>ERZ791805.807-NODE-807-length-12403-cov-12.915857_pt1 | contig 12403 bp, 10 predicted proteins | sample MGYA00510306_ERZ791805 | MGnify/ENA primary metagenome ERZ791805 (study PRJEB30046, sample SAMN00791990) | human gut metagenome | study: EMG produced TPA metagenomics assembly of the A metagenome-wide association study of gut microbiota in type 2... | reverse complement strand
GACTGCAAAGTTAACACATTTAACCGATTAAATAACTACATCAGAATGAATGTAAATAAATTTCACCGATTTTCTTTGCAGTATAACAAACTTACTGTAACTTTGCAAAAGTTGCACAGAAGACAACAAAATGAGCAACCCCTAAACATAATACCCTAAAGTATGGAACCTATTGTTGACTTTTCAATCCTACCCGCACGTCTGCGCTCAGCCGAGCGAGTCGTAACTGTAGCAGTGGCATGTCCTGCCGACTCTCACACAGAGGAAGTTATCGAACGAAGCATCGCGGAACAGTTCGCACGCTTCACCCTTGTAGCCAACACGGCTAAGGCTGATATCGCACGCCGATTGGCTGCCGACTATCCCGACAAGGTTACACTCATCGTGGCTGACGACGATGACGACGCAGCGCGCCATGCCGTTAAGGAGGTGCGCGAGGGCAGAGCCGACGTGCTGATGAAGGGTTCGCTGAACACTGACAACCTCTTGCGCGCAGTACTCAACAAAGAGGAGGGCATACTCATCAAGGGTAGCGTACTCACACACATCGCCGTTGCTGATGTGCCGAGCCTTAATCATTTGTTGTTCTTCTCGGATGCAGCCGTCATTCCCTACCCCACTACCGAACAATACGATGCCATCACACGATACATCACCGACACCTACCGCAGCATAACGGGTGGCGACCGCCCACGCGTGGCACTCATCCACTGCACGGAGAAGGTATCGGAGAAGTTCCCGCTCACGCTCAGCTACGAGGAGCTGAAGGCGAACGCTGCCACAGGAACCTACGGCGAGGTGGAGATAGGCGGACCGATGGACGTGAAGACGGCTTGCGACGCAGAGAGCGGAGCCATCAAGGGCATCACATCGCCAGTGGTGGGCAACGCCAACTGCCTCATCTTCCCTGACATAGAGGCAGGCAACACATTCTACAAGACAATAACTCTCTTCGGTGGTGCTACGGTGGCTGGTATGCTCGTAGGCACGACAGCACCCGTGGTGGTGACATCGCGCGCCGACACTGCCGACTCTAAATTCTACTCTTTAGCAACTGCTTGCTTGAAAGCAATTAACAAACAGTAAACTCAAGACATATATTCATGAAAAAAATATTTGTGATCAACCCTGGCTGCACCTCTACAAAGGTGGCTGTGTATGAAGACGAACACGCTGTATGGACATCCGACGGACTGCATCCGCAGGAGGAAGTAGACAAGTACGCAACCGAGATGGAGCAGTACGAGTACCGCAAGAATTTCATCCTGAAACTATTAGAGGAGGCAGGAATACCTTTGGAATTCGATGCCGTAATCGGTAGAGGCGGTCTGCTGAAACCGTTGCACGGCGGTGTGTATGCCATTAACGAGCAGATGAAGCAGGACCTCATCAACGCCAAGCACAAGCATGTGTGCAACCTCGGTTCGATCCTTGCCGACGACATCGCACAGATGTGCCACTGCCCAGCCTACATGGCTGACCCTGTAGTGGTAGACGAGTTTATGACACGTGCACGCTATACGGGTCTGCCGTTCATGAAGCGCGAGTCTATCTTCCACGCGCTCAACGCCAAGGCAGCCTCGCGCCGCTATGCGCGCAGCATAGGACGCAAGTATGAGGAGATGAACCTCGTAGTGGCTCACCTCGGTGGCGGCATCTGCGTGTCGGCTCACCACGAGGGCAAGGTGATTGATGTGAACAACGCGCTCAACGGCGAGGGTCCTATCGCGCCGGAACGTGCCGGAACGCTGCCTGCCGACCAGCTCGTGCGACTCTGCTTCTCGGGCAAGCATACCCAGGCAGAGATTATGAAGATGTTAGCAGGCAACGGTGGCTGCCAGGCACTACTCGGCATGAAGGACATGAAGGAGATATCGCGCCGCGCAGAGGCAGGCGAGGAGCCGTTCCACGAAGTGCTCGAGGCTATGCTCTACACCGTGTCGAAGCAAATCGGTGCCATGGCGGTTGCGCTGTGGGGCAAGGCGGATGCTATCATCCTCACCGGCGGCATCGCCTACAGCAAGTACTGCGTTGATGAGATAAAGAAGCAGGTGGACTTCCTCGCTCCGGTCATCGTGATGCCAGGCGAAGGCGAAATGGAGTCGTTAGCGTTCAACGCCTTAGGAGCATTGAACGGCGAACTGCCGGTACACGAGTATAGGTAATTATTAATTAATAATTATTAATTATAAATTATAAAGAAAGCCCTGCTTCGCATTCGTGCGGAGCAGGGCTTTCTCATTTAGACCTAATCAAAAATTTATATCAACAACAATTTATATCATTTAGTACTAACCAAAATCAACGGTTATTTAACCTCAATCTGGCGAGCAGCCTTCTGCACGTTCTGCTCAACCTTCGGAAGGTCGATTGTGAGCACACCATCGCTGACGTTAGCTGCAATCTTCTCCTTGTCGACATCATCAGGCAAGAGAAGCGTCTGCTCGAACTTGGTGTAAGAGAACTCGCGGCGCAGATAATGCTCCTTCTTATTCTCATCCTTCTTCTCGTTCTTCTTCTCCATCTTGATGTGCAGATTGCCGTCGGCATCGATGTTGATGTTGAAGTCGTCCTTCTTCATTCCGGCTGCTGCAAGCTCTACTGTATAATCGTGTTCTGTCTCTTTAACATTTATAGCTGGGGCGGTTGCGTTAGTACGCGGCATAAAGTCGGTATCAAAAAAGTCGTTGAAAACTTCTGGCATCCATGAATTTCTCATTACTGGTAACATATCAAATACCTCCTATTTATATTTTAATTTTTACGTTTATCGTTTGCTTGCCTTTGGGCTTCCGTCCATCGGCTTGCACTATTCATAATGCAACTTACGTACCAATGCCAAAATCGTCCATAAAAACAATAAACAGTAAGCAATATTGGCAGTTTGGCGACAAACAGTCAGCCCAGGTGGACATTTTGGCGTGTTTTACTTGCAACAGCAATCGTCTTAAAGAGGCGTTTGCGCGACGCGCACCGACCGATGCAGATGTCTGCACCGACCGATGCAGATGTCCGCACCGACCGACGCAGATGTCCGCACCGACCGACGCAGATGTCCGCACCGACCGACGCAGATGTCCGCACCGACCGACGCGGATGCTCATAGTAACACGGGCGCAACGTTGTTAAAGCGAAAAAAAATATAGCAAAAACACTTGGTCGTTTCATAATTAATATGTATCTTTACCCCGTGAATTTAGAAACCGCACACTGAATAAGTTTTGTGCGTACACAGACATTATATATTTCCTATATACTGCTCGCGCGAGCGTAAGTATAACTCGGTTCTCTTCGGTGTTCTTGACGGAGGAAGTGTTGTTGTATTTACGCAATTTTTGTTTTATTACGTTTCTACACAACTCCTCGCTTCCTCTTCGCCAAAGCACCGCAGGTTGCCCTCAAAGAAGACCATAAACTTTAAAATACTACACCTATGGAACTAAAACAAGCTACTGCCGGCACAATGGAGTCCGGCGACATCATGATTCAGATTGCCCCCTGCGAGAAAGAGGGTCTGAATATTGATTTGCAAAGTTCGGTTGCCTACCAGTTTGGCGACCAGATTCGTAAGGTGATTGTTGAGACACTCGAAGGACTCGGCATCACCCGTGCTGAGGTGCACGCCACAGACAAGGGCGCGCTCGACTGCACTATCCGCGCACGCGTCACCGCGGCTGCCGTGAGAGCTACGGGCAAAGACGTGTGGAAAGACTAACCTCTAAACTTTTTGACCTATGAAACGACTAAGAAGAACTATGATGTTCGTACCGGGAAACAACCCTGGTATGATGCAGGATGCCTATATATATCATCCCGACTCAATAATGCTCGACCTTGAGGACTCTGTGACAATGGCAGAGAAGGACGCTGCACGCCTGCTCGTCTACAACGCGCTGAAGACTATTGACTACGGCACGACGGAGATGGTGGTGCGCATCAATCCGCTGAACACGCCGTATGGCAAGAAGGACATCGAGGCTGTGGTTAAGGCTGGCGTCGACGTGATACGTATGCCGAAGACCGAGACCGCAGAGGAGGTAATAGAGGTGGAGCGCGAGATTGAAAAGGTGGAGCAGGAACTGGGTTGCGTGGGTCGCACACAGATTATGGCTGCACTGGAGAGCACGCTCGGCGTGGTCAACGCCTATGCCATAGCTACCGCTTCCAAGCGCATGATGGGCATCGCACTCGGTGCGGAGGACTACTGCGCCAACCTGAAGACACAACGCTCACCCGAGGGCATGGAGCTGCTCATGGCACGCCAGACCATCGTGGTGGCAGCTCGCGCGGCAGGCATCGACGCGCTCGACACCGTCTACTCTAATCTCAACGACATGGAGACATTCCGCAAGGAGGTGGAGCTGATTCATCAGTTGGGCTTCGATGGAAAGTCGATTATCAACCCGCGCCAGATAGAGATTATCAACGAGGTGTTCACACCGACACAGAAGGCTATCGACAAGGCTCTCGCCGTTATCGCAGCCATCAAGGAGGCTGAGAAGAAGGGCTCGGGCGTAATAGCCGTGAACGGTAAAATGGTTGACCGACCAGTGGTGATACGCGCACAGCGCGTCATCGACTTGGCACTGGCTTCGGGCGTAATTAAACAGGAGGACATAGCATGAGCACACTGAACGAAAGACATACCCTCGCCGAGCAGGTGGCTCAGGCTATGGGAAAGAGCGTATATAATAATGTAGAGGCACACAAGGACATCACTCCGCGTCTCGAACTGCAGCAGAAGAGCCCCAAGCTCATGACGCTCGAAGAGGCCATACGCCACTCGGGACTGAAGGACGGCATGACAATATCGTTCCACCACCACTTCCGCGGTGGAGACAAGGTGGTGAACATGGTTGTGGATAAGCTCGCCGAGATGGGATTCAAGAATCTGCATCTGGCTGCTTCGAGCTTGCAGGACGTACACGAACCGCTCATCGGGCACATACGCAACGGCGTGATTACGGAGATTTCGACATCCGGTCTGCGCGGCGAACTGGCTAAGGAGATTTCGCACGGACTGATGGAGAAGCCGGTGGTGTTCCGCTCGCATGGCGGACGCGGCGAGGCTATCGCTTCGGGCGAGATGCACATCGACGTGGCGTTCCTCGGTGCTTCGTCGTCTGACCCGCTCGGCAACGCCTGCGGCTACTCGCGCTCGGAGAACGCTAAGAGCATCTGCGGCTCGTTAGGCTACGCGCTGCCCGACGCTCACTATGCCGACAAGGTGGTAATCCTCACCGACGACCTCGTGCCCTATCCCAACACTCCGAACTCTATCTCGGAGCACGACGTAGACTACGTGGTGGAGGTTGAGTCGGTAGGCGACTCGTCGAAGATTGCTTCGGGTGCCATCCGCGACACAAAGAACCCACGAGACATTCTGCTCGCTCAGCAGGCTGCGAAGGTGATTGTGAACAGTGGCTACTTCAAGAACGGCTTCTCTATACAGACCGGTTCGGGCGGTGCTTCGCTCGCTGCCGTTAAGTACATCCGCCAGAGCATGATTGACCAGGACATCAAGGCATCGTTCGCCCTCGGCGGCATCACGGCTCACATGGTGAAGATGCACGAGGAGGGACTCATCGAGCGTCTCATCGACGTGCAGTCGTTCGACAAGGTGGCTGCCGAGTCGCTCAAGAACGACCCGAAGCACAAGGAGGTGTCGGCTTGCGAGTATGCAAGTATGCATGAGCAGGGTGCGGCTACACACTATCTCGACATCGTGATACTTTCAGCTCTTGAGGTGGATGTCAACTTCAACGTGAACGTGCTCGTAGGTAGCGACGGCATCATACGCGGTGCTATCGGCGGACACCCCGACACAGCCGAAGACTCAGCACTCTCTATCATCGTCTGCCCGTTGCTCCGTGGCAGAATACCGTGCGTGGTGAACGAAGTGACAACGCTCATCACTCCGGGTCGCACCGTAGACGTGGTGGTTACAGAGTACGGCATCGCTGTCAACCCGGCTCGCCCCGAGATAGCCGAACGCCTGAAGGCTGCCGGACTGAAACTCGTCACTCTCGAGGAGCTACGCGACCGCGCACTCTCCGTAATCGGCAACCCGGCACCGCTGCCGTTCGGCGACAAGGTGGTGGGCGTGGTGATGAACCGCGACGGATCGGTGATGGATGTCATCAAGAACATCGTTGAATAACTCAAAACTCGAAGAATGATTACGCTTCACGAACTTCTGGCGAGCCGCGACGCACGCCATGCCACACAGCAGAAGCTGCTGGCTGAACACTCGGGAAAGACACTGGTGTGCCTCACCGTTGTCATGCCAGGAAGCGTGAAGCGCAATCATCAGTCGCTCTGTGCGGCACACGCTGCCGTAGAGGCTATGCGTGAGGCGTTCCATCTCAACGACATGAGCGACGCAGAACGCGAGGCTGTGCTCACCGAGCGCGACCTCAACACGGGCTACGAGGCTTATCTCATCACACCGCTGCCGCTGCTCGAAGCCAAGCGCATAGCGGTAACGATAGAGGACACGCACCCGCTGGGCAGACTCTTCGATATAGATGTCATAAACTCAGACGGCATACCTGTCGCAAGAAACGATATTGGCGAAAAACCGCGCCGTTGTCTCGTCTGCGAACACGAAGCACGCTACTGCATGAGGATGCGCTGGCACACGCAGGAGGAGATATGGGCGAAGATAAACGAGATGGTAGACCTTTACACTAAGGCAAGACAAACATAACAAACGACCTTAAACAATCTATGGAGATACAAACCCTTAACCCCACAACACCCCGTCAACGACAACGCATAGAGGCGTTCCTCAAACGCAACGGCTTGCGCTTCGACGACATGCACTACTACGCTGCCGTAACAAACGACGACGGAGAGATGATAGCTGGTGGCGGACTGAAGGGCAACGTAATAAAGTGTGTGGCTGTGGACGATGCGCATAAGGGCGAAGCCATCGCCAACACACTCATCTCACACCTCATAGCGCACGCTAACGAGGAGGGACATAGCAACGTCATGTTGTTCACAAAACCCAAGAACAGACAACTCTTCGAGAGTCTGTCGTTCCGACTGCTCGCCGAAGCACCCGAAGCCGTACTTATGGAGACGGGCATAGGAGGACTCAATAATATGGTTGAGCAACTGAAAAAGATAAAAGAGGAATCAGAAAAGTATAAAGAATACAATAAGGAGTGTAAAGAGGACAGTAAGAAGTGTAAAGAGGATAGTAAGGAATGTAAAGAGGAAGAAAAAACAGATCTCAACACCTCAACACCTCAACACCTCAACACCTCATATCTCAACACCACAACACCTCAACATCTCAACACCTCATATCTCAACATCACAACACCTCAACATCTCAACACCACAACGCCTCGGAGAGGCGTTGTGGTAATGAACTGCAACCCCTTCACACTCGGCCACCGCTACTTGATAGAACAGGCAGCAAAGCAAGTGGAACGGTTGTTCGTGATGGTAGTGAGAGAGGACTGCTCACTCTTCGCCTACGCAGAGCGCAAGGCAATGGTGGAGCAAGGCGTGGCACATCTTAAGAACGTCACGGTGATAGACGGAAGCGAGTACGCCATCAGTCAGGCTACGTTCCCCACGTACTTTCTCAAACGTCTCGACGACGCAGCCGACACGCAGATGCTGCTCGACCTCGACCTCTTCAGCCGACACATAGCACCCGCACTCGGCGCAACCGTGCGTTTCGTAGGCACGGAGCCTACCGACCGGCTCACACGCCGCTACAACCAACTGATGCACGAGGTGCTCGCCGATGTCAGAGAGATAGTCCGACTGGAGAAGGAGGGCAACGCCGTAAGCGCATCGCGAGTGCGCAAGGCAATGGAGCACGGTGACATGAGCACAATCAGACAACTCGTGCCACCCACCACCCTACCTTATATAATAGCACACCTCGCTACACAAGCACTGCAGGCTGAGCTTGACACCACGCCGAAGCCCGGACTCGTAGACAAGGACAGCAACGGAGCGCACCGCGACATGGATTATGCGCTGATGCAACGCAGCATCGACACGCTACACCCCTACTTCGTGAAGCTCGCACTGCTCGGCTGCGCCGATGCTCTGCCCACGCACACCTCCATAAGGGACATAGGCATAGAAGCGGAAAGGGCTATGCTCAGCGCCACCAACGGCGTGAACACTCACAAAGGGGCACTCTTCTCAATGGGATTGGCGGTTGTAGCAGCTGCTCACGAAAAGGATACCGACTCCCTACAAACCACAATAAAAGCACTCGCTGCCAGCTTCCCCGACACTAACGGCACGCACGGCAGCAAGGCGAAACTGCTATCAATGGGTACCACAGCAATAAAAGGAGCACTCGACAACGCTCGCGAAGGCTACGAGATGCTGTTCGCAGAGTGGCTTCCGTTCTACATCGAACGCAGAAAGGAACGCGATGCGCACACGCTGCACAAGACACTGCTGCGCATCATGTGCGACCTCGACGACACCAATGTCATCTATCGCACCGACTTAGCCACAGCCGAGGAGGTGAAGCAGGAAGCCCGAGCACTGCTCGACAACTTCTCGAAGACTGCTCTAAAAGACATGGATCGGCACTACACAACCCGAAACATATCACCAGGCGGAGCTGCTGACATGCTATCGCTCACCATATTCATTGGAAGCATACAAACATAGGGGGTGCACTTGTCTTAAGTGCACCAACCTGCAAACAAGAATACAATTCTAACAATCTAATAACTAAAAACCTTGACATTATGGTAGAACTTATTAATCACGGAGTCTATCTCCTCAATGGTACCAAAGTTTGCGACAATTATGAAGGTTTGACACCTGACGAAGCTCGCGAAAACACTATCACTTACGGCATCCTCCGCTCGCACGACGTGGACGGATCGAAGGGTAAGAAGATGCGCATCCGCTTCGACGCTATGATGTCGCACGACATCACTTACGTAGGAATTATACAGACAGCACGCGCAAGCGGACTGGAGGAGTTCCCGTTGCCTTACGCAATGACCAACTGCCACAACTCACTCTGTGCCGTTGGTGGCACTATCAACGAGGACGACCACGTTTTCGGTCTGTCGGCAGCAAAGAAATATGGTGGCATCTACGTTCCTGCTAACCAGGCTGTCATCCACCAGTATGCACGCGAGATGATGGTGAAGTGCGGCAATATGATTCTCGGTTCAGACTCTCACACACGCTACGGCTCACTCGGCAACATGGGTGTTGGCGAAGGCGGCGGCGAGCTCGTGAAGCAGTTGCTCAAGAACACTTGGGACATCAACGCACCGGAAGTGGTGCTCGTATGGCTCGAGGGTAAACCGAAGAAGGGCGTAGGTCCGCACGACGTGGCTATCTCGCTCGTGAAGGCTACATTCGAGAGCGGCGTTGTGAAGAACAAAGTGCTCGAGTTCGCAGGTCCTGGCGTGAAGGAATTGCCTATCGACTTCCGTAACGGTATCGACATCATGACTACCGAGACCACTTGCTTGAGCTCTATCTGGATTACAGACGAAGAGGTGAAGCACCACTACGAGATACATGAACGTCCGCAGGACTTCAAGGAACTGAAGCCGGGCGACGTTGCTTATTACGACATGATGATTCGCATCGACCTCTCTTCGCAGGAGGCTATGATTGCTCTGCCATTCCATCCGTCTAACGCCGTTACTATCCACGAACTTCAGGCAGACCCTGTGGGCATCCTCACACGCATCGAGGAAGACGCAAAGAAGCGCTTCGGCGACAAGGTGGACGTACATCTTGTTGACAAGGTTGTCGACGGTAAGGTTTACGCTGACCAGGGCATCATCGCCGGCTGCTCGGGCGGTACATACGACAACCTCGCAGAGGCTGGAGCTATCCTCAAGGGCAAGAGCATCGGCAACGACTACTTCACAGCTTCGGCTTATCCGCAGTCGACACCGGTATCAATGGCTGTAACACGCGAAGGCATCACTGCCGACCTCATCGAGGCTGGCGTTGTTATGAAGCCTGCATTCTGCGGTCCGTGCTTCGGTGCAGGCGACGTTCCGTCTAACAATGGTCTGTCTATCCGCCACACCACACGCAACTTCCCCAACCGCGAGGGTTCTAAGCCGGGTCAGGGACAGCTCTCGCTCGTGGCACTTATGGACGCACGCTCCATCGCTGCTACAGCAGCCAACGGTGGCGCAATCACAGCTGCTACCGACGTAGAGTACGAGAACACACACAAACCATACGCTTACGACGAGAATATATACAAGTGCCGCGTTTACAACGGCTACGGCAGACCACGCCCTGAGACCGAGTTGCGCTATGGTCCGAACATCAAGGACTGGCCTACAATGTATGCAATGCAGGAGAACATGCTGCTCGAGTTGGCAGCCGTTATCCACGACCCGGTTACAACTACCGACGAGCTCATCCCGTCTGGCGAGACAAGCTCTTACCGTTCTAACCCGTTGAAGCTTTCTGAGTTCGCCCTCTCTCGCCGCGTTCCTGAATACGTAGGTCTGAGCAAGGAGATTCAGAAGCAGGACCTCGCACGCCGTGCTGGTGAGGTGAGCGCAAACATCGCAGAGGCTCTCGCTAAGGTGGGCGCAAAGGCTGAGGACACATCGTTCGGTTCATGCGTATTCGCCAACCGCCCGGGCGACGGCTCGGCTCGCGAGCAGGCTGCTTCTTGCCAGAAGGTGCTCGGCGGCGACGCTAACGTTTGCTACGAGTATGCTACAAAGCGCTACCGCTCTAACTGTATCAACTGGGGTATCGTGCCGTTCACTATCGCTAAGGACGTTGAGTTCAACTTCGAACCGGGCGACAAACTCTTCGTACCGGGCATCCGCGAGGCTATCCTCAACGGTAAGGAGGAGATCGACGCACAGATTATAGCACGCGACGGCGTTAAGCCTATCCACCTCTTCTTCCAGAACCTCACCGCCGACGAGCGTCAGATTTTGGCAGACGGTTGCTTGATGAACTATTATAAGAACAAGAAATAAACTCTTAAATCAAAATAACTATGACCGAAAAAATTCAGATGACCACTCCACTCGTAGAGATGGATGGTGACGAGATGACCCGTATTTTGTGGCAGATGATCAAGGATGAGCTTATCCTTCCGTTCGTTGACCTCAAGACAGAGTATTACGACCTGGGACTCGTTAAACGCGACGAGACCGGCGACCAGATAACAAAGGACGCAGCCGAGGCAACAAAACGCTTGGGCGTAGCCGTGAAGTGTGCTACCATCACACCTAACCACCAGCGCATGGACGAGTACAAGCTCCATCAGATGTGGAAGAGCCCTAACGGCACCATCCGCTCTATCCTCGACGGCACAGTATTCCGTACACCTATCACCATCCCGAGCATCCACCCGGCAGTGAAGAACTGGGAGAAGCCTATCACCATCGCTCGTCACGCTTACGGCGACGTTTACAAGAGCGTAGAGATTCGCGCCGACGAGCCGGGCGTAGCCAAGCTCATCTTCGACGGCGAGAGCGGCAAGCACGAGGAGGTTGTGGTTCACACGTTCAAGGGTGCTGGCGTGCTCCAGGCTATGCACAACACCGACAAGTCGATTCGTTCGTTCGCACACTCTTGCTTCAAGTTCGCGCTCGACACCAACCAGAGTCTCTGGTTCTCTACAAAGGACACCATCTCGAAGAAGTACGACGCACAGTTCAAGATTATCTTCTACGAGGTATTCGAGGAGTACAAGGAGGAGTTCGAGAAGCGCGGCTTAGAGTTCTTCTACACCCTCATCGACGACGCAGTAGCACGCGTTATCCGCTCTAAGGGCGGCTTCATCTGGGCTTGTAAGAACTACGACGGCGACGTTATGTCCGACATGGTTTCTACAGCATTCGGCTCATTGGCAATGATGACTTCCGTGCTCGTTTCGCCTGACGGCAAGTACGAGTACGAGGCTGCTCACGGCACCGTTACACGCCACTACTACAAGTATCTGAAGGGCGAGGAGACATCTACCAACCCTATGGCTACTATCTTCGCTTGGAGCGGCGCTCTGCGCAAACGTGGCGAGATGGATAACCTGCCCGAACTCGTGCGCTACGCTGATGCTCTCGAGGCTGCCTGCTTCGACACTCTCAACGAGGGTATCGTTACGAAGGACCTCGCAGGACTCATGGAAGGCGTTACTCCGCAGACAAAGAACTCTGCCGGTTTCATCGCTGCCATCCGCGAACGCTTGGAGAAGAAGTTGGCATAAGATGCCCACTCTGCTGACACAAAATGCCGGATAGACGTATCCGGCATTTTGTGTATATTCGGCAACTTATTTTATCATTGACATCTGATTAACATATTATCCTTACATAAATTTTGCATTTATTTATTCAAGTTCTTTCTTTAAGTAAGTGATCTAAATTATTTATATATATCAGTACTAATATGGTTAATTTTC
>ERZ791805.777-NODE-777-length-12756-cov-12.504370_pt1 | contig 12756 bp, 5 predicted proteins | sample MGYA00510306_ERZ791805 | MGnify/ENA primary metagenome ERZ791805 (study PRJEB30046, sample SAMN00791990) | human gut metagenome | study: EMG produced TPA metagenomics assembly of the A metagenome-wide association study of gut microbiota in type 2... | reverse complement strand
GTCCGCCGTCCGATCAGATTGCGTCCGCCGTCCGATCAGATTGCGTCCGCCGTCCGATCAGATTGCGTCCGCCGTCCAATCAGATTGCGTCCGCTGTCCGACGGTTATACCAGCACTGCTACATTGTACAAACGAGCTGAAAAAATGACGTAACGTCAGCCGTTTGCTTATTGAAAGTGGCATTTTATAGTTTAAAGTGAAACTTTTTTGGTCTAATTGTTATTAGTTTCAATATTAAATCGTATATTTGTGGCAAATTTTCTAACTAAAAAAACACGTATTATGAAACACAACTACATGTTAGGCCTTGCGATGACGGGCTTGTTAAGCTTGCCGTCGTACGTACAAGTTAGTGCACATCAGTTCCCAACGCCTTTCAATGCAGCTAAAGCGTTTGCAGCTCCGGTATGGGCACCGAAGACTCCTTCGCTTGCTCCATCGGCTATTGACGACAAGGCGAAAGGCATCACGATGTATGCTGGCGAACGTATGGACCAAAGCAAGAAGCGTTCGTTCATCAAGTTTAAATCGAAGGATGTACACAACTTCCAGCAGATTCAGTACTATCAGTTTGAAGATAAAGTAGGCGAGCAGCTGTATGGTCTTACATGTGGAGCTTCAGATGGTAAGAACTACTATGGTTTCTTCGCATACGACTATACGTTCAGTCAGATGGTTAAGCACTTCTCCAAGATCGACTTGGAGACAGGCGACACAACACACATCCGCTCGTTCACCAAAGAAGAGCAGATTGCGTGGTACGGCAACGGCTATGGCGGCACGCTGCGCAACGCGCTTTACGACATGGCTTATGACCCGTCTTCTGACACATTCTTCGCTCTCGGCTACGGCTGGAACGAAGACGGCTCGGTAGGCCATTCTATTCTCTATTCCATTGATGTAGAGACCGGTAAGTATGAAAAGATACAGGATTTTGATAATGATATCCTCCACGAGTTCTGCTTCGACGCACACGGCAATATGTATGCCGTACGTCCGAAGTGGCTTGTGAAAACCGAGGATGGCAAACAGGTAGAATACAACGGCGGAACCGAGCTTGTGAAGTACGACAACAACTTTCAGGAGATTTCGGCAAAGGAGATAAAGGACGAAAGCAACAATGCTATCGTCATGGTACAGTTTGGTGCTGTGTCTATCGACAATAACACGGGTCTCGTATATTGGATTCCGGCATTGTCAAGCGGTGCTACACGCATCTACACCATTGATACGGACAAACTGACGAAGAAGGGTTGCTACACCGCAGTGCAGCACAGCAGCTTCATGCCGGGCAACTGGTTCACGGGTCTTTACGTGCCGTACCTCGAAGCCGACAAGTCGACAGCAGCCGGTCAGGTGAAGAACCTCAACGTGATGCCTGACGAGTCGGGCGCGCTCAGCACAAAGTTCACATGGACCAACCCGTCGAAAGCATGGAACGGCTCCGCACTCAACGAGTTTAAGGAAGTGCGCATCTATCGCAAGAAGGACGGCGTAGCCACAAGCGACCGCATCACCTCGAAGGAATTGCTCTCGTCGAAGGTGTCAGAACTTGTAGCTACAGTGCCTGCCGACGGCAAGATGGGCGAGGCAATGGAGTACGTAGACAGCAAGGCGAAGCTCGGCTTGAACACATACTACGTTGTTCCGTCGCGCGTGGCTGGCGAACTCGGTGTGCCTGACAGCATTCGCTGCTACGTAGGTGGCGACGTGCCGGGCGCAGTAGGCGATGTGGCTATCGAGAAGACTGGCGAAGGCATCAAGCTCTCGTGGACAGCTCCGACAAGCGGCTTGAACAATGGCTACTTCGTGGCTTCTGAGCTCAACTACAAGATTACGCGTATGCCGGATAAGAAGGTGGTAGCAGAGAACCTCACCGCTACTACGTTTGAGGACAAGGCATTAGGCGACTACTCTAAGTATTACTACCTCATTCAGGCGAATACAAAGATTGGCGCAGGTGCAGTGGTACAGACAGCCGGCGTTTTGGCAGGTAACGCATTGGTACCGCCACTCGATCTGAAGACTGACAGACCCGACAACGCAGCTGTTTGGCAGTCGGTTGGCGGATTCTTGTTCGACTATAGCGACTACAACCAGAGCCTTACAGCCTACGGTAACAACAGCGAAACATCAGGAACACTGTTCTCACCGCCAATTCAGTTGAAGAAAGGCAAGACATACCGTATCGTAGCCGACTTCTACGAGCACGAGCAGAACAGTACATTCGACTTGAAGACCACTATGGGTACAAGCAACGAGAGCGTCAAGGACGCAACTGTGCTCACCGAAGACTTGGCAAGAGAGGGCGCAGGCTACGAACGTGCATTGGTAGAGGATAAGTTCACCGCTCCGGCTGACGGCACATACTATTATGGCTTCTCGCTCACCACGAAGTACGGTCAGTACAACTCATTCCGATTCTACGGTCTCACACTCGAGGAAATCATGGAGAAAGACATGCAGGCGGTAGAGATGGGTGGCATCAAGGAGGCTGTAGCAGAACGCGAAAACACCTGCACCGTAACAGTGCGCAACTTAGGCACAGCAGAGCAGAGCAATTATAAGATTAGAATCTACTGCGAAGACGAAGGCAAGAGTGTTCTTGTTGGTGAGACAGCTGATGTGCCTGCTATCAAGTCGGAAGCTACAAAGAAGGTTGAAGTGAAGTTCCGTCCGAAGAACGAAGGCATCTCTAAGTTCTACGCAGAGGTGGTACTCGACGGCGATCAGAACCTGAGTAACAACAGAACTCCTTCTATCGAGCTCCCAGTAATCGACAAGGAGAACGCAGTATGGAGCAAGGTGGTTACAAGCAAGAAGGACGAGAGCGTAGATACCCACGGACCAGTTGTCTACTTCTCTACATACGACCATACCGAGCATATTTACTATGCTAAGGAAATCAAGGGCGTGGCTGGCGACCAGATCAAGCGCATCGGCTACTCGTACAGTGCTAATGACAACCTTAAGGACCGCACAGCCGAGAGTAAGGTACAGGTGTACATGGGCCACACCACAAAGAAGGGATTCGAGTCGAAGACCGACGGCATGAGCAAGAACGATTTGACACTCGTATATGATGGTACGATGGTGCTTGAGCCAGGTCAGGACAATATGCTCATATTCAATCTCGACACTCCGTTCGAGTACGACCCGACACAGAACCTCGTTATCGTTATTGACCGCGAAGGCGAAGTGCCAAGCGAGCAGATGTTCTGCGCACTCTTCGACGTGTTTAGCGCCAATCCTAACTCGGGCGTGAACCGCTCACTCTCGTTCTCTGAGTCGTTCTCATATACAGCCGGCAAGGCATCGTTGTGGGATTCGGCAGCACTGCTTTATCTCGCAGTGGAGAACCCGACTGGTATCACCTCTACTAAGGTGCTCGGCACACAGTTCAGCTACGATGGCGCAAGTGGAGTTCTTTCGGTAGACGATGCGGTTCGCAACGTCGCTGTCCACAGCGTAGACGGTATGCTCGTGAAGAGTGCTGACGTGAAGGGTGGACAACTCTACCTCGGTCTGGCTAAGGGCGTGTACGTAGTACGCATGACTACCGTGGACGGAAAGCAGAGCAATGTGAAGCTTTACGTTACGAAGTAAACTGATTATTTACAACTAAACATTCGACAATGAAATCATTCAGAAATTCTTTATTTCTGCTTGCACTGACAAGTCTACCCCTCACTGGGGCAGACTTGTTTGCGCAATCTGCAGACGATGCAATGCGACTCGGTTATTGTACAACAGAATACAGTAGCGGTCTTATTCTGCAAGACAAAGAAGGACCTGGTGTGTATCAGGCAGCAGTATATTTCACCTCCGACTTGCTCAACAAGTACGAGGGCGACAAGATTACAGCCGTTGAGTTCGCTATCAAGCCGAAACGTGGCTCCGAGGCAAAGGTGTTTGTATGCAATCACATTAATTATATGAGCACAACAACACTCGGTTCGGGCTCTACTACTGAGTACAGCGAGGGTTGGAACACCGTGAAACTCGATAAACCAGTGACAATCTATAAGGACATGAACCTCTATGTGGGCTATCAGCTCATGCTCGAAGAGGGCGAGCCGTTCGACTGTCTGCTCTTCGACCAGAGCCCATACGCTGTGCCTAACAATAACCTCTATGGCTTCAACACCGGCGAGGACAACTGGTACGACAACACTTCGGGCATCAACAAGAACGTATGTGTACGCGCAGTTGTTGAGGGCAAGAATGCACCCGACAACGACATCTCGTTCATAAAGATTGAGCCACAGAACGGTAGCGACTACATGACGCAGAACGAACCGCGTTCGTACTACGCTTATGTGCAGAACAACGGCAATACACCAATTACGTCGTTCACGCTGACGATGAACTCGAAGACTGCTTCGCAGACCCTTAAGAGCGAGAAGACATTCGAGGGATTGAACATCCTGAACAACGTGCCGCAGAAGTTGAAGCTCGACGGCATCGCTATTCCTGCAGAGGGCAACGTAACCACCGAGTTCACTATCAGTAAGGTGAACGGAGAGAAAGACCCATATCCTTCTGACAATACACTCAGCCGTCCAGGCTACTGCATCAAGGAAGGCTCTAAGGCTGTAGCACGCAAGGTGCTCTTCGAGGAATTTGTATCCGAGGCCTACGAAGGTATTCCGGCTGCCGACGAGATGTACGCATCGGTGTTCGACGAGCGCGATGACAAGGGCGACTTCGTATGGGTGAAGCACCACCGCAACTATAAGGGCGTGCAGGATCAGTTCGTGATTGACGAGGACGACGACTACGAGGAACTTTACGGCAAGGCAAAGAAACCATTCGTGCCAGCTGTATGCTTCGACCGTCTGCCTATCTCAGGCATGGAAGACCCAGGACCTGCTTACTTCGTCGACTACGAGGAGCAGACAAACACCATCCTCAGTGCCGTGAAGCAGGAACCGTCATTCGTTCAGCTTAACATTGACAACAAACTCGAGGGCAAGAAGCTCGACATCAAGGTGAGCGGACATGCAGGTGTTTGCGAGATGCCTATGCAGGACGAACTGCGACTCACCACATGGCTCGTTGAGGACAACATCAAGAGCACGGAGCAGGAAGGCGCAACGGGCAGCAGCTACGTGCAGGACGGAGTGCTCCGCAAGGTGCTCAGCAGCTCGGCATGGGGCGACGTGCTTGACATCACCAAGTACGACTTCGAGAAGACCTACTCTGTCGACCTGCAGGACGGTTGGAACGTCGACAATATGCGCGTCGTGACATTCGTGAGCAACTTCAACACCGATGCCCTGAAGCGTCGCGTGTACAACACACAGCAGCTTGCTTGCACCAAGACAACCGGCATCACCAATACAACAGCAGAGACTCAGCGTCCGTTCTTCGTCGTGGGTGGCGTGGTTGTTGCTAATCAGGGCTTCCGCGTGGTGGAGGTTTGCGACATCGCTGGTCGCAAGGTGTCGGCGCATAACCTCGGCGCAGGACTTTACATCGTGAAGGCTACTGACGGCGAGCGCGTGTACACACAGAAAGTTATCGTAAAACATTAATAACGCTAATTACGTATCATTATGAATAGAAAGCAATTAATAGCTGTCGTTGCCCTGTTGGCAATGATGCTCTGCCTCCCGATAAAGGCAGCAAAGACCTATTGGGGATATTGCAACGGCGTTGACCCCGTAGCCTTCGGAACGAAGAATACGGGCAAGTGCGCAATCTATATTCCGGCAGATGTGGCGCAGGTGTACAAAGGCTTCACCGTTTCTGCTGTGAAGTACGGCTTGGCTGCGCAGGCTTCCAATGTAGAGGTGTTCATCACGAAAGACCTTAACGCTGACCCTATCGTTACAAAGAAAGCAGCCGTGTCTAATTTATATAAAGGTTGGAACGAAGTGGCACTGACCACTCCCTATGAGATTGACGGCGAAGGCTTCTACATCGGATATAGCTATTCTGGTGAGAATGTGTCGATGGGTGTCACCTCTACATTCTCCGAGAATGCCTGCTGGGCAGACCTCGGCGACGGCTGGAAGAACTACACCACCGAGATGGGTGAGACAGCTAAGGCACTTGCCATTCAGGCACGCATCACTGGCAACAACCTCCCGCTCGACCTCATGCTCTACACAGAACAGAAGGATATCGCAGTGCAGAAAGGTGAACCTTGCAAGTTTGATTTCTCGGTGAAGAACCTTAGTGCTGTACTGGTGCGCAACCTGCAGGTGGGCTATTCAATTGACGGTGGCGAGGAGACCGTTTGCGACTTCAAGACAACAATGGGTTCGAACATCGACAAGTCGTTCACAATCGAGCATGATGGTTTCGACGTTGTAGGCAATCACACTCTGAAGTTGCGCGTTGTAAGCATCAACGGCAAGGACGACGCATACGCTCCGAACAGCGAGCTTGTTCTCGGTCTTAACGTGAAGAACTCGCTGCCTATACAGCGTATCATAGTGGAGGAGGGCACAGGTACATGGTGTCCGAACTGTCCGAGAGGTATCGTAGCTGTACATAAGGCTTCTGAGGCTTTCCCTGACCGCTTCATCGGTATTGCTGTACATAGGCAAGATGCGATGGAGACGAACTCTTACGCAGAACTACAATTCGATGGCTATCCCAGCAGTTACATCAATCGTAACCTTAAGTCGTCGATCGATCCTTCTTTTGATGCATTCAAGACGGCTGTCAACAATGTGTCTGAAAGGGTTCCGGTGATGGGGGTTGAAGCTAACGCCGAATACACCGATGCTACCAAGTCGAAGATTTCTGTCGAAGCATTGACAACGTTTGTTAGCGAACATAAGGGCATTGACTACCGCCTCTCGTTCGTGCTTCTTGAGGATGGCGTGAAGGGCTATACTCAGGCTAACAACTATGCTGGTGGCTCAGTAGAAATGGGTGGTTTCGAGAAACTGCCGAACCCCGCAACCATCGACATGGATCACGTGGCTCGTATGAACTATAGCTATAATGGCATAGAGGGTAGTATCCCTGCTGATGTTGAGGCAGACCAGACCACTACTTACAAGACTACATTGGATGTGCCTTCAACTATTCAGAACCCCGACAACTGCGATCTCGTAGTCCTCGTTCTGGATGCTAACACTGGCAAAATAGAGAATGGTGTAAAGGTGGCTCTCGGTAAGCACACCACAGCCATCTACGATGCGGAGCAGTTGCTCATCCCCGACTTCTCATTCCAGGGCGACCGCCTCAATGTCGATGGCTTCTCTGGTTCGGTGCGCATCTTCACAACCGGTGGCGTAGAAGTGGCTAACAGTAACCTCGCCCCTGGTATGTACATCGTGAAAGCTACTGCCGGCAACCAGACTGTAACGAAGAAGCTTATCAAGCGATAAGTATTCTGTGTGCAACGAAATATCACAAGCTGCAAGACTGCTTGAAAAGGAAAGTCTTGAAAAGAAAGAGTAATTAGATAAGTAAGTTTATAAAGAAATAAGGCGTTTTGCAAAGCGGGTGCTGTGTCGGGGCAAGACACAAAGCATGTAGTCTCGGCACAGCATCGGCTTCGCAGAATAAGTTCTTAATGTTCTCAACCAAAAACCTGAAAAATATGATGAACTTTACCAAGAAAGTATTTCTCGTTGGTGCGCTCGCAATGCTGACCGCATCAGCTGGTGCACAAATGAGAGACCGCTCTGCGGCTACTCTCCCGTCTACAACCGTAGCTTCGATGATGAAGGCACCGAAATCAGTTGAGAGAACACCGCGTTTGGTGAGTGTAAAGAACGCACCCGCCGACTATGGCAAAGAGGTTGATATCCTTAAGGAGGACTTCTCCAAGATGACAACCGGCACACAGGACGAACCCGACTTCGATGCCACACTGAACGATTATGAAATGCACGACAACGCATGGCTCAATATGCTGCCCGACTTTACGCATACACCCGACTGGGGCTCGCACAACGCTTACCCGGCAGGTGGAGCCATCTACCTCGATGCTTATGTGAATGAAGCTGGAAATGACAGCTATAACGGACAACTCAACACTCCGCTACTCAACGTCTCTGCCAACACCGGCATCTGCTTCCTGCAGTTCGACGCACGTGTGCCCAAGAGCAACGAAGTCGTAGAGCACGTCACTGTCGAGGCTGCCGAGACAAACAATATGTCGCCATCATGGCGCTTCCTCACTTCCTGCAACCTGCCACAGCTCACCACCGACTGGAAGACATACACCATTCAGTTCTACGGTGGCGGCAAGACAACCATGTTCAACATCGTCAACTACTCCGCACCAGTGCTCATCGACAATGTTCGCGTCTTCCAGATTGAGCAGTACGTAGCTACACCGACACCTAACCCACACAAGAACTACGCTCGTGTCGATGACAATACAGCTAAGTTCGATCTCAGCTGGAGTGCCGTAGACGGAGCTGAAAGTTACGTACTGAACGTTTACGACAAGGACTCTAATGGCAAACCTCAGAACTATATCCAGAAGGATGTAGAGGTTAAAGACAACAAATGCACCGTCGACAACGCTGTCACCGGTACCATCTACTACTACACAGTCAGCGCAAAGAAGGGCGATAAGGTATCTATGCCGTCTGACGAGATCGAAGTGAAGGGCATCGTAGAGCCAGTTGTCTCTGTTGCTACTCCTATCAACGATGATAAGTATTCTGCTCAGTGGAAGAACGTAGGCGGAGCCGAACGCTACAACTACATCGCCTACTACAAGAATCAGGCTAAGGAGGACGGCGCAATGGTCGTCTCTCACCTTAATCTCGTTGGCATGAAGTATAGCGACGACAGAGAGGTGGAAAACTCTGTTGACAACCCAACATCATACACTCTCGATCGTGGCGCCCTTGCCGATGAAGTGGGACAGGCAGGATGGACCGTTTCTCACTATGCTATCTATAAAGATGCCCTCACCATCGATGGTTTCTGGACTGTCGAGGCGAAGAGCGATGCCGGACTCATCTCCCCCGAACTCGACCTCTCTAAGGACGGAGGCAAATTCCGAGTTAACCTAAAGGCGTGTGGCGAATACCTTGAAGCCTACAACGCACATCCAAAAGCAGCCGTAGCCCTCTTCAACTACGATGTTGAGAAGGCTGACTACGTGCAGAGCGAACTGATATACGCCGGAGGAGGCGAGATGACAGACAAGTGGCAACGTTACGACTGCAACTTCACTACAGGTACCGCACGCTCTATCGTCGGCATCTACGCCACATGGGCACCAGGCAACCTCTACCTCAGCGACCTGGCAATATATCAGGACTATAAGCAAGGCGAATATTTCCTCGACCCATTCCACTACCGCAACTGGCTTGTGCCGAACGAGGGCGAGACAACCACTATTGATGTCACCATTCCTGCGAAAGCCTACGAGCGCGAGATTTACCATCAGGCACAATCTGTACGCGTGAAGGATGGCGGAGACCAGTACACGAGTGCTTCCTTCCTCCAGAGTCGTTGGTCAGACCTGCAGCACGTAGGCTTCTGCCCACTCACTAACGATGTGAACGCCGCTACGCTCGGCTCCTCAAGCGCAACAGTACACCTCCAGGGCGGCAACATCGTGGTTAGCAACCCCGAGCGTGCAGCAGTGGCTCTTTACACAGTGGATGGTATGCTCGTAGCATCTGATGGTAGTTGCGCCGAGACCGTTACCTTCCGCGCAGCCGCACACGGCAAGTATATCGTGAAGGTGGGCAAGCAGACCATCAAGCTCGCATTCTAAGTGAGGGTATGGCATCTTTGCTGTGTCCAAGCTGCCTTAATATACAAACATCAAGAGGGTATGGTATTTTGCCATACCCTCTTATCAATTCTGTGTGTAAACAATAAACTATTATGAACCCACAACACCATTACGCAGGTCTTACCCCACAACAAGTAGTCCACAGCCGAGCCAAGCACGGCGTGAATGTGCTCACTCCTCCGCCCGCTACGCCGCTTTGGAAGCAGTTTTTGGAGAAATTCCGCGACCCACTCATCATTATTCTTCTTATCGCCGGCGTACTCTCAGTTGCCATTTCCATCTACGAGTACAACGGACTGCATCAAGGCGCAGAAGTGTTCTTCGAGCCAGTAGGCATCTTTGTGGCTATCTTCCTTGCCACAGGGCTCTCCTTCTATTTCGAGACACAAGCCGACAAGGAGTTTAGCGTGCTTAACCAGGTGAGCGACGATGAGCCGGTGGAGGTAATTCGCTCTGGCAATCACACGCAGATTGCGAAGCGCGATGTGGTTGTGGGCGACGTGGTGCGTATAGGCATCGGTTGCGAGATACCAGCCGATGGCGACCTCTTGCTGTCTACGCAGCTCTCCGTAGATGAGTCGACGCTTACTGGCGAACCGCTCTGCCATAAAACCACCAATCCTGCGCAGTTCGACTCCAAGGCTACATATCCAAGCAACCGCGTGCTGCGCGGCACTAAGGTGATGGAAGGCCATGCACTGATGCAGGTTACGGCAGTCGGCGATGCCACTGAGAACGGCAAAGTGTACAAGGCTGCGCAGATAGACAATAGCGTGAAGACACCGCTCAACGAGCAGCTCGACTGGCTCGGCAAGTGGGTGAGCCGTCTTTCATGCAGCATAGGCATAGCTGTCGTCGTAGCGCGCATCATGATGTATTTAGTGCAGTACGACTTCTCCTTCGCTAATGTTGACCCACTCGCTTTCATAGCCTACATCCTGCAGACACTGATGATTGCCATGACACTCGTCGTTGTCTCTGTACCAGAAGGTCTACCTATGGCAGTCACACTGAGCCTCGCCTACAGTATGCGCCGAATGTTGAAGACCAACAATCTGGTACGCCGTATGCACGCCTGCGAGACAATGGGAGCCACCACCGTTATCTGTACCGATAAAACCGGCACACTAACACAGAATCGCATGAGCGTAGAGAAGGCGTGCTTCTATCGCGGTGGCGAAGCTGATAAACCTATTATTGACGCTGACGAGATATTGCTTAATTCTTCCGACTTATCAAACGAAGTTAAGGAAAGTATAGCCCTCAACACCACAGCATCGCTCGACTTCTCCAATCCTACTTCTCCATCCGTCTTAGGCAATCCCACCGAGGGCGCACTCCTCCTGTGGCTGCACGACAAAGGTATCGACTACGAAGCCCTGCGCGAGCAGGCGAGGGTGGTTGAGGAACTGCCGTTTACTACAGAGCGTAAGTTCATGGCTACCATCGTTGAGTCAGTCCTCATGCCCGGCAAGCGGATGCTTTACGTCAAGGGTGCGCCCGAAATAGTCTATGCCCTCTGCGCATCCACATCAGGCACACCGCCACAAGCAGAAGTCTACGCACAGCTCACGCAGTACCAGCAGCGTGCCATGCGCACCCTCGCCTTCGCCTGCAAAGACGTAACCGACACTCCTTCACTATCTCAACATCTCACCACATCACCATCACAACATCTCACCACCTCAGCATCACAGCTCCGCTTCCTTGGTATAGCGGCAATCGCTGACCCCGTGCGCAAGGAAGTACCAGAGTCGATAAAGGAGTGTCTGAAGGCAGGAATAAACGTGAAGATAGTCACCGGCGACACAGCCGAAACAGCTAAGGAAATAGGTCGTCAGGTTGGGTTGTGGACAGAAAAGGATAAGGATGAAAACATAATTAGTGGACCTGAGTTTGCTGCACTCACTGATGCGCAACTCGATGCTGTGGTTATGGACATAAAGATAATAGCCCGTGCTCGCCCGATGGACAAAAGGCGACTCGTCGAAGCCTTGCAGCGCAAGAACCAAGTGGTAGCAGTCACCGGCGACGGCACCAACGATGCACCTGCCCTCAAAGCAGCCCACGTCGGACTCTCGATGGGCGACGGCACCTCTGTAGCAAAAGAAGCATCGGACATCACCATCATTGACAATTCCTTCCGAAGCATCTGCAAAGCTGTGATGTGGGGACGCTCGCTTTACCAAAATATACAACGCTTCCTGCTCTTCCAACTCACTGTAAACGTCACAGCGTGTATGCTTGTGCTCTGCGGTGCGCTGATGGGCACGGAGACACCACTCACCGTCACCCAGATGCTTTGGATAAATCTCATAATGGACACATTTGCAGCAATGGCACTCGCATCGCTACCACCATCAGAGGCAGTGATGAGCGACCCACCACGCAACCGCAATGCATTTATCATAAACCGACCGATGCTTGCAGAAATAGTTGGGGTAGGGGGCTTCTTCTTTGCGCTGCTCATCACGTTGCTGTACATCTTCGAACACGCAGACATACAACAACTCACCGACCTACTGCATCTGCAGTTAGGAGCGCACACCCCCGTCACACCCTATGAGCTGACCCTGCTCTTCACCATCTTTGTGATGACCCACTTCTTCTACCTCTTCAATGCGCGCGCCTTCCAAACGCAGCGAAGCGCACTGCATCTGAAGGACTGCAATGGTCTCGTCTTCATCAGCACGCTCATCTTTGTCACTCAAGTGTGTATGGTGGAGTTGCCAGGCGTTCAGCGCTTCTTCAATGTGGTTAGTCTGAAGCTCATTGACTGGGTAATAATTGTTATCGGCTCCTCGTTCGTGCTGTGGATTAGAGAGTTTTGGAGCTTGTTGCGAAGAACAAAATAAGGTGTCTTTTAGGGGGTGCAGTGCCCTCCGCTGCACCAACCTAAAAGTACTTGATCTTTGCCGTAGCGTTACAACAATGTTGCCGTAGCACTAAAACAATGTTGCCGTAGCACTAAAACTGTACCTTCCTGAAAAAAGTTGAATGGATTTTACATTAACCCGACTATAAGT
>ERZ791805.776-NODE-776-length-12757-cov-14.138876_pt1 | contig 12757 bp, 12 predicted proteins | sample MGYA00510306_ERZ791805 | MGnify/ENA primary metagenome ERZ791805 (study PRJEB30046, sample SAMN00791990) | human gut metagenome | study: EMG produced TPA metagenomics assembly of the A metagenome-wide association study of gut microbiota in type 2... | reverse complement strand
CAACCAACTTTACAATTAAGACTGAAAGTAGTCAACTAAAAGCGTTAAACTACAACTTGTGCGAGAGTACTTGAGTACTTGTGGATATATTACTCGAGTATAGTAGCGAGATTACTGCAGTATAGTGGCGAGATTACTCGAGTACTACATGGGGAGAGTACTGTGATAGTTGTAATGAACAGATACATTTGTTGCACCTGTTTGATGTGTTAGTCATACCAGTTGATAGCTTGCTCATAGCTATCGAACTGCATTTCTTCGGTTACGCCCACTATTTTCAGTACCTTCAGTATGAATTCCTGTTCGCTTATAGGTATGAGACGTGCGCCACGTCGACGCTCGAAGTAAGGATTGCGTCCCCATTCGCCGACGCAAATCTCCATGAAACGTCTGTACTGATCGGGGAACATGCGTCGCTGAAAATTGGTGAAGCCACGAGCGTAGAGCATCGGACTGTTGCTGCGATAATATGCGCATGAAGTGTCCTTAGTGCATCTGGTAGGGTTGATGAGCCGCAGATACTCCTCGTTCTTCAACATTATGGCGTGTGCTATCTGGTGCAAGCAGTTGGTTGCCATTGGGCAGTCGTTATGCTCGCATACGGGGTAATTGGTTGGTAGCGATGTGTATTCTTTTCTTGGCATAATATTTTTTAATAATCCTGTTTGTATGCATAGTCTTTATTTTCCAATGCAATATATTTTTGGGTGCAAAGGTACGACTTTATCTTGAAATAGGTCGCAACTTATATCTTAAAAAATCCTATTTATTCTATCGTTGTTGTTGATATTCAGAATATAATCATTATATTTGCACATAATATTAGCGTTGTTATTATGTGCAATATCAAATATTACATAAAAGAAACAGAAGCATATTTTGCCAAAACGTTGGGCGAAGATGTTGCTTTAGAACCAGCAGATAAGGGTTTGTTGGAAGGGCTTCCTATTAGTGTGTCTTCTAACTTCTCATTTTATGAAGGATGTTTGTTGAGGCAGTCCGTTTTGTTGGCTTACATAAAGGATGGTGATTCTGTGCCACCTGCACAAATGAAGAAGTTATTGGATATTATACAAAGACAGACAAAACTTGTTGTTATACTAATAACTCCGTGTATATCTTCCTATAATAAGGTAAGGTTGGTGGCACAAAAAGTCAACTTTGTCATTCCTGACAAGCAAATGTTTCTGCCATCTCTCTTGCTTGATATTAAACCAGATAGAAAGATAGGCTCGGATCTAAAAGAAACTATTCCTCATTTTGCCCAATGTTTGTTGCTTTATCATTTGCAAATAAGCTCAATAGTTGGAACAAGTAGTTATGAGTTGAGTGATAAGTTTGGTGTTTCTTATGCGACAGTGAACAAGTCTTTGCGTTGGCTTGCATCCAAGAATCTGATTAAATTAGAGGGTGTAAAGACCAAGACTGTGCAAATAGAGTTAAGCAACAGGGAACTTTGGTACAAGGCTCTGCCTATGTTTGTCTCTCCGATAGAGCAGCTTCATTATACAGATGCTCTTCTTGAAGGGATGATGATAAGTGGAGTAAATGCCTTAGCTTCTTATACTATGTTAAACGAAGAATCAAGACAATGTTGGGCTATAACAAAGAAAGAGTTGAAGAATTTGAACGTTGTAACAGATGAGCAGTTTGGAGAAAATGAAATCCAAGTTTGGAAGTATAACCCTAAGATGTTAAGTACTGAAGGAGTGGTTGATAAACTCTCGCTTTATCTTTCGTTGAAAGACAATGAAGATGAGCGAATACAAATAGAGTTAGAACGATTGATAAATGCAATGTCATGGTAAGAGGAATAGAAACATTCAAGCAGTTTTTTAAGGGCTTTGAAGACAATTATGTTATTATTGGCGGTACGGCATGTGAAATCCATGAGGATCTGTATGCCCAAGTACCTCGTGCGACAAAGGATATAGACATCATTTTGATTGTTGAGGCTTTATCTGCAGAGTTTGTTGCCAAATTCTGGGAGTTCGTAAAGATGGGTAATTACGAGCAGCGTAACAAGGGTGTTAATGAGAATGTAGAACCCAAGCATGAATATTTTCGTTTTATGAAGCCTGCTAATCCTGCTTTCCCATATCAGGTTGAACTCTTTTCACGTAGTCTTGGTTTGATGAATTTCCCTGAGGAGGCTCGTATTACACCGATTCCAGTGGATGAAGACCTTTCAAGTTTATCGGCAATACTCATGGATGAAGACTATTATCGTTTCACGATAGAACATAGCTTGCAGGAAGATGGCGTTCATATCGCTAACATCGAGAGTCTTATCTGTTTGAAAAGCAAAGCTTTCTTGGATTTGAGTCAAAGAAAAGCTAAAGGTGAAAGTATGGATAGCAAGCACATTGCGAAACATAAGAAAGATGTTTTTCGCCTTGCAGCAATGCTTGCTCCAGCAAGTAGATATGAACTACCCGACACATTAAAAACTGATGTCAGTGACTTTTGTGATGCTATCATGCAGGATTTGCCTAATGCCGATTTCATAAAGTCAGCAGGTCTTGGCAATGTGACAAGCCAACAGATTGTAGAACAACTCAAAAAATCAATGTTGTAGTTATGGTTAAGATTCAATATGCCTCTGATTTGCATTTGGAGTTCATGGAGAATACTCTGTATTTGGAGGATCATCCTCTCTATCCTGTTGCAGACATCTTGGTGTTGGCAGGAGATACCGGCTATTTAGGTGATGAAGGTTTTGTCAAACATCCATTCTGGGATTGGGCTTCAGAGAATTTCAAGGAAGTAATAGTAATACCAGGTAATCATGAGTTTTATTTGGGTTATGACTTGGGGCAACTCCATGATGGATGGTGCATGGAAATTCGGCACAATATCAAATGCTATTATAATGCAGTAATACATCTCTCAGATGATACAGACCTTATAGTTTCAACTCTTTGGGGACATATAGAGGCACAGGATGCTTTTGCAACAGAGCGAAGCGTGAATGATTTCTATCGTATTAAGGACAATGGTGTTGTGATTAGTTGCGAGCAATTTAACAAAGAGCATGATAAGTGCCGTGCATTCATAGAAAAGGCGGTTGGTGCGAGTAAGGCTAAGCATATTGTTGTGGCAACGCATCATGTTCCATCATTTGAATTGGTATCCCCAGACTTCATGGGCAGTTCGATAAATGGTGCCTTTACGGCAGAACTTGGAAACTTTATAGCTTATAGTCATATTGACTATTGGATATATGGTCATTCCCATCGAAACATAGACAAGGTGATAGGACAGACAAAATGTATCTCCAATCAACTTGGATATGTTAGCCATGGGGAGGCTAAGGCTTTTGATTTTATGAAATGTATTAATTTATAATGGACAATGGAGAAAGTTTTATTTTTTGATATCCCCAAACTTAAACCCAATTATTTCTTGATAGTTATTGGAATTTGTCTACTTTTGATAATTATCTACTCATTAACTAAGGTTTACTTACCAGATTTAATGTTGGAATTTACCATAATGGCATGTCTTTCCGACTTTATAGGCTTTTGCTTAATTTATTTTATTATAGAAATCCTTAGATATTCTAAAAATGTAAAAAATAAGCTAAGTTGTATTCTTTCCGATTCAGAAATATTAAGAGTTCTAAAAATATCAGACGGTATAGTTTCTAAAAGAAAACTCAGACGGGTGGCTGCATGTATTGACATTTCAGATATGAGATGGAATTATACTATATTCTTATCTGAAGGCAATATTTATGAGTTTAAATGTGTTGTCGTTAAAGTTCTTCCTAATAAAATACATCTATTGTTGGATTTAGATACATTGAAACGTAACAAAACCCTCCGTAAACCAACATTGAATGCTGTAAAAATAGGTACAAAGGTAGATGTCTCTGTACTCAAATTGTTGACACATATAGCTTTAGGACTAACCTATCTTATAATGGTGGTCTTTGTTGGTTATATGAAAGGCATTTATGGCTTAATGCTTTTAATGACATTTATATGGGGATTTATGGGAATCGGTGTCTTATTCCTAAAAAAGGGTCTGATTAGCGATAGATTGTTGTGGTGTTTTGATTTTTATTTCAAGATGCCCTTAATGTTGGTATTACCTTATGTTGTCTCGTTATTTGTATCTTGTGGTATTCCTTTTGCTGTATTGATTGGGCTAACATGTTTTACTCAATTACCTATATCGTATGCAAATATGATTTTTTGCTCTTTGATTATAGGGTCTTTCACTATCGTTTATGCAAATAAAATTTTTACAAGGTTTATTCTTATTTGTATCTATGGTTTAGGAGAGCCAGAAAACGAAATATACCCAGCAACTTATAGGGATAGAAGAATAATGTACTTACGAAAAATACTGATAGACAAAAGTTTGGTAAATATGATGGTCTTATTGATTTATGTTGTGTTTTTAATTTCAGATACCATGCTGTTTTTTCAATGGCGTACTCATATCTTTACTATGGATATAAATGATGCTGTTAAAAATTCGTTTATTGTATATATAGCATTCAAGGGCTTTGTTGCAGCAAAGAGTAATGTACATTATTCTTTAAGAGACATAGCCCGTGTAATTGAGGATTTGTAATCTATGCATTTAGCCCCAAGATCCTAATTTGTTTATAGCAAAATTTCATTTAAATGGATTTGAAAATTACTTACAAGATAAATAGAGGTACTTATGTAATGCAAGGTAGAAGTTAGGTATTAGTACACTTTTGCACTTATCTGCCGAATATGGTATTACAATCTATTACTACAGAACAGAGCGGTACAAAATGTGTTAGAAAATCTTATCATTGATTACTGCTAAAAAGAAAGGTGCTCGTTTTGAGCACCTTAACTATCATTTGTTGTCGATATTAATCGTTGTTTATCACGACTTATTTTCCCGCGCAAATAATGAATGTCATTGATTCTCAATCGGTTAAGTGCTGACGTGCTATTTGTGAGCCGCTTTCCTTCTGAATGAAAAGGATGTTGATTATCAGCTACTTACGATTTCCGTATTTTCACTTGGTTTCACTTGATTTCATTCATTTTGTATATCATATATCTTTACAAACACCCATTTTTAGGGATTGAAGATTTAACATATTTAACCTTTGTAAACACTCAAAATCTGCATTTTCGTGCTAAAACGTGGTTTTTTATCATTTTTGAGAGGTCGGCTTTTATCTGAATAAATCTGCCATCGTCAGCTGGCATTGGATGTCATCAGAATAGCCGCCCGGCGCAAGTCTATAGGAGGTGATCATCGCGATGAGTACCGTTTTCTTGGTGCCTGTTTCCCTGATGAAGGTCTCCCTTCGGTTGCGGATGCGGTTGTCCTCTTCTTCTGTAATAACGTAAGGGGCGCTGGTATATTTCATCTCACAGAGATTAATTGTATCGTCATTTCTGTCGATGAGCATATCTATCTGTGCTCCCTTCGTCAGCGTCTTGCCAGTAACTAGGTCTTTCGGTCCCTTATATGACCAGGAATGAACGCTGCTCACAACGGCTGAGAAGCCGAGGGCTGCCTTGATCTGGTTGACGTGCTGCATGCAGACACGCTCGAATGCTCTTCCTGCCCAACCGTAATGGATGGATGAACCTGCGGATGAAGACCAGAAATGCTCATCGCCATTGGTGTTCTCCGATATGAAATCGAAGTAGAATAGGGTGTAGTTGTCTATGAGCTGGAAGGTCGCATCCTTTGTCTTCTTGCCTATGGCGGTGAACTTGCGGATGAAACCGCATTGCTCCAGCTCCTGCAGCGCTTTCGAGAAATCTGCATTATCCGTGTATCTTCTGCAAATATACAAAAATATGCCGATAAGTCGTGGAAATGTATCAATATTTAATAGATTTCCACGACTTATCGGTATGTTTTGCGATTTTTATCCTAATATATGGATGAGTTTCCCCTCTCCATTTCGTATAATTATTCGTGCATTTCAGCAACAATGAAATCAATTCTCAGCCGACTTACCCAGACAGTGAGCGGCACAGACAAGGAATTCTTCAATGAGCAGGAGTTGAACCAGTTTGCTTCATTCTATCTTGACAAGTGGGATGAATTTTCCGTGCCATCCTCGCCTTCCTGGGCGCATGGTGGCATGGAGACGGACGCAACGATTTCAGACGAGACCGATAGTCTATTGTTTTTCTGATGAAACTCCTTCCTTGTCTTAGCCATTGCTTCCGTAGCCCTATCGTGGGTTTCTATCAGCAATGGGCTTTTGTGGTATTGCACAATCTTGACCCCGACTGAGTTGTGCCTTTTCTTTTCCTCGATGCATTGAATAATCAAGTCTGGATTGGCTCTCGCCTTCCTCCCTCGCGACTCGGCAGAGATTGCAAGCGAGCTTGCATCTTTGCTCTCGCTGCTCGTTCGGTTGGCTGATTTAGCCGTTGGAGTCTTGTCAAAGTTCTGAATATAGGCAGCGTTGGTCAGGAAGAGAATGTCGGAACCTTCCGGTATTTCCTGCATTACCTTCAACATGAGGGTTAGCATCATTCGGAACTCTGTGGTGTGCAAGTCGCTGATTACATCACGGCTGATGATGTTGCCGTTATGCTCAATCACAACGGCTGCACCACCAGCTCGCTCTTTATGGCCATAATCACATGAGCCACCTATCCAAACGTAATATGTAGAAGTATCTTGTGTCATAATTATTTTATCTTCAATGTCCGCAGATATTCCTTCTACTCGGGCGTGATTCTGTAGCTCTCGATGGCCTTCTGTATGGTCTTGTTGTGCGTCCCGGGAGCAAGGCTGCATTGCTCAATGTAGGGAATCGCCTGGTCCCATTGCTTGGCAAGGGCGGTGGCGAAGAACCAGGCTACCATCATTTTTACGTAATACTCTTCGCTCCTTACAGAGGCTGGAATTTCAAGATACTCTGCCTTGAAGTCTTTATCCAGGTAATAAGACATAAGTGTCTCTATTCCAAAGCGACAAGTATAAACGTGTGACGATTTACTCCAAGTCTTGATCTTCGCCAATAGCTCCTCCTTGTGTTTGGCAAACACCTTCGGAGACATGATGTCGCAAACAGCCTAGTTGTCCACGAAAGGCAGGAAGGTGTCTGTAAGACGAATGCATTCCTCGTAGTCCTTTACCTCAGAAATGAGGAGACCGTGAAGCATGTTCTCATCGTAGTATTCGTGAGGAAACTGATGAAGGAAATCCTCACATTCTATCTGCTAATTCAGTAATGAGAGAACCTGTACACGCAAGAAGGACGTTGAAGGGCTTAGTTGCGGATTTGAGGTTATAATAAAATAAAGGAAGCAAGCATAATCGTTAAGTTTTACGATATGCTTGCTGTACTGTATGGTGAAAATTATGAAATTTCATTCAATAGAGCATTCTCCTTTTCTGCAATCCTTTTTACAAACTCTTCATACGAATCACAATCATCTCTTGATATAGCCAAAGCATATAAATACATTGTGCCTAAATAGCTTTCCTTATGCATCTTTTGAGAAATAACTTTATTGCTGTCCCCCATATAAGGGCATATAATGCCACCTTTAGGTGCTTTAAGTCTGTACATATATGCCATAATCTGATGGACATCATTGCGGTCAATATCAAGGCCGTTTCCATTTGTGGCAAGTCTTTTGTATTTTGCATCAAGAACGACATCATGTTTCCAAAAATCTGGAAATCTTTGTCCTCCATGTTCAAAGAGATAGATAGCTCCTGATCCTAACTTGTTTTCGGGATGTATAAATCCTTTTTCACACAAGAGAGTGTTTAGATATTCTTCCCACAACCACGCTCCATCAAATAGGATTCCGTAAATTCTATTGTCATCGGTTCCATACTTTATTTCTTCATGGCGAAGAATCTGAATACATAGTTTTTGTAAAGCTGTGTATTCCTTATAAAAAGGATGATAGCAAGGACGTAGGTTGTCCTGTATAATCTTTATTCTTTCTGTATGATTGTAAGAAGGAGTATATGAAACTATCTTCTTAATGCCGTCTTCAACAGTCTTGTCAGACGATAAGATTATATCACCAGAAGGTGTTGTCTTTATGTATTCTATTGTATGACGAATAAGTTCTGTTACCGAATTGTCAAAGCTGAATTCTCTTGTGTTGTATGCGACAGTTCCTCGGAAAGGAATATTCTCCCTAATATGGCGACTTATGTCTATCGTGCCACGTACGTTAGCGTCGTTGTGTTTGAATCTTCTGTATTCTTTGTATATACCTTGACGCATAGCTTTTTTCAACATAGCTGGGAACATGTAGACAAGAAATTCGAAAACATTATCTTCTGATGATGTATAATCCAAGTTGAAAATGTTGAATGAAAAGACCTTCTGTAGCATATAGTGTAGAAAGAAATCGTGTTTCTGATTGTCAAAACGTGAATAAATCTTCAGTTGTTGGTTCTTGCGTCCTACAAACCCCATTATATTTCCAGACTTTATTCTGACAAAGTTTTCATTTTCTGCATAGATGTCAACAATCGTACTATCGCCAATTCTGTCATCAGTATCATCTATGCTCAATGGAAAAACAAGCAGATGCTCATTCTCATCACATAATTGTCTGATGGACTTGTTGCCAATAGAAAGTAGGTCTGCTACATCATGAAGAGAGCAGACTTTTCCTTGATAGTTATTGTCTTGAATTGTTATCATCAGTCAACAATATCTATAGTTTTTCCGTTCAGCGAATCAAAGTATATGTTCTTAAATTCTTCTACTTTTGCGTCTGCATTGCTATAACCACGAAGATATTCTTTGAGGAGAATTTCAATGTGCATATCCCATAATGCGGTAAAATCGCCATTATAGTGTTCTTTATCCAATTTCAAGAAATAAGCTGGTCCTATTTGGTAAGCGGAGCCAAGACCACGAGTTTTGGAAATCTCTTCATTCAACGCATTCATGACCCTGATAGCCTTATCACAGGTATCATGGTCGAGCTTTTCTGAAAGCATTTCCAGACGGTCTTCTGGCTTTATCTCCTTCCATGCGAAACGTCTGCGTAAAGCAAAGTCCATACTTTCCACACTTCGGTCAATGTCGTTCATTGTTGCAAGAATATATACATTCTCTGGTACATAAAAACCATCAGCAAATTCATCGTCTTCGTCAACGAGATTTTGATATTGTGTCTTCACCTTACCTTTCATTCCCCTGTAACCTGGGTCGATAGCATAAAAAAGTTCGCCAAATATTTTTGAGAGTTCGCCACGGTTTATTTCATCAATGATGAAAACGAAAGGATTTCCTACAACATTGTTTAATGGAAGATTATAATATTTCGTTAAGATTTCTAATACGACATTTTTACAACCTATATTATCTGAATCCGAATATTCAAATGGGTTATCGCTTACCTTGCCACATTCCAACCAACAATAGTACGAATTTAAAACTTCTTCATATCTGATATTTCCCATAGGCAGAATTTGTAAAACTCCACCAACTGTCATTACTTCTTCTATAAGAATGCGGTTATTTTCGCCTTCAATCAGACTTAATTTATAAGTTAACAGATTAGATGGTAACTTATATTCACATGAATTATTTGCTTGAGCCAGATGTTTTATCAACTTATTCCAACTTTTAAGTGTAAGATCTGATATAGAGGATGTTGCCTTTTTACAGAACTTTTTCAATATTCCATCTTTGCGTTCAAAATTAATATGTCCTTTTCCGTCATCAATAGGTCTTAATCCTTCCACAAAATCGGTATAGTCATAAGAAGGATGGAACTGAACAAACTCTACTTCAGCATTCATAGCCTTAGCTATTTCTTTTGCAAGGAATGTCTTGCCTGTACCTGGAGCACCGGTAAGAACAAGGTTTTTATTCGCCTTAAGAAGATTTATGTATGATTGGATATTTTCCATACTATGTATTTGGTTCTTTGATAAGTTTATAAGATATTCACGAACTTGCCATGGGTAAGTACAAATGTCATAGGCAGAATAGCTTTTTAATTTGTCTTTAAAGTAAGACAACAGACGGTTGCTACTTTCGAACCAACTTTGAGAGTCTGGATCTGGAACATCTTTTAACCTTGCATTCCGCATGAGTCTAAATGTTTCATTTAAACAATCCTCTTGTACTATTGTACAAAGCAAGTTGGGTTGTAATGAAGCAATAAGACGGTTGGTAGCAGCTCTTCTATCCTGACTGGTTCGTTCTCTAAGAAATTTCTTAATCTTATTGTAGATATCCCATAATGGTTTATCTTGACTTTCGGCTATAGTTTTCAGCATTGGAGCCAATTCGTTCCAATCTTGTTTTATCTTAATCTGTTCTTCTTTTGTAAAATAACCTTGTTTTAACGAAGATACACATTGGGCACATCCTCGTTCAAAAAACTCATGAAACAAATCTTTGTTCCAGTCTTTCCAATTTTCGCATAATCTGGCACTTTCGATAAATAAAGGCACAAAGTGACAGTAGTTGTCATGCCATTCTTGCCAAATTTCTATTTTACTAATAATATCTTGTAATTCCATATGGTCTTTTATTTTTACTATCTTACCAAATACTATATTACTCTGTCATAAGCGTAACGTCCACTCTTACTATTGAGCAGCAGTTAGAACATAAAGTAGTTGTATGAATAGCATTTTAACCTTGCCTTTCATTTATTCGTTGTAAAGGTAACTATAATATTACAAATCTACAAATTTAACAAATGCTTACGACTATATAATAATGATTATTTCGGCATTTTTCTGCAAAAATTTAAGCCACTCACCATACGATGAAGTTTTGCAGCATCGGTGGGCATAAACTCAAACGAGTCGAAGTCGCCGTAGCAGGAGCAGTAACCTAACAGATATTTTGCGGCGCGATAGAGTCTGTAGAACACGTTGCCGGGCTTTAACGACACACTTACCGACATCTCGTATTTGGTCTGCACACTTCCGTCCGTGAGCGTATTTTGATAGGCTTCAAAAGCCACGTCATACACATTCTCGTTGCTGCAGAATGTGAAATGAAAAGGAACGGCAACCTTATCTGTATCCGAGTCGCCTCTGTCCAAAAAGTTGGCAAACCATTCCATTCTGTCGGCATCTTCGGGACGTAACAACAACGAGTCGAAATCGCCGTCTTTGCGCTTTTTGCCAAAGAGATATTTTGTAGCGTTTTTCAGTTTTTCCCAAAACTCAAGGTGAACAATATGGAAACATCCATAAACAACGTGTTCTTCGTTTTCCATGGGTTCGAGGGTTTCTAAAACCATCTGATGACTAACATCATGACATCTGCAAACAAAAAAATCAGTCTTTTCCATAAATCTTAATTTAGATTAATAATAATTTTGGCAAAAGGGCTTAGTGGTATTTTTTATTTTGCAAACACCATGCCAAGAACGGCATCGTTATCTTGTGTCATAATTATTTTATCTTCAAAGTTCGTAGATATTATTTCTGTTTATGCGACGATTTACTCCATGTTTTGATTTCTGCCAACAACTCCTCCTTATGTTTGGCAGATAGTCACTTTATTCTGTAGGTTTCACCACAGCTCTCCACTCCATAAACTGCTTGGTGGTTTCTCCGCTATGATGGTCGAGGAAGAGACTGTGGGTGGTGTCGAGCGCAGCAATATTCTGCATGTCCTCAGCATCAAGCTCGAAGTCGAAGAGATTCAGATTCTCCTGCATCCGTTCCTTATGAACAGTCTTCGGGATGATGATTACATCGCTCTGTAGCAGCCAGCGTAAGGCTACTTGTGCGGCAGTCTTACCGTATTTCTTGCCAATCTTGGTGAGGGTAGGGTTGGTGAACAGTTCGTTCTGACCTTCTGCTAACGGAGCCCACGCCATGAGCTTGGTGCCAAACTCATCCATGAACTTTCGAGTCTCGTGCTGTTGGTTGAACACATGCGTCTCCATCTGGTTCACCATCGGCGCAATCTCCATGTTGGAAGCCAGGTCTATGAGATGATCAGGGAAGAAGTTGCTCACTCCTATGGCACGAACCTTTCCTGCCTTGTAAGCTTTTTCCAAGTCACGATAGGCACCATAGCGGTCGCAGTAAGGCTGGTGGAGGAGCATCAGGTCGATGTAGTCGGTCTGCAGCTTGCGCAGACTCTCGTCGATGCTCTTCATGGTCTGTCCGTCGCCATAGTTGGAAGGCCAGACCTTGGAAACGAGGAAAATCTCATCACGATTCACGCCGCTCTTCTTCCATGCGTTGCCCACGGCTTCCTCGTTGAGATAAGCCTGTGCCGTATCTATCATCCGATAGCCCACGCTGAGAGCATCCAGCACACAACGCTCACATTCATCAGGTTCCACCTGATAAACACCATAACCCAGTTGTGGCATTTCCACGCCATTGCTTAACTTTATCTTTACCATAATCAAAATGTTTTAAAAGTTCGTTTATTCCATTCTGCCATATTTCATTTCCACGCCCTCTTTATCATACTGCTTGCGTTTGCCGGTTGGTGGCTCAGTAAGTGTGATGCTAACTACAGCCGTGCGTGATAGGGAACGGGCGATGCTCTGGTCGAAAGCATCCGTGTGGTGAGGAAGAAAACGCTCACAGATTCGTCGGAGACCATGAATCTTCTCTGCTTCATCTGTCACGATTTCTGCCTTGCCGAATGCAATGGCAGATTTGAATTGCAGGGTGAAACTGCCGTCCTTCGGACCAACCGTAGGCGCACAACGGGTTACGGCCGAAAGGCAAACCTCAGGATGAGCCTTGATTGCTTCCAACTTCTTGCCTTCCAAGGCACCATGAAAATACCAATTTACATCATCATCTGATGCGA
>ERZ791805.774-NODE-774-length-12769-cov-3.841828_pt1 | contig 12769 bp, 7 predicted proteins | sample MGYA00510306_ERZ791805 | MGnify/ENA primary metagenome ERZ791805 (study PRJEB30046, sample SAMN00791990) | human gut metagenome | study: EMG produced TPA metagenomics assembly of the A metagenome-wide association study of gut microbiota in type 2... | reverse complement strand
AGCGATTACCCAATGCTCATTTCCAATAAATTACACTCTTTTCGTAACTTCTCACTGCAAAGTTACGAAAAAAAATGGACATGCGTGGTTATTAGGGCTTTAATCCTTTCCAATATGTTAAAAAAAGGATTTCTTGGCTCGGTTTTGAAGCTATATGGATATAAATCTGTTATTTTGCAATTCAATTCAAAATTTATCAGCACAATGATTGTTGCAAAAACTGTAAAAGAACTTGAAAACAGTCTGGCTTCTGCCCGTGAAAACGGCCAGACGGTTGGACTCGTGCCCACGATGGGCGCTCTTCATGCAGGCCATGCTTCATTGGTGAAGCGTAGTGTGGGCGAAAACGACGTGACAGTGGTCAGCGTGTTTGTCAATCCCACCCAATTTAATGATAAGACCGACTTAGCCAACTATCCGCGCACGCCCGAAGCCGACTGTGCGCTCTTGGAAAGCCTCGGAGCCAACGTGGTGTTTGCGCCGAGCGTTGAAGAAATCTATCCCGAACCCGATACACGTCATTTTAGTTATCCGCCCATCGATACCGTCATGGAAGGCGGACGTCGCCCGGGACATTTCAACGGGGTGTGCCAGATCGTGAGCAAGTTGTTTTATATGGTGAAACCAACGCGTGCCTATTTCGGCGAGAAGGATTTCCAGCAGATTGCCGTTATCCGTGCGATGGTGAAAGACCTCAACCTTCCTTTGCAGCTCTGCCCGTGCCCCATTGTGCGCGAAGAAAGCGGACTGGCATTGAGCAGCCGCAACGCCCTGCTCACGCCGGAGGAAAAGGCAACGGCTGTGAACATCTCGAAGGTGCTCTTTGAAAGCGTTGACTTCTCGAAGAGCCATACGGTGGCCGAGACCCATGACGAAGTGGTGAATCGTCTCAACGCCATTGACGCCCTCGAGGTGGAATATTTCGAGATTGTTGACGGCATCACGTTGCAGCCCGTCAGCGATTGGAACGACACGGATTACATCGTGGGCTGCATCACCGTTTATTGCGGTCAGCGTCCCGTTCGTCTCATTGATAATATGAAATATCGCGGATAAAAAAACAGGGTGTTCGGTATGCGTCTGAAACACCCGCTTGGTCTCTTAGGCGTTCAATCGAAAATATTGAACGCCTAAGTTGGCTTCAATATTTACCCACATTATAAAGAAAAAACATGCTACTGAGTTTCCTGAAATCAAAGATACATTGCGCCGTGGTCACGGAGGCCAACCTCCACTATATGGGCAGCATCACCATTGACGAAGACCTCATGGACGCCACTGGCATCCTGGAAGGCGAACACGTTCACGTGGTGAACAACAACAATGGCGAGCGCATCGAGACCTACGTCATCAAAGGGCCACGCGGTTCGGGCTGCATCTGTCTTAACGGAGCTGCTGCACGCAAATTCCAGGTCGGCGACGAAGTCATCATCATGTGTTTCGCCCTCATGACGCCGGAAGAGGCAGCCACCCACAAGCCGAAGGTGATTTTCCCCGACGGCGACGACAACCGCATCTGATTGCCGCTCTGACGTTTCCGCTTGTTGCCACGATAACCAGTCCGCCATGAGTTTCGTTGTCAGTCTGCTCAAGAGCTGGAGAAATCTCCAAATGTTGTTTGCGCCAAGGCGATGCTTTGTGTGCCGCCGAATTTTGCGCTGCGACGAAGAAATTCTCTGTACGGCTTGCTTGTCGGACATCCAGCAAACCGGCATCTTCGGCGAGCCAGACAATGTGGTAGAGCGCCTCTTCTGGGGCGTTACGCCCGTGGAGCGTGCGGCATCGTGGTTGAAATATACGTCGGGAAGCAATGTCGGAGAGATGATCCATGCGCTGAAATACGCCGGTATGATCAGAATTGGCCATCTGCTGGGCCGCGCGATGGGCCGTGCGATGGACCACCACGGTTTCTTCGATGGCGTTGACCTCATCGTGCCCATTCCGCTCCACAAACGCAAGGAAGACGAGCGCGGCTACAACCAGAGTGCGGAAATCGCCTATGGCGTGTCGGAGGTGACGGGACTGCCCGTCTGCACCACGGCCGTGATTCGCGGCGTTGACACGCCGACCCAGACGCTCCTTTCGCCCGAAGCGCGGATGAAGAACGTCAGTGGCGCCTTCGTCGTGGCCCGTCCGGAAGAAATCATGGGTAAGCACATCCTTTTCATCGACGATGTCCTGACCACTGGTGCCACCACCATCTCCTGCCTGAAAGCCGTGAGCGATGCCCCTTGGTTTGCCGGCAGCCACACGCGCATGAGTGTCCTCACCCTCGCCTTGGCAGGCCAGCACTTTGACGGGGCGGCGGGCTATCGCCCGTGGAACCAATTCGAACCTTCGTTGAAGGAAACCTCTGTCGGTATTTTCGGCAATTTCCTGAAGAAAGACGAGGAGCGGAAGGACTGAAGGAAAGTTCAAGAAGGCACTTTCTGGCAGGCAGTATGAAATGACGGAAAAGTTTTCCCGTTGTGTTTGGGAAGTCGTATTTTTTTTGATGGCAGTCGGCAGACGCGACGATGCCCGGAAAGCCAAAGGTTGGACCTTGGTTTTCCGGGCATCGTCGTATCTATTGAGAGGCCGTTTTGCTCGTCGTTGGAAGTCGCTTGCTTATTCAGCAGGCAAAGCTTGTTCCGAGAGATTCCATTGCTCGATGAATTTGTCGATCATCTCCGTGCCTTTCTCCGTGCAGCATCCGCGCAGCATCACCATGATGGTGTTGACAAAAATCTCCCTGATGGTGTAGCCTTCAAAGATTTCGTTGTTGATCAGCGTGTCCATTTTGCTTTGCATGAAAGGCACCACAATCTCGAATTTGATGTTTTTCTTGAAAATCCCCTGTTCGATGCCCTTTTGCATGAAGGCAACGCCTTCGATGGCGTGCTTCTTGCTGACTTCACGATGGTAGGCCACGATGTTGGGATATTTACGCATCTCGGTGAAGAACTTCGGGTTGACGTGGCGGACATCGTCGAGCGACATTTTGAAGAACTTCAAGAGAATCTCCAAGACATTGTCGGTTTCGCACTTGGTCTTTTCAACGAAAAGCCGCTCCTCCTCCTGGTGTTTCTTGATGCAGGCCAATAGCAATGACTCCTTGTCGCGAAACACCTGATAGAGCGTTCGCTTCGACATAGACAGCAAATGCGCGATGTGGTCCATCGTGACCGCCTTGATGCCGTCTTTGTGGAAAGCCTTCACGGCAGCCTCTATGATGTTGTTCCGTACTTCTGTGTTGTTAATATCTTCCATCATTCCTATGTTTTTGCCATTGCAGAGCATGGGGTTATCGACTCGTCTTTCAGATTACATAAAGTATTGGGACAGGGTTTTATCCAGCCGCAGCGTTGAAAAACCAGCGACTGCTTCCTTGGAACCTCGCCAAGTTCCAGGCCTGAAAAACGTCTATCTGTTTATCAGCTACAAAGTTAGCAATAAAAACTTATCAACGCGCATAAGTTTTCTTGTTTTTTCAGCCTTTCTCGTTGCCATTGGGAGAAATGGCAGGTGGGCTTACAAAAAAACGGGGGAGACGCCCTAAGTTTGTCGAGAAACTATTTCCAAAGTGGCATATTGGTGGGCGGCATCAGGAGGGGAGCTATTGTTATAATTGTAAACTATTTATGGGGCGCCCCGAAACGATGGTTTCAAGGCGCCCCATAAATCATTTGCGTTCCAGTTCTTGCAGGCTCTCCATCTTCTTGTTCTCCAAGAATTCATAGATGCCGCAGAGATGTTCGCGCACGCGTCCGTGTCCAAATTCATAGACCTTCGTGACCAGTCCGTCGAGGAAGTCGCGGTCGTGTGAGACACAGATGAGCGTTCCATCGAAGTCCTTCAGCGCCTGCTTCAGCACGTCTTTTGTGCGCAGGTCGAGGTGGTTAGTCGGTTCGTCGAGAATCAGCAGGTTGACGGGTTCCAAGAGCAGTTTCAGCAACGCCAATCGCGTGCGCTCTCCGCCCGAAAGCACCTTCACCTTCTTCGTGCTCGCTTCGCCGCCAAACATAAACGCGCCCAAGAGGTCGCGGATTTTGTTTCTGATTTCGCCCTTCGCCACGTCGTCGATGGTTTGGAAAACGGTCAGTTCGCCATCGAGCAGCGAAGCCTGGTTTTGTGCGAAATAGCCAATCTGCACGTTGTGGCCGAGTTGCAGGGAGCCCTCGTGCTGCAGTTCGTTCATGATACACTTCACCAAGGTGGACTTACCTTCGCCGTTTCTTCCCACGAAGGCCACCTTGTCGCCGCGCTCAATCGTGAGCGACACATTGGCGAAGATGCGCTTCTCGCCGAAGGCCTTGCCAACGCCGTCCATAATGACCGGATACTGGCCGCTGCGCGGCGATGGCGGGAACTTGAGACGCAATGCCGAGGTGTCTTCCTCGTCCACCTCCACCAGTTCCAGTTTTTCCAGCATCTTCACGCGGCTCTGCACCTGGAAGGTCTTGGAATACGTGCCTTTGAAGCGCTCGATGAAATCCTTGGTCTCCTGAATCATCTTCTGCTGTTCCTCATACTGCTTCATTTGCTGTTCGCGGCGCTCCGCTCTCAGTCGCAGATATTCAGAATAGTTGACCTTATAATCGTAGATGCGTCCCATCGTCACCTCGATGGTGCGCGTCGTGATGTTGTCAACGAATTTGCGGTCGTGGCTGATCACCACCACGGCCTTGCCACTCTGGATGAGGAAATCTTCCAGCCATCCGATACTCTCGATGTCGAGGTGGTTCGTCGGTTCGTCGAGGAGCAACACGTCGGGATTTTGCAGCAGCATCTTGGCCAGTTCGATACGCATGCGCCATCCGCCAGAAAAATCCGACGTCTGACGGTTGAAGTCCGTGCGCTCAAATCCCAGTCCGAGCAGCGTTTTCTCCACGTCTTCCTCGAAGTGGGTCATGTCAATCGCATAGAACTTCTCGCTCATGGTGGCCACCTGCTCAATCAGTGCCATATATTCATCGCTCTCGTAGTCGGTGCGCTCCGCCAGTTGCTTGTTGATTGCCTCAATTTCCGCCTCCATCTTGTGGAGGTGTGCAAACGCTTGCGAGGCTTCTTCAAACACCGTGCGTCCGTCTTCCGTCATGAGGTGCTGGGGAAGATAGGCAATCGTTGTGTCTTTCGGGGCAGAGACCGAGCCGCGCGAGGCTTGGCGCACGCCTGCCAGAATCTTGAGCAACGTGCTCTTTCCCGCGCCGTTCTTTCCCATCAGGGCAATGCGGTCTTTGTCGTTGATGACAAATGAAATGTCTTTGAAAAGGGTGGTGCCGCCAAACTCGACGGTCAATCCATCAACTGATACCATGTATGATTTGTATTTTTAAAGGCTTTCGCTTTGGTTGAAAGGGGGTGAGAATCCCGGTAAAGGGTTTTGAACGTGCAAAGGTACAACATGTTTTTCAATAATATACGAAGTTCAAACCGAATAGCTCGTCTGAAAAACGTAATTTTGTCTGTGGAGAATGGCCGTGGGAGGGTGATCAGAAAAATTCTGTCCTATCAATGCCGACGATGTAGCGTCTTTTTCCTATTTGCCTGGCGGCGGTTGCTGCCGTATTCGCTCCGCTTCCAGAACCCATCCCTTCTCCGCTTCGAACGATTAGCCAACTATCACAAAATACCGACAAGAAAATGCTAACACAAATTCTTTCTTTTTTCCGAACGAAGACCCTCTCTCTGATGGCGCTTGCAGCTTGCACATGGCTTGTGCCGTCGACCGCACGGGCCGAGGAATTTACGATTTTGCAATGGAATATCTGGCAGGAAGGCACGATGGTTAAGGGCGGCTATGATGCCATCGTGGAGGAGATTGTTCGTCTCAAACCCGATTTCGTCACGCTCAGCGAAGTGCGCAACTACCATAACACCAACTTCACCCAGCGGCTGACCCAGTCGCTGCTTCAGCGCGGACTGACCTATTACAGTTTCAAAAGTAAGGACACTGGATTGCTCAGCCGTTACCCCATCACCGATTCCCTTACCGTTTTTCCGGAACACAACGACCACGGTTCTATCTACTGTCTGCTCTGTGACGCCAAGGGCAAAAAAATGGCGGTCTATACTGCCCATCTTGATTATCTCGATGATGCCTACTACAATGTGAGAGGCTACGATGGCAGTTCGTTTCGCGAGATACCCATTCCCCGTACCGTTGAAGAAGTGCTCGAGCGCAATGTCAAGTCGCAGCGAGACGATGCCATCCGCTGCTTTATCGAGCAGGCCAAGAAAGACGAAGCAGCGGGATATACCGTTGTCATCGGCGGCGACTTCAACGAACCTTCGCATGAAGACTGGACGGAGGCCACGCGTTACCTCTATGACCATCACGGCCTGGTTGTTCCCTGGACCGTGACCTCGCTCCTCGCTGAGGCTGGTTTCCGCGATGCCTACCGCACCTTCTATCCAAATGTCTTGACACATCCTGGCTTCACCTTCCCCGCAGACAACCCAGACGTGTCGCCTCAAAAACTGACGTGGGCGCCTCTGGCCGACGAGCGCGACCGCATAGATTATCTATGGTATAAGGGAAAGAATGCGCGGGTGACGGACTGCCGCATCTTCGGTCCTGAAGGTTGCATCGCATACAGTCGCCGATGCCCGAACCCAACGCGCGAAAATTTCATCAAGCCTCTCGGCGTGTGGCCAACCGACCATAAGGGCGTTTGGATGAAGCTGGAGGTGGAGTGAGAAGCGGGGGGATTGGGCCCGCCTTGCGCTTCTTCCAACCAAGCGCCGACGGCAGCTTTTGAGGCGTGAGTCTGACAGCTCCAAGCAGGGAAAAACATCTCTGAGGAGGCAAACTCCTGATTGGAAAATCACGGAGAAATCAGTGAATTAGGAAAAAATAGTAATAAGAAACCACCGCGTTTCAAAAATGCTACGTAAATTTGCCACGCAAAAGCATAGCCATTCGGCTCCCCATAACAAACAAACCAACTCAACGTGAAAAAAATATTCAGCAAATCCATTCGCCTTTTCATGGCTGTTGCCATTTCTGCGGTGTTCTTCGCAGCCTGCGACGACGACACGGCTGCCATTGGCTCTGGCGTTATGCCCGACCAAGACGTGGTGGCAAGTTCCCAGCAGACGTTTAGCGTCAAATCGCGCACCGTGCTTTCAGACTCCGTGTTGGCCAACACCAACAACAGCTATCTTGGTTGCGTGGTTGACCCAGAAACGCGTGCCAAGACCACGTGCAACTTCATGGCGCAGTTTAATGTGCTCGAAAACACCATCTATCCAGAGCGCAAGAAGATGCTGACCGATGCCGAGGGCAAACTGATTATCGACTCCTGCGCCATCCGCATTTTCATCAACGACTATTACGGTGACTCGCTGCAGACGATGAAGCTCGCCGTGCAGGAACTTGATACGGCCAAGGTGATAAAGGAAAACGAGAATTTCTATACCAACCTCTCGCCCGAAGACTATTACACGCCGGGCAAGGGCCAGCGCACCACGCTGAGCTATGCCATCAAAGACCTCAGCCGTCCGGATTCCATCACGTCGCTCAGCCGCAACATCGTGGTGCGTCTGCCAGAGGACTACGGACGTTTCCTCGTTGAGAAATACTACGAGAATCCTAAGTTCTACAGCAATTCCTACCAGTTTATCCATCACGTCTGCCCCGGCTTCTATTTCCAGATAAAGGGCGGCGTTGGTTCGATGGCGCAGGCGCGTACTTCCACGCTCGACATCTTCTTCCGTTACCACAGCACGGAAAAGGGTAAAGACACCATAGTCAACGGTATGCAGCGCATGGCGGCCACGCAGGAAGTCATCCAGCAAACCATGATCGATAATACGATTCCGGCTTCGATGCTCAACCCCGACAACGACTACACCTATATCAAGTCGCCAGCCGGACTTTTCACCGAACTGGAACTGCCGATGAATGAAATCGTTGATGGAGCGCATTACAACGACACGATTAACGCGGCCTCTGTCACCCTGACCACGGTCAACACCAACAACCACACCGCCAACGCCATCGGTGCGCCAGAGCGCATCATGCTCGTGCCGAAGAACATGGCCTATTCGTTCTTCGAAAACAGCCGCGTCACCGACGATTCCTATTCTTTCCTGGCAAAATACAACACAACCTATAACGCCTACTCCTTCTCAAACATCTCGCGCCTCATCACCAATCTGAAGAACAAACGCGACAGGGAAGCTGGCGTTACGCCGCAAGACAGCGAGGCCGTTCGCAAGGCGAAATGGACTGCTTGGGAAGCGCAAAACCCCGACTGGAACAAGGTGTACCTCATTCCGGTGGATGTCGTGACCACGACGTCGACCAACAGTTACGGCGTTGTCTCCACCGTTATTCATAGCGTGAAAAACCAGTTGGGAATGTATAGCACCATGCTGAAGGGCGGGCCGCAGGGACTCGTCAAGATGGACGTGGTCTATAGTCGTTTCGAAAACAAGTAATGGCTTACCATTACTAAGTAAAAAACTCATTGGCAGTTGGCCCAACTGCCGTTTGGAAAGCCATAGAAGGTGTCCTGAAAATAAGGATTTTGAGTCTCGCAGATTCGGTTCCATATTTTCAGAACACCTTTTTCTTTTCCGCGTGACACCATCTGCATTTTTTTGTTTAACTTTGGAGACTGAATAGGCTACTATTCAGTCTGATTTTTGCATACAAAACACAATTACACACTATACGCAATGAAAAAAAATCGCAAGAACCTCACAGGGCGCTGCGCCGCCATCGCTTTGGCGTTGCCGCTGACCCTTGTTGGCAGTGCTGCGCTTGAAGCCAAGCCCCTGCCGTTGCCAACCACAACGCAGACGGCCGGCTCGCAGCTCATTGCCGATGTTCGGCAAATCAACCCGACAACCGTTGAAGTCATCTATGCCGATGGCAAAATGATGATGTTTGACTTCTACGGACCTAACATCGTGCGCATCTTCCGTGACGACAACGGCGGCATCCTCCGCGACCCGAAGGCCAAGCCTGAAGCGCAGATCCTGACGGCCAACGCCCGCCGCGCCACTGGCGGCGTGACCGTGAGCAAGCAAAACGGCACAGTCGCCATATCCACCTCACGCGCTGCCATCAATATCAACTGCACCACGGGCCTTTTCTCCGTCGTGAACAAGCAGACGGGCGAAACGGTGGTTGACGAAATCGCGCCGGTGGTTTTCGATAAGAGCAAAACCAAATTGACGTTTGCGGCGCGTCCTGATGAATATTTCTTCGGCGGCGGTGTGCAAAACGGACGCTTCTCACACAAGGGCAAGAGCATTGCCATCGTCAACACCAACAACTGGGTTGACGGCGGTGTGGCTTCTCCAACGCCTTTCTATTGGAGCACCCGTGGCTACGGCGTGATGTGGTACACCTTCAAGCCGGGCCGTTATGACTTCGGCGCAACGGAGCCAGGCAAGGTGGTGCTGACGCACGACGAGGATTATCTCGATGCTTTCGTCATGGTTGACAACGGTGCCGTTGAACTCCTCAACGACTTCTATCAGCTCACTGGAAACCCCGTGCTCCTGCCAAAGTTTGGCTTCTATCAGGGCCACCTCAACGCCTACAACCGTGACTACTGGAAGCAAGCGGAAAACGGCTTCATGCTCTATGAAGACGGCAAGCGCTACAACGAGAGCCAGAAGGACAACGGCGGCATCAAGGAAAGCCTCAATGGGGAGAAAAACAACTACCAGTTCTCTGCCCGCGCAGCCATCGACCGTTACCTCAACAACGATATGCCCCTCGGATGGTTCCTGCCTAACGACGGCTACGGTGCTGGCTACGGCCAGACCGGTACGCTGGACGGCAACATCCAAAACCTCAAGCAGTTTGGCGATTATGCCCGCTCAAAGGGCGTAGAGGTGGGACTCTGGACCCAGAGCGACCTCCATCCGCGCGAAGGCGTTGAAGGATTGCTTCAGCGCGACATCATCAAGGAAGTGCGCGACGCTGGTGTGCGTGTTCTGAAAACCGACGTTGCCTGGGTGGGTGCTGGCTATAGCTTCGGCCTCAACGGTGTGGCCGACGTGGGCGAAGTGATGCCATACTATGGCTCAAACGCCCGTCCGTTCATCATCTCTCTCGACGGCTGGGCCGGCACACAGCGCTATGCTGGCATTTGGAGCGGCGACCAGACTGGCGGCGACTGGGAATACATCCGCTTCCACATCCCGACATTCATCGGTTCTGGACTCTCCGGACAACCCAACATCACGTCGGACGTCGACGGTATCTTCGGCGGAAAGAACGTGCCGGTCAATGTGCGCGAATTTCAATGGAAGACCTTCACGCCGATGGAACTCAACATGGACGGCTGGGGCAGCAACCCGAAATATCCGCATGTGCTCGGCGAACCGGCAACGAGCATCAACCGCTCTTACCTCAAATTGAAGTCGGAACTGATGCCTTACACCTACAGCATCGCTGCTGAGGCCGTTGACGGCAAACCGATGATTCGCGCCATGTTCCTCGACTATCCGAGCGACTATACCCTCGGCACGAAAACTCAGTATCAGTTTATGTACGGTCCTTCCTTCCTCGTGGCTCCAATCTATAAAGACACCAAGATGGACAAGGAAGGCAACGACGTGCGCAACGGCATCTATCTGCCAAACGGCAAGTGGGTGGACTACTACACGGGCGACGTTTACACTGGCGGCCGCATCATCAACAACTTCGACGCGCCGCTCTGGAAGCTCCCTGTCTTTGTCAAGGCCGACGCCATCATCCCGATGACCAACCCCAACAACAATCCGAGCGGCATACGCCAGGATTTCCGTGCCTATGAAATCTATGCCGATAGCGATGCTGAGTTCACGGAATACGACGACGACGGCACGACGCAGGAATACCTTTCCGGACGCAACACGCGTACGCTTGTTCATACGCATGTTGACAAGCAGAAACTAACGGTTAGCATCGCTCCGACCATTGGCGGATACAACGGTTTCGTTCGCGAAAAGGAGACGGAACTGCGCATCAACGTTTCGGCACAGCCCAAGAAACTCACCGCCAAGGTGGGAGGCAAGAGCGTGAAGCTCACCGCTGTTTCTTCGCTTGAAGATTTCGAGAAGGGCACCAACGTTTACTTCTACAACGCCGCTCCCAACCTCAACCGCTTCTCAACGCCGGGCACCGAAATGGCCAAGGTGGTGATCAAGAAGAATCCGCAGTTGCTCGTCAAGCTCGGCAAGGCCGACGTGGTTGAACAGGGCGTGGAAGTCGTTGTCAACGGCTTCGAATTTGCACCTGAAAACCGTCTCGCCGTCAGCAGCGGCAGCTTGCAGGCACCGAAGGCTGTTGTCGCTGAAAACGGCACCGGCGTCTTCACCCTCATCCCCTCTTGGGAGAAGGTGGCAAATGCCGACTTCTATGAAGTGGAATTTGGCGATATGCTGTATTCAACCATCCGCGATACGGAATTTACCTTCGACGAGCTCCAGCCTGAAACAACCTATAGTTTCAAGGTACGTGCCGTGAACAAAGACGGCTATTCGCCTTGGACCACCGTCAGTGGCACCACCCAGAGCAATCCGCTCGAATGGGCCGTCAAGAATATCAAGGCCACCTGCACCGCAGAAGGTCAGGGCGGACAGGGCGTGAGCAAGCTCTTCGACTTCGACGAGAAGTCGGGCTGGCACACGAAGTGGGGCGCCAAAGCCGTTCCGTTTGACATGACGCTCGACCTTCGCGCCGTGAGCGAACTCGACCGCATCGAATACATGCCGCGTGAAGACGCTGCCAACGGTACGCTCCTCAAGGGCTCTGTCTCTTACAGCACCGACCGCCAGACTTGGACCGCGCCTATGGCCTTCACTTGGAAGCGTGACAACACCACGAAGACCTTTAAGTTTGAAGGCATGCCGAAGGCACGCTACGTGAAGATTGCCATCACGGAAGCCGTTGGCGACTTCGGTTCTGGTCGTGAAATGTATATCTTCAAGAAAGAGGGCAGCGAAAGCTTCATCCAGGGCGACATCAACCACGACAAGCGCATCGACGAAAACGACCTCACCTCTTATATGAACTATACGGGTCTGCGTGCTGGCGATGCCGACTTCGACTACGTGAAGGATGGTGACATCAACCAGAACGGACTCATCGACGCTTACGACATCTCTGTGGTCACCACGGAACTCGATGGCGGCGTTCGCAACAGCAACGACAAGGTGAGCGGCTCGCTCGTGCTCACGCCAAACAAGAAGACGTTTGCCGCTGGCGACATCATCGAAATCAAGGTGTCGGGCAAGGACCTCCACTACGTGAATGGCTTGAGCTTCGCTTTGCCTTACAACGTCAACGAACTGGAATATGTCGGCACAACGCTGGTCGGCATGAAGGAAATGGATAATCTCACCTACGACCGCTTGCACACCAACGGCCAGAAGGCGCTTTATCCGACCTTCGTCAACCGTGGCAACAACTTCCTCCTTGACGAAGGTAGCCACGAGCTCTTCACCATCAAGTTTAAGGCCAAGAAGGCTGGCAAGTTCAACCTCAAGGCCCAAGATGGCATGCTCGTCGACCGCAACCTCGGAACGGTGAAGTTTTGATAAACCGCAAAAAACGGCTGATGGCCTCGTCGGCGGCAACGCAGCGAGGTCGTGGTACCCCATAATGCCTCTCCTTCCTTCCGCCAAAACTGCGGAAACGGAAGGCGGCAGACAAATGATATGCCCCGCGGCATTCCTTCATAGAAGGAGTGGCGCGGGGCTTTTTGTATGCGACCCGATGGAAAACTCACAACGCGAGTTCGAGATAATTTTCTAAAAAGTAAAGAGCAGAAAAACATCCAAC
>ERZ791805.769-NODE-769-length-12845-cov-2.872322_pt1 | contig 12845 bp, 9 predicted proteins | sample MGYA00510306_ERZ791805 | MGnify/ENA primary metagenome ERZ791805 (study PRJEB30046, sample SAMN00791990) | human gut metagenome | study: EMG produced TPA metagenomics assembly of the A metagenome-wide association study of gut microbiota in type 2... | reverse complement strand
GCCGCGACGGTCATCCTGGCCATGGGAGCGGGACGCACCGCGGCCAAAGCCATCGACGAATATGTAAAATCACGTGCAAACGGCACACATTAAGCGAGAGTTCCGTATATTAGCTGCAACATGCAAATCCGATAAATCCGACACCATGAACAACATCAAATCCCTGATCGCCGCACTGGCTTTCGCCGGCCTGACGGCCTGCGCCGACAACACCCCCAAAACCTTCTCGGGATTCATCACCGACGCCTCGATGAACACCGTCACCGTCCGTGCACTGACCGACGAGAGCACCTGCACCTTCGCGACCACGGCCGCCGACAAGAGCGACGCCAACGGCCTGCTGCTCGGCGCCCCCGTCACCGTAGACTACACGGGCAAGCTGAAGGACGGCGCCGCCGCCACGAAGATTGCGACCGATCCCACCTACGCCGAAGCCGTCGGCAAATGGACGATGCCCGACCCGATTGCTCCCGAAGGCGTCATGGGCGTCGAGATCATGGTCGAAGGCGCAGCCAGGTCGATCAACATGGCGACGCTGGTCTACACCTCGTGGGAACTTCAAGGCGAGGCGGACAAAATCCTGCTCAAGGGCCAGAGCCTCGGCAACGGCCAGACCATCGACTTCACCCAGACGGGCATGATCGCCAAAACGGCCGACGGGAACTACACCCTCACGATCGAGGGCACGGGCACGGTCTACACCAAGGCCAAGCAGTAAACAGCTTTTCCGCCCCGAAAAGCCAGCGCCTCCGGACTTCCGGGGGCGCTTTCGTTTCCGGGAGGGTCCGGCGTCCGTTTTTCCCCGAAAATAGCGGCTCCGACGCTTGCTAAATCCGTGCTAAATGCGTAAATTTGTGGCTACTAACCCGTTTATCCGAACCATGAACAAAATTCTGACGGGAGCCTTGCTGCTCCTCTTTTCCTCCAGCGCCGCGGCGCAGACACCCCGCGACTCGATTGCATTCGCCTCCGCCCAATGGCGCACGGCCGACCTCGGCGGCGGCGCCGAATGCCGCTACGCCCAGATCGACATGTTCGGGTCGCGGCAGAGCATCTCCGTCGCCACCTACCCCGGACGCAGGTTCACCACCTCGATCGTCCACCTCGATCGCAGGGCCGAGTCCACGAGCGATCTGGGGAAGGCCGCCGGCGCGGAGATCGCCGTCAACGGCAGCTACTTCAACGTCAAAACCTTCGAACCGGTCACCTTCGTCCTGCTCGACAGGAAGATCGTGGGACGCACCACCCCCGAGGAGGCATTCCGCACCAACGGCGTCATCGCCTTCAAGGACCGCAAGGGCCGCCGGATGGAGATCTTCCCGTGCGACACGACGCAGTATGCCGACGTGGCGCGCCGCTACCGCTCGGCGCTGGCCGCAGGCCCGGTGCTGATCGACGGCGGCAAAGTGGTCGAATACACCTCCGGAAGCAGTTTCTACACGCGCCGCCATCCCCGGACGCTGATCGGCAAACGGGCCGACGGCACGGTGGTGATGGCCGTGATCGACGGGCGTTTCAAAGGCCAGGGCGACGGCGCGACCATCGCCGAAACAGCCTACATCGCACGCCAGTTAGGTCTTACCGAGGCGCTGAACCTCGACGGCGGCGGCTCCTCGACGCTCTGGACGGCGCAGGAAGGCGTCCTCAACCATCCCTACGACAACCGCCGCTTCGACCACGAGGGCGAGCGCGGGGTCCCCAACTGCATCGTGGTCCGCAGGTGACCGGCCAGCGGCCCTGAATCAAAGAACGCGGTTTGATGAAGTTGCATCAAACCGCGTTCTCATTTAACCCGACCGTCCTTATTGCTTCGACTGCACGTACTGTTCGTACAACCGGTCGTAACAAGCCTTCAACTGCGGGAACTCCGCCTTCTTCACCTCGTACATGAAGACGCCCCGGTAGTGCGCATCCTCGTACAGGGTCTTCAGGATCGCCGTCCAGTCGTTGTCGCCCCGGCCCTGGCCCGGCAGTTCGTGACACTCGCTGCGGCCGTCGCCGTCACTGACGTGAATCGTCCTCACCCGGCGTCCGAGCGCACTGATCAGCAGTTCGGGATTGTCGATGTGGTTGGTGTCGACCGCAGCGTCCACCTCCCGGGGCACGAGCGACATGATGTGCAGCACCTCTTCGACCGTACGGCCCAGCGGGCGTTCGTAGTTCCCGTCCTTGACCAGTTCGTAGCCCAGCATGTTCTCGATCACCACCCGGGCGCCGATCTTCTTCGCATCGGGAAGCAGCTCCCCGACCGAGCGCACCAGCTGCGCGATCCGCGCGTCACGCTCCCCGTGCCCGAGATACCAGCTCGGGTGGAACAGCACGATCCGCGGCGACAGGATCTTGCAGAAGCGCAGCACGCGGCGGTGCAGTTCGACACTCCGCTGCCGCACGGCCTCGTCCGTCTGCGAGAGGTCGATCTCGCGGCCGAAAGGCATGTGCACCGACCAGATTTCGATTCCGGCGCGCTTGAGGTCGCGCTTCAGCTGACGGCAGCGCGCCTCGATCTGCCGATCGTCGGTCATCTCCTTGTTCAGGAACAGCGTCGACGCGCTGATCTCGATGGCGTCGATGCCTGCCCTCTTCGCCTCGGCGAAGGTTTCGTAGGTCCAGTTCGTCACCGGGCCGAAAATCCCGGACGAGGAACCCACCTTCAGCCGCGGCGGCTGCCCGGCAAACACCGGGATTGTGCATAGGACTGCAAGCAGCAGCAGTCCGGTTCTGTAAAGTTTCATAACTGTAAAGATCATAAAAAAGTCGGGCCGATGCAAAACCGCACCTCCTTGCGGGGGGGGCGGCCGGACGCCGCGACAGATAAAAGGGGCGTTACGACCCCAAAGATACAAAAAAAGGGGCGCACCGATGAAAGCACGCCCCCTGTGAACAGATTTATTTCACGACGGCTCCGATCACCGTCTTGCCCGTGCGCGAAGCGCCGGTCTGGTCGATGGCGCTGACCGCCTCGCCGAAAGCCGGATCGAGCGTCTCGCCCAGGATCTTCAGCTCCGAAGCGGACATGCCGTACTGGCGCGCCGGATTCGCGTCGCCGAGCAGCACGCAGGTCTTCGTCGCACCGCCATTGTCGCCCAGCGGGCTGAGCATCGAGGCAGGATCGAACGCCGCGCCTGCGACAGCCATACCGTCGGCATTGTAGACCGTGCCTCCGATAATGGAGTTGGCGACCTTGTAGCTGGCGTCCTTGAACCAGGCGACATCGTCGGCCGCGCCGTCCGTCGTATTGCCCGAGATCAGCGTATTGTAGACCTCGATGGCCCCTCCGACGGCAGCCTGCTGCAATCCCGCACCGTTTCCGGCCGTCACCGTCGTGTTGCCGGCAATCGTACAGCTGACGATCACCGCCTTGCTCGGCTTGTCCACCTTGCCGTAGACCGCGATACCGCCGCCCTTTCCGGAATGGTTGCCGCAGACCGTCGAATTGACGATCACCAGGTTGCCGTTTTCGCGGACGTAGATACCGCCGCCGTTTCGGGTCGCATGCTCGGGATTGACGCTGTTGCCCGAAATCGTGGTGTTGCTGATCAGCACATTGGTCTTGCCGCCCGTGTCGCCGAAGACGTAGATACAGGGAGCTACGCCCGACGCCTTGTTGTTGCTGAACGTACAGTTGTTGATCCGCAGCAGTTTGGCTCCGTCGGCCCACAGGCCGCCGCAGTTGTACGTCGTCGTCGACTTGGTCGCATTGTCGGCAACCACGCAGTTGTCGAACAACGCCTCGGCTCCGGCGTCGACACGGATGGCGCCCATGCGGATGTCCGTATTGTCGACGATCTTGCAGTTGAGGATGTCCACCGTCGCGTTGCCGATGAAAATGCCCGCGCCGTAACTCTGGTAGAACTTCACGCCGCCTATCGTCGTGCTGCCCACCGTACTGAACTGCGACGAACCGTTCTTGATCGTGAATCCGTCGAGCGAAGCCTTCATGCCGTTCATCTTGGCCGCCGTCACCGCAACCACGTGGCATACGGCGTGGTCGCCGTCCAGAATCGTCTCGTTCGCCACGGGATCAGCCACGGCGCCCTCGGCCGCATCGGCCGGATAGCCGCCGATCATCGAGAAGTTGCTGTGAATTTCGAACGTGTTGTCCAGCGCGGTCTTCATGCCCGTCAGCGGAACCGAAGGCACGTAGGAACCCGCAGCCACATGGATCACATCGCCGTTCATCGCCTGGTCGATCGCGTTGGCCAGCGTGGTCGCCGTCTCCCATGTCAGGCCGTCCTTGTCGGCCGAGCCGTCGGTCTTGACATAGTAGTGCGTCGCCAGGTCCGAAGCGCTCGCAGCGGCCTGCGTCACGGGCAGCGTGACGTTCTCGCCCTTGATGACATAGGCCGAGATCGTCGCCGTGCGTTCGTCGAGCGTACGGTTTGCGGCCACGGTCACCGTGATCGTGGCGTCGCCCTGTCCGTACGACGGATCGAACGACACCCAGTCCTTGTCGCATTCGATGCGCCACGGAAGGTTCGATTTGATCGAAAGTTCGTAGTCCTTGGTGGCCTTCTCCGCGGTGATGCTCGTCTCCACGAACGACAGTTCGGGCGTCTCGGGAGTAAAGGCCGTATCGTCGCTAAAATCCTGGCAGGCTCCCAGCGCCGCGCATGCGGCCGTCAGGAGCAGGTATTGAAATATCGTTTTCATCGGTTCCGTCTTTTATTGTTCAACAATCGCCAATCCGGTCGCCACCTTGCGCATGACCCCGCCCTGGTCGGTCGGCCAGTTCAGCAGTTTGAGTTCGCCCTCCGCGCCGTCGCGAGCGATGAAGGTCGACGAGCCGCCGCCGTCGAGGTTGAGCGCGTCGCTGGCTCCGCAGGCCGACATCAGGTTCATCAGGTCCAGCAGGTCGGCGCCGTTCGAATAGTAGAAGTTACGGCCGTCGACCACCATCAGGTAGACCTCCTTGCCATCCTGCGACACGCCGATCGCCGTACGCGGTTCCATCTTCGCCACCGGCATCGTGTTGCCGCTCTGGTCCAGTTGCTCGCCGTTCTTGAGCAGCAGCGTGCTGCGGCCGCAGACTGCTTCGCGGACGATGTCCTTGTGAAGAGCGTACTCCTCCTCCGTGAAGCAGCAGGCCTCGTTGTCCTTCGTGATCACGAAGACGTTGCAGTCCGTACGGCTGAACGAAGTCTTCACCGCCACGCCGTCGCGGTAGCATACGCCGTAGGGGATGTAGGTCGTCGTATTGAAGAAGTCGGCGTTCGTGCCGCCCAGGACCTTCTTCCCGTTCTTCTGCATCGCCTCGAGCTGCTTCATAATCGTCTGGCCGGTGCCCACCTGGTTCTTGTCGTCGGCGAGCGTCGTGCGCAGGGTGATTTTGTCGCTCAGGGCGATCTTGAACAGGAACAGCTGCATGGCCAGTCCGTCGTCGGCCAGAAATGCCATCTCCAGCACGTCCACGCCGTCGGCCAGGTTGTAGGTCCTGTCGCTCTTCACGTGAGCCACATACCCGTTCGATCCGTCGACGATGCTCTGTCCCCAGGCCGTCTGGGCGGTCGTGTCGAACTTGGCGTATTCGTCGAAAGCATTCGAATTGTCGCACGCAGCAAGCAGCCACACGCACAACAGCATTCCGATCATATATCTGTATGTTTTCATCGTTTTATCGTTTTATGCATATTGGACAATCCCGCTAATAACCCGGATTATTCGGTTTGAGGTTCGGATTGTAAAGCAACTCCCGGCTCGGAAGCGGCATCAGGCACTGGTAGTCCTTCGTGCCGAGCGTCTGCGTAGCCTTTCCGGTCCGCACGAGGTCGTACCAGCGGAAACCCTCGGCGAGGAACTCCAGACGGCGCTCCTGAAGCACCGCGTCGAGAAAATCGGCTTCGTTCCCCGGACTCACCCTGTCGAGGCCGCGCTTTTCCCGCAGTTCGTTGAGACGATCCAGACCTCCGTTCAGCCCCTGCGCCTCGGCGCTGATCAGGTACATTTCGGCCAGACGCGAAATCACCACGGGGTCCGACCCGGTCTGCCCGCTGGGGTATTTGTTGACGAAGTTCAGGTTGTCGAGCGTGGTGATCGACACCTCCTTGCGCAGGTCGTTGTCGGCGTACATCGTCATCACGTCGCCCGCGGGACGGTAGTTGTAACTGCCCTTGTTGGGGTGGTTGTAGGAGTAGAACTGGTTGGAAATCTTGATCGACGAACCGTCCTCGGTCAGGCACGAGAAGGCGAAGATCACCTCCTTGTTGGCCTTCGAGCGGAAAATCTTGTCGAAGTCGTCGAGTGCGTAGTTCGGATTGGCGATCAGGCTCTCGGCCAACTCCTTGGCCTCTCCCTTCTTGCCCAGATAGAGTTTCACGCGCGCTTTCAGGGCCGTCACGGCGGCGGGCGACACGTAGTAGAAACTGTCGGCGCTCAACCCGTTCAGGAAGCCCGAAGCCGCGTCGAGGTCCTCCTCGACCAGCTCCCAGGCCATCGAGGCCGGATCGCGCGAAACCTTGGCCTGGGTGTTCTGCCGCAGGACGGGCACGTCGCCGAAGCGGGTCACTAGACAGAGGTAAATATACGCCCGGAAATAGCGGCACTCGCCCAACACCCGGTTCCGCGTGGGGCTGTCGGCCAGCCCCTCGGCGATCGACATGACGTTGTTCACCTGCAAAAGCGCCTTGTAGTAGCCGTTCCACTGGCTGCTGACAAACGTATGCAGCGCATTGGAAAGCGAGTTGATCAGGTCGATCGGGCGGCCCGTGCTGGTCATCAGCTCACCGCCGAAGAGGTCGAACGCGATGTAGGAGTAGTAGGTAGGTCCCTCCTGGACCTTATTGTACATTCCGAGGCGCAGCGCCTCGATGTCGTCGGAGCCGACCACCGTCGGGGAGACCGCCGAATGCGGCTCGATGTCGAGCATGCCGCTGCAAGCACCCATCAGGGGCAGCAGGGCAAACAAGATGATTTTATGCAACGATTTCATGATTGTCGGATTTAGAAAGTGATGTTTACGCCTAACTTGAAGATGCGCGGCTGGGGAACGCCGTCGTTATCCTCGCCGTAGAAGCGCGGATCGAGATTGACGCTCGTCTCGGGGTCCCAGCCGGGATAGCGCGAGCAGAGGAAGACGTTGTCGCCCTGGGCATAGACCCGGAGTCCCTTGAGGTGGATTTTCGAAACCAGCCGCTGCGGGAAGGTGTATCCCAGCGTCACCGAGCGCAGGCGGATGAACGAACCGTCGGTCAGGTACATCGTCGAGTTCTTGCCGTTCCAGCCGCTGTACGAGTAGATCGCGCGCGGGTATTTGTCCGACGTGCCGGGTCCCGTCCAGCGGTTGTCGGCATAGGCTTTCAGCAGCGAGCGGGTATAGCCGGGCTTGGAGCCGGGGATCATCCACGACGCATACACGTCGTTTCCGTAGCTGTACGTAAAGAAGAGGCTCAATTCCAGCCCTTTGTACTTGAAGGTGTTGTTCCAGCCGCCCGAGAATTTGGGGTTGGGGTTGCCCGTGACGATACGGTCGTCGTCCGTGATGTTCCCGTCGCCGTTGCGGTCCCAGTACTTGACGTCGCCGGCGCGCACGCCCTTGTCGTAGAGCGCCTGCGGCACCTCGCCGTCGTACTGGTAGATGCCGTCCGTGCGGAAGATGTACCACGAACCCACCGTCCGGCCGAGTTTCAGCGCGCGGTTGGCGCCGATCGACAGCAGGTCGTCTTCGAGCAGCGACGTCAGCTTGTTGACATTGCGGGCGATATTGAACGACGAACTCCACAGCACCTTGCCCAGATTGAGGTGGGTGTTGATCGTGAACTCGACACCCTTGTTGCGCATCGACCCGATGTTGCTCAGGATCGAGGTCTCGCCCGTCGTGGCATGCACGGGCTTCGAGTAGAGCAGGTTGTTCGTGTTCTTCAGGTAAACGTCGGCGATCATGTTGATCTTGCCGCCCAGGAAGCTCAAGTCGAATCCGGCGTTGTACTGGTCGGCGGTCTCCCACGTCAGACGGTCGTTGCCGCTCGACGAAATGGCGATGCCGCTCTGGCCGCCGTAGTTGACGCCGCCGCTGATCAGGGCCTGCCAGCCGTAGTTGCTGATTCCGTCCTGGTTACCCGTGCGGCCGTAGCTGGCGCGGATCTTCAGGTCGGTCTTCTCGGCGTTCCAGAACGACTCGTTCGAGACGTTCCAGCCGACCGACACCGAGGGGAACCAGCCCCAGCGGCAGTCGGGCGCGAAGCGCGACGAACCGTCGGTACGGATCGTGGCATTGACCACGTAACGGTCCTTGTAGGCGAGGCTCAAACGGGCGAAATAGGATTCGATGGCATATTCCGACAGTCCGGCGCTGGCATCGACGATGTTGGCGGCCACGCTCGCCACGTCGAACGCCGGCGAGGGATAGTTCTGCGCATCGATGTACGACGTGCGGCTCCTGGTCTTGAGGAACGAGTGACCCACCATGGCCCCGAGTTCGAAATCTTCGCCGATCTTGCGGTTATAGTTGGCGTAGAGGTCGATCGTGTTGGTCATCACGAACCGGTTCCGGTCCAGGATGCGGCCCTTGTCGGCGGCATAGGGGTGGTTCTGGTTGTAATAGATGTAGTCGTAGGTGTAGGCCGAGTCGTTGTTGTACGACGCCCTGACCGTCAGCCCCTTGATGATCTGCGCCTCGGCCCAGAACGAACCGATGAAGCGGTAGTTGTCCGTATAGGAGGTCTCCTCGGAGAGAATCTGCACGGCATTGTGCAGCAGCAGTTCGTCGGTTCCGCCCGTGTAATAGCCGCCGTTGGGTTTGTAGGGACGGTCGAAGGGACGCTGCTGCACGGCGCGTCCGATGATCGTCGATCCGAGATCGGCTCCCGGGATACGGTTGTTGTGCAGGTAGTTGCCGCTGATGTTGGCGCCCACCTTCAGCCATTTGAACATTTCGTGGTTGATGTTCGACTTGAGGTTGACCTTCGAGATGTCGTTCGTCTTGATGACGCCCTCCTGGTAGTTGTAGCTGCCCGAAAGGTAGTATTTGGTCTTGGCGTTGCCGCCCGAAAACGACAGGTCGAGGTAGTGCGACTGCCCGAGCCGGGTGATCAGGTCGAGCCAGTCGGTGTCGGGCATGTCTCCGTAGGGATTGCGGATGGGCTTGACATATCCCGAGCTGTTGACCGTGAAGCCGTTCTGGCGGTTGTAGTTGTCGACGCCCTCGTTGAAGACCTCGACGTACTGCTTCGAACCGACGTATTCGCGGCGCCCGGTGTTGGGAAACTGCGTGATGCTGAAGCCGTAGTTGACCTTGACCTCCGATTTGCCCTCGCGGCCCTGCTTGGTGGTGATCAGCACGACGCCGTTGGTGGCGCGCGAGCCGTAGATCGCGGCCGAAGCGGCGTCCTTCAGCACCTCGATCGACTCGATGTCCGTGAGGTTGAGCGTCGCCAGCGAACTCATGTTCTCGCCGAACGAATAGAGCGACGCCGAGTTGTTCGACAGCGGAATGCCGTCGATCACGTAAAGCGGCTCGTTGCTGGCGCTGAGCGACGACGAACCGCGGATGCTCATCTTCTCGGCCGAGCCGAGGTTACCCGAACTGGTCGAGATCGACACGCCGGCGATGCGGCCCTGAAGGAGTTCCGAGGGCGACATCACGCTGCGCATGTTCTCCTCGGTGGGCTTGAACTGGCTGATGGCGTTGGTCACCAGGCTGCGGCGCTGCGTGCCGTAACCGACCACGACCACCTCGTCGAGGGCCATGTTGTCGTTTTCGAGCCGGACCTCATAGAACCGTGCCGGATCGTCCACCGCAACCTCCCTGGTCTTCAGGCCGAGGTAGGAGACGATCAGGCGGACATCCGTGCGCGCCCCGATCCGTACGGAGAACGAGCCGTCGAGGTCGGTGGTGGCGCCGATCGTCGTGCCGTCGACGATCACCGTGGCGCCGGTGATCGGATTCCCGGCGCTGTCTTTCACGACGCCCTTCACGACGGCATTGGCCGAAGCGCGGGCCGCGGCGTCCCGCTTCGCGGGGGCGGACATGATGGCGATCATCTTGCCCTCGACGCTGCTCACGACGTTCTGTCCGGCGAACATCTTCCCGACGACCGCGCCGATCTCCTCGTTTTTGACATCGAGGGTGATCTTCTTGTTCACATCGGCATCCTTCGTCTTGATGACGAACGAGTAGCCGTAATCCTTTTGCAGGCGTTCGATCGCCGCCTTGACGGTCGCATTGCGGACCGACAGGCTCACCTTCTGGGCCGAGGCCGCGGAGGCCTGGAACAGGAAGCACAGAAGTGCGGCAAGCGTGATCAAACTTTTGACGGAAGGTAAAAGTTTATTCATTACGTTAAGATTTGAAGTTTTGAGAAATAGGTCATTAAAGATTCCGTTCGTTCTGTGTACTACATGATATGGTTATTTTAGGGGTGGCGATATGTAATATACCTCGGCTTCCCTGCGCACCGAGAAAAGGCGGTCCTTGTTGAGCGCATCGAGGATTTCGTCGAGCGACTCCTCGTTGACGAACGAGGCGTAGTAGGTCTCGTCGCACAGCGATTTGTCCGTGACGACGATCTCGACGGCGAAGTGGCGGCGCAGGGCGGCGACGATGTCGCCCAGGGTCTGCTCCACGAAGAAGAAGTTGTCGTTGTCGATCCAGTTCGCATAGGAATCGGGATCGAAATTGAGGAAGTCGATGTGATTGTTGGTCTTGTTGAAACGGAGGATGTCTCCGGGCGCGAGGGTGAGTTTCCCGTTCATCTTCGACGCCTTGATGCCTACCGACACCTTGCCGCGCACCAGACTCACCTCCGACTTGGCGTCCTCCTGGTAGGATTTGAGGTTGAACTGCGTGCCGAGCACCTTCACCTCCAGCCGGTCGGCGGAGACGATGAACGGGCGGTCCTCGTCGCGGCGGACGTCGGCGAACATCTCGCCCGACAGGTAGACCTGCCTCATCGAGCGGTTGAACTGCTTGGGATAGATGAGTTTCGTACCGGCGTTGAGCCACACGTGCGTGCTGTCGGGCAGCACGATCTCGCGGCGCTCGCCCATGCCGGCATAGACCTCCACCCACTCGCGCGGGGTGTTGGCCTGATGCCTGTAATGGAGCGCCAGAACGACGGCGGCAACGGCGGCGGCGTATTCGATTATACGGAGGGACCACCGCCACCGCCGGAGGTTACCGCTGCGGGGGGGGGAATTCGGGGCGGGGCATGCCGCGAGGATCGAGTCCAGCTTACGCCGCACGCGCTCCTTGCCCTCGGGATCGTACTCGGTCTCGGTAGCGTCCAGCAGGTCGCTGAACAGCTGGTCCAGCCCCGGGTCCTTCAGCCGCTCCCGCAGCCACATGCGCACCTGCTGCGCCTCGGCTTCCGTGCAGTTGTCCCGCATGTAGGCAAGCAGCTGTTCACGCGACATATTTTTCTTGGTATCCATAGGTTTCGTCTTGTTTTCAGAAGAACAGCACAAAAAAGAGCGTCACGACGGAGATCGTCTTGCGGATCTGCTTGATCGCCAGGTCGACGTGCTTTTCGACCGTGCGGATCGAGAGGTTCAGCGCCCGGGCGATCTCGGCATTGGTCATGTTGCGGTCGTAGCGCATGGCGAATATCTCGCGCCGCTTGTCGGGCATCGAACGCATCACCGAGTCGATGAACCCGACCCGTTCGCGCACGTCCACGTAGTCGTAAATGTCCGTATCGCCGTCGGCGACGTTGAGCATCGCATCGTTGATGTCGCTGCGCAGCATGTTGTACCGCAGCCGCATGTAGTCGAAAAGTTCGTTGCGCGTGGCGACCAGCAGGTAATTGCGCACCGACAGTTCGGGATTGACCTGCTCCTTGCGCATCCACATTTTGACGAAGACGTTCTGGATGATGTCCTCCGCCACGGAAGAGTCCTTGACGATATGCCTGGCGAAGGTGTGCAGCAGGTCGTAGTAGCGGTCGAAAAGCACTCCGAAGGCTGCCTTGTCGCCGCCGCGCATCATCACGACAAGCTCCGAATCCCGTAAACGATTCTGCATGCCCGTCAGTATTTGCTCATGTCCGTAACCGCATAGGGCGTCCGGCAGGCCTCCAGCGCCGCCCGGATCGCCACCGGGGCGTTGGCGTCGGTAACCGGCGTCGAATAACCCGTCGTCGAGGTGCTGGAGGTCGAATAGCGGTAGCCGTTTCCCTCGACGCTGACGCCCGTGCAGGGCGTGACGAGCGTCCGGAACACCGTCGCGGCGGCCGCGTAACGGCTGATTCCGTAGTCCATGTGGTAGGAGTCACGCGTAAGGTCCATCCCGTTGTCCCTGTTCAGCGACGAGGTCCGCAGATTCTGGAGCGACGTTCCCGAGGGGATCACGATGTCGATGCAGGTCTGGGCGGTGATCTTCCGCACCTGGGCCACGATCGCCTCGAACATCGCCTGCTGGTTGGCGAAATACTTCGGATAATGGGAGTGGTAGGCTCCGTAAGCCTGGGCCATGATGTAGCCGATCGTGGGCCGGTCGAGGGGCTGCGCCTGCTGGATGTAGTCGCAAAGTCCGGAAATCGCGCCCCGCTCGGTCTCGTCCCACTCCCACGCATAGTACGAACCGGTGTGCTCCTGCAACGTCACGATGTCCCACGTATCCGACTCGACGATGCTCTTGAGCGAACGGTTCAGCGTCCCTTCGTTCTCCCACTTCGTCGCTCCCGGCTCGCAGTAATAATAGGTGCAGATGTCCGGCGCGGCATAGTTCTCGAAAAATTCGGGCAGCTTATAGCCGCCGTGATAGGCCCGCACCATCCGGACATGGGTGATTCCGGCGCTTTTCAACATGCCCGGCAGATGCTCCGTGGCATCGACCGTAAAACTGTTGCCGATAAAAAGTATCTTGAGGGATTTGCCTCCCGCCGGCAGCGGCGGGTTGAACGAGCCGTTAAGCT
>ERZ791805.715-NODE-715-length-13488-cov-11.160351_pt1 | contig 13488 bp, 8 predicted proteins | sample MGYA00510306_ERZ791805 | MGnify/ENA primary metagenome ERZ791805 (study PRJEB30046, sample SAMN00791990) | human gut metagenome | study: EMG produced TPA metagenomics assembly of the A metagenome-wide association study of gut microbiota in type 2... | reverse complement strand
CCGGAGCGGTGCTTAAGCCGCAAGGCGGGAATTGTGCGGTGTTGCCTTATATAAAAGGGCGGAACACAGATTGAAATAAAAGAATGGATCACTGGTGCGCGGGGTGGCGTTTCAGGAAAGCGCGGTATTCCCGGTACCAGCACTGGGGGCAAAGGCTCTGATACTCTACAGCATCCACTGTGTCAATCGCAACCTGGGCGCCCTCAAACACAAACTCGCCGTTTACCTTGCGGCCGTTGCAGGTGGCTTTGCGGCCGCAGGCACAGATGGTTTTCATCTCCTCGATCGTGTGGGCCAGCTCCAGAAGGCGGGTGGAACCGGGGAAGCCGCGGTTCATAAAGTCTGCCCGCAGCCCATAGCAGATGACCGGAATGTTCAGGTCCACCGTGACCAAAAACAGCTGCTCGGCCTGCGCCGGGGTAAAGAACTGGCTTTCGTCACACAGCACACAGGCAGGGGCGCTGCCATGGGCGGCGGTATCGGCCCGGACGATATCCAGGATGTCCATGTCCGGGCTGACCAGCACATCCACCTTGTGGCTGACCCCCAGGCGGGAAACAATATGATCGCCACCTTTGGTGTCCACGCTGGCTTTCAGAATCAGCACCCGCATGCCGCGTTCGTTATAATTGAAAGCAACCTGCAAAAGCGCCGTGGTTTTGCCGCTGTTCATTGCGCCGTAACGGTAATATAGCTTTGCCATGTTTGGCTCCTTATTATAAAGTGAAAAACAGCATGAAAATCGGGGTGTACCACAGGATCCTGCACCCATGCCGGGGCAGGCGCTGGGGGTACACCCCGCCGGAAACAGTCATATGCTGTGTGCCCGGCTTTTATTCATCATGGTTGCGCAGCCGGTAGCCAAGGCTCATCAGGCTGTCGCCCAAATGGACGTTTTCCACTGTGACCTGCGGATAAACGACCGAAAGATCATAGTGGCTGAAGTTCCAGAAGCCCTGAATACCCAGCCGAACCAGCTCGTCCGAAAGGTCCATGGCGCTCTGGCGCGGCACGCACAGCACGGCGACCACCGGCTTGTGCGCCGCACAGAAGCTTTCCAGCTCGGACAGCGGGCGGATGGTTACACCGCTGATCTCCTTGCCCTCCAGGGCGGGGTTGATATCAAACGCGGCAATCAGCTTGTAGCCGTTGGTATCGCGGCTGATAAAGCTGGAGACCGCCGTGCCCAGGCGGCCGGCGCCGATCAGCACGGTAGGCAGCAGCTCGCCGCTGCCAAACAGCAGTTTGCCAATCTCGGCAAGCAGCACATCCACCTTGTAGCCGATGCCCTGCTGGCCAAAACCGCCAAAACAGTTGAAATCCTGCCGCACCTGGCTGGCGGTGGTGCCCATCATGCGGGCCAGCTCGCTGGAAGAAATTTTATCACGCCCATCTGCCTGCAGGTTGCTCAAGTAGCGGTAATATTTGGGCAGCCGCTTGATCACGGGCAACGATGCTTTGTTTTGCATTGTTGATGACATAAAGACTAATCTCCCGTTCTCCGGGCAGGGGGTAAGGGAACACCCTGCCTCTTGTGTAATTCCGATGTAAATTCTAATAAAAGTATAATCAATCTTGTGCCGATTGTCAATTTTTTATCTAAGTTTTTCCGCGCTTTTTTTGCCCAGTCGCGCCCCTCTGTGCATAAAAAAGCGTACCAGCGGGGCATACTGTCAGGGTATAGCCGGGTTTTGCACTGCCCGGCGCACCGATTTTGTCGGAAGGAAAGGACCCCCGCCATGCCAAATCGTACCCCAAAACAACAGCCCGCCCCCCATGCTGCCAAGGACGCCAAGGATGTGGAGCGCATGCGGCTGGAACATGACCTGATCACGGACAGCGGCATTGTGCCCGCCACCAAGGGCCGCCATGCCATTTATTGCCTGACGGTGATCGGCACTATTGAGGGCCACAGCCTGGCTCCTGATAACCAGAAAAGCACCAAGTATGAGCATGTGATCCCCCAGCTGGTGGATATTGAGGAGGACCCCGCCATTGAGGGGCTGTTGGTCATCCTGAATACCGTGGGCGGCGATGTGGAAGCCGGGCTCGCTTTGGCGGAGCTGATCTCCGGCGTCAGCAAGCCCAGCGCAACGCTGGTGCTGGGCGGCGGGCATTCCATTGGCATCCCGCTGGCGGTTTCGGCCCGCAAAAGCTTTATTGTGCCCACCGCCACCATGACGGTGCATCCGGTGCGCCACTCCGGCATGGTGCTGGGGGTGCCCCAGACCCTGCGCTATTTTGAGCAGATGCAGGAGCGCATCGTCAGCTTTGTGGCGGGGCATTCCGGCATCAGCGCCAGGCGCTTTACCCAGCTGATGCACAATACCGGGGAGCTGGTGATGGATATGGGTACCGTGCTGGGCGGGGAACAGGCTGTGGAAGAGGGGCTGATCGACGCCATCGGCAACCTGGGCGATGCGCTGCGCTACCTGTATGCCGAAATCGACGCCGGGAAAACCGGATATTGAGGGGGCGCTGCCCGCCAGTGGACGGAAAGGCTTTGATGAAAATAGAAAGAGAAAGGGGTTTTACAAGCGGGCGTTTTCATGCTACAATATACCTTATGCTATAAGGGGCAGTATGCCCCTGCCCAAAACAGCACGGCACAGCCGCCGTGGCGGATGGCAGATAAAATCACTGCGCGGAAAGTCTCTTTATGCGGGGCCGCCGGATGCTGTTTAATGGCCGCCCGCTGCCAGATAAAAGGCGAAAGAACTTTCGTTCAAAACGGGGGCAGGGCCCGCCGCGCCAAAGCAAATCAACAATGGCTGCCCGCTGAACAGGGCAGCCTGAATATACGCATATTATAGTAAAGAGGTAGGGAGAGCATGGCACGTTCAAGTTCCGCCAAAAACGGAAAAAACAGTAAAAACACATACCGCGCCTCCGGCAGCAAAAGCAGTAAAAGCAGCAGCTCCGGGGCCAGACACAACAGTTCGGCCTCCGGCAGCAAAAAGCGGATGTCCAGGCTGGAACAGCGCCGCGCCCAGCAGCAAAACCTGATCCGCAGCGTGGTGCTGGCCGGGTTTGGCATTCTGGCCATTGCGCTGGTGCTGGTGCCGGGGCAGAGCTTCTGGAATGTTCTACGCAGCTGGCTGTTTGGCACCTTTGGCGTGGTTACATATTTTGTCGGCCCGTTTTTGCTGTATCTGGCCTATCTGCTGGCATCCGGTTACCATGTGGGCACTTTCATTGGCAAGGTGCTGCTGCTGGCGGTATTGCTGGCCGGTACGGCGGTCATCTTCTCGGACTTTAAGGTAGGGGATACCCCCTGGCAGACCGTCAAGATGCTGTTTGCCTGGGGGCAGCGCAAGTTCTGGACCGGCGGCGTGCTGGGCGTGCCCATCGGCGCATCGCTGCTGGCCGTCTGTGGCCGTCCCGGTGCCAATATCGTCATGATTATTGTCATCCTGATGGGGCTGATGGTGTTTTTTGCCGTTACCCCGGTGGATGTGGTGCAGTTCATCAGCTATTATATTCAGGAGTTCAAAGCCCGCCGCGCCGCCCGTGCGGAGGAAGAAACCGCTTATGATACCCAGCTGTTTGGCCATGAAGCGGAGGAAGAATCCCTTGAAAACCTGACCGGCAGCCTGCCGCCCATGGCCGGTGAGTCTCCGGCCACGCCGCAGCCTGGCACCCGCCGCCCCTTTGATGTGGCCCCCTATCTGGAACAGGAGGAAGCCGCCCGCCGCAATGCGGCCCAGGCAAACCCTGCCGACCAGGCAGCCGCCGCGGCGCAGGTCGGACAGCCGGCGACCCAGCCCCAGCAGGCGTATACGCAGCCCGGCACCGCAACATACCCCGATATGCAGCGTGCCCAGGCTGCGCCCCAAGGCGTGCAGCACACCCAAAGCTTTGCCCCGCCCGCCCAGCATTCGGACTTTGATGTGGACCTGGGGCCGGATGCTTCCCAGCGCGCTTTGCAGAACGCCGTGCAGCATGACCCGCTGCAGAAAATTGAGATCGGCCCCGGCGGCACCTTTGGCCTTGACCCGCTGGAGCAGTTGAACCATCGCAAATACCCCGCGCCCCAGCCGGAACCCCAGCCCCAGCCGCAGGAAGAAAGCTTTGAGCTGCACCTGGAACCGGAAGCCCAGCAGGCTGAGGAAGCCCCGGTGGAGGAAGACAGCCTGAATGACCTGATCCAGCGCGCCGTGACCGGGCGGGATACCCCCGTGGCCGGTGCCGATGTGGGCCTGCCCGATGAGGATGAAGCGGAAAGTTTTGAAACCCCGCTGACCCCGGAACCGGATGATAACGCACCTGCCGCCTCAGCGGAAGATTTTTCCACCCCGCTGGAGCCGGTAGAGGAATTGCCGGAACCGGATGACGTTGGCAGCAGCGAAAGCGCGGATAATTTTGAAACACCGCTGGTGCCGGAACCCACCCAGCCAGCGCCTGCCCCTGTTACAGCCATCCCCACATTGGGCGGCAGCTTTGACCAGGACGGTTTCGATGCAGCCAAGGCTGCCTGGAACGCCGGAATTCCGGTATCGGATCTGCTCACCGGGCGGGTCAGCGTGCAGGCCCCGGCACCGCAGCCCACGGCCCAGCCTGCCGCCGCTGCGCCTAAAGTATACAGCGTAACGGATGAACGCCGCCCCGGCAGCCCCAACCGGCTGCGGGTATCTTCCAGCATGGGCAATTCGGCTTCGGCTCCCATTTCCAGCCCGCCCAGCGTGGCTAAAGCAATGGCGAAAGCCCCTGCCGCCCCGGCAGCCACCGCACCCGCCGGTGCAGCCCGCGAAGCGGACGAGGATGCCAGCAGCGAAGCTACGGCAGCCTTTGCCGCCCAGGCCAAAGAGGAGTTCCCGCCGTATACTTACCCATCTTTGAACCTTTTCAATGCGGCCAAGCCGGAAGATGAACGCGGCGCGGCCGCCGAGATGAAGAAAAACGCCGATATCCTGGTGAACACGCTGGACAGCTTTGGTGTTAAGACCCATATCCTGGATATCTGCCGCGGCCCTTCCGTGACCCGGTATGAGCTGCAGCCCCAGGCGGGCATCAAGGTCAGCCGTATCACCAGCCTGTCGGATGATATCGCCCTGAACCTTGCCACCGCCGGTGTGCGTATCGAAGCCCCCATTCCCGGCAAACCCGCCGTCGGTATCGAGGTGCCCAACAAGATCCGGTCTACCGTCAGCATCCGCGGGGTGTTTGAATCCCAGAACTACATCAACATGCGCAGCCCACTGACCATGGCGCTGGGTAAAGATATTGCCGGTACAGCCCAGGTGGCGGACCTGTGTAAAATGCCCCACCTGCTGATCGCCGGCTCCACCGGCAGCGGTAAATCCGTCTGCGTCAACTCGATCATCATCAGCTTTTTGTTCCGCTCCGGTCCGGAAGATGTCAAACTGATTCTGATCGACCCCAAGGTGGTGGAACTGGCTGAGTACAACGGCATTCCCCACCTGTTAATGCCCGTTGTGACCGAGCCGCGCAAGGCCGCCGGTGCCCTGGGGGCCAGTGTGGCCGAGATGGAGCGCCGCTATAAGCTGTTTGCCGAAAACAATGTGCGCGATATCAAGAGCTATAACAAGCTGGCCAAGCAGCACCCCGATGTGCTGGAACACCTGCCTTATATCGCCATTATCATTGACGAGTTGGCCGACCTGATGATGGTTGCCGGCAAAGAGGTGGAAGATTATATCTGCCGCATTGCCCAGAAAGCCCGTGCGGCCGGTATCCACCTGATTGTGGCAACCCAGCGCCCCAGCGTGGACGTTATCACCGGCCTGATCAAAGCCAACATCCCCAGCCGTATTGCATTTGCAGTTTCCAGCCAGATCGACTCCCGCACCATTCTGGACAGCGGCGGCGCCGAAAAGCTGCTGGGCAACGGCGATATGCTGTTCCTGCCGGTCGGTGCTTCCAAGCCCGTGCGTGTGCAGGGTACCTTTGTGACGGATGAAGAGATCAGCGCTGTGCTGAACTTTATCAAATCCACTTCCAGCGCCCAGTATGATGAAGAGATGATTGCCGAGATGGAGCGCCGTGCCGTGGCCGAAAAGGGCGGCAAGGGCAGCAGCTCCGATTCGGACGATGACAGCGGCAGCCGCGACCCCATGTTTGAACAGGCGGTGGAATGCGTCATCGAAGCCGGGCAGGCATCCACCAGCCTTTTGCAGCGCCGCTGCAAGCTGGGCTATGCCCGTGCGGCCCGCATCATGGACCAGATGGAACAGGAAAAGATTATCGGCCCCTATGAGGGCGCCAAGCCCCGTGCCGTTTTGCTGACCCGCGCCCAGTGGCAGGAACGCCAGCTGGGCCAGGGTGAGTAAATACCGGCGGCGCAGGTATTGCCGCCATTCCTACCGCCGCCCTCAGGTGTGGACCATTGTGGCCGCTGTTCTCATCGCCGTTGCCTTGTATGTGGTCGAAAATTACGGCGGCAACGGTTTTGTGCCCAGCTGGGACCAGATTTACCAATGGGTTGGCCTGGAACCCAGCCAGAGCGAAACCACAGCCCCGCTGCCGGAGGGGAAAACCGAAGTGGTGTTCCTGGATGTGGGGCAGGGGGATGCCGTGCTGATTTTGCAGAACGGTGCGGCCTGCCTGATTGATGCAGGCCCCAAGGATGCCCGGCAGAACCTTGTGCAGGACCTACGTAGCTATGGCGTAAGCCAGTTGGACCTGTTGGTGATGACCCACCCCCATGCCGACCATGTGGGCGGCATGCAGGCCGTTTTGCAGAACTTTGATGTGCAGACCCTGCTGACCCCTGACCTGAGCGAAACTGACGTGACCGGCCAGACCCAGCGCACCCTGCAAACCGCCCAGGAATGCGGCGTACCGGTGGAAACTGCCTATACCGGCCAGCAGTACACCATCGGCACCGGCACATTGACCGTGCTGCTGCCCGGTGTGGATGCCGATACGGCGGGCAGTGACGATGCAATAAATGATATGTCGCTCTGCCTGCGGTTTGAAGCCGGGAACTTTACCTTTTTGGATACCGGCGATGCCGAGCGCAACGAGGAAGCCGCCCTGGCGGAGCAATATCCGTTCCGCTTGCGGTCCACCGTGTTCAAGGCCGGGCACCATGGGTCGTCCACATCCAACACCCAAACACTGCTGTGGCAGGTGCAGCCCCAGCTTGTGGTTGCCAGCTGCGGCCTGAACAATGATTACGGCCACCCCCACCGCGAGGTCATCCAGGAAATGCAGGATGAGGGCATTGACTTTTACCGCACCGACCTGTACGGCACGGTGACCGTGACCGCCCAGGCGGACGGCAGCTTTACTGTGCAGACGGCAAAACAGCCGGACGAAGAGCTGGCTCCCGCCGCGTAACCCCCGGCAGCCTGACTCTGTGTGCCTGACCCCAGTAAGTTGGCAGAAAAGTGTTCCCGCACGCCCCAAAAGTTTTAATTAGGTAGAAATAGAGGAAAGTAATAAAAATACAGGAGGATGAATCCTATGCAGATCTCCCAGATGTTCAAGCGCAAGCCTTGCGTGTTTTCCATCGAGTGCTTCCCCCCGAAGCAGACCGCCAACTTTGATAAAATGAAGGACACCCTGCGCACCATGCGCACCCTTAACCCGGATTTTATCAGCGTTACTTACGGTGCAGGCGGCTCCACGGGCGGCGTTTCCACTGTGGAAGTGGCCGAATTCCTGAAAAACGACCTGAATGTAGAGCCGCTGGCCCACATGATCTGCATGGGCAGCGATAAGACAAAGGCCGCCCAGCTGCTGGACCAGCTGAATGCCGCCGGTGTGCGCAACGTGCTGACCCTGCGCGGCGACCGCACCCCCACCCGCCCCGAAAGCCCGGACTTTGCCCACGCAAGCGACCTGGCCCAGTTTGTGTGGCAGACCCAGCCGGAATTTGATATCCACGCTGCCTGCTACCCCGAAGGTCACCCCGAAGCCGCTACCCTGGCCCAGGATGTTGCCAACCTGCGCTTTAAGCAGGAGGCCGGTGCCACCCACCTGCTGACCCAGCTGTTCTTTGATAATATGCACTTTTATCGCTTTTTGAACCTGGCCCGCCGCGCAGGCATCACTTTGCCGGTGTCTGCCGGTGTTATGCCCATCGTTAAGCGCAGCCAGATCGAGCGCACGGTGGCACTTTCCAGCGCCAGCCTGCCTTCGGAGTTTACCCGCATGATCTCCCGCTACCAGGACGACCCCGAAAGCCTGTATGCTGCCGGTGTTGACTATGCCGTGCAGCAGCTGCGAGATCTGATCGAGGGCGGCGCGGACGGTGTGCACCTGTATGCCATGAATGACGCCAAGGTTGCCGCCGCTGTGTATGAGGGCATCAAGGACCTGCTGTAATCGGCCTGTTGGCCCCATAGGGGGGGAGTGAAACGCTGTGCAATTAGCCTACCCGCAAAATGATACCCGCGCCGAAACCCTTCGCTACCTTGGGGCAGGGGGCTGGCAGCCGGATGCTGCATCCCAGGTGCTGCTGCAAAAAGCCGAGGACGCCCTGCGCGCCGCCGCCACCCCGCGCGGCGTGTGGAAACAGCTGCCGCTGACCGCCCTGCCGCTGCACAACGCCGGGAATGATATTGCCCGCCACCTGCGCGGCTGCGATGCCATGGTGCTGATGGCCGTTACCCTTGGCAGCGGGGCTGATACCCTGATGCGCCGCCTGGAGCTGACGGATATTGCCCTGGCCGCTGTGGTGGATGCGATGGCTTCCGCTGTGATGGAAGAGCTGTGCAACGCGCTGGAAGCCGAGATCCGCGCCAGCGTGCAGGCGCAGGGGCACTACCTGACGGGGCGTTTTTCCCCCGGCTATGGGGACTGCCCGCTGACTTTGCAGCAGCCGTTTGCCATTGCGCTGGATACCGTGCGCGGCCTTGGCATGGCGGTCACGCCGGAAAATCTGCTGACCCCGCGCAAAAGCGTAACAGCCATCCTTGGCGTGGCGGACCACCCGGTAACGGGGGCCCGCGCCGGGTGCGGGCACTGCCTGCTGCGCGAAAAGTGCGAATACAGAAAGAGGGGAACCACCTGTGAAAATTGAGGAAGTATTTGCCCGCCGCCGCTTTATTATGCTGGATGGCGCCATGGGCACCCAGCTGCAGCTGCGCGGCCTGACCACAGAACAAAAGCCGGAACTGGCCGCCTTTGTCATGCCGGATGTGCTCACTGCCGTCCACCGGGACTATGCCCGCGCCGGGGCGGATATCCTGCTGGCAAACACCTTTGGCGCCAACCCTCGTAAATTGAAGGGAACCGGCTATACTGTGCAGCAGGTGATCGAAGCGTCCATCGCATGTGCCCGGACCGCCGCGCAGGAAACCGGTGCCCTGGTGGCACTGGATATCGGCCCCATCGGCGAGCTGCTGGCCCCGGCCGGTACCCTGCCGTTTGAGGATGCCTGCGCCCAGTTTGCTGAGATGGTGCGCGCCGGTGCCGCAGCCGGGGCAGACCTCGTCTTTCTGGAAACAATGACCGACCTGTATGAGCTGAAAGCCGCCATCCTGGCCGCAAAGGAAAACAGTGACCTGCCGGTGTTTACCTCGATGAGCTTTGAGGCCCGTGGCCGTACCTTTACCGGATGCACCGTGGAAAGCTACGGCATTACCGCCGCCGGCCTTGGTGCGGACGCCGTGGGCATCAACTGCTCGCTGGGCCCCAAGGAAATCCTGCCCTTTGCTCAGCGGCTCTGCCGTGTGGTGCCCGCCGGTATGCCGGTGTTTGTCAAGCCCAATGCGGGCCTGCCGAACCTGGACGGCAGCTATGATATCACCCCGGCGGAGTTTGCCGCTGAGATGGCCGCCTACCTGCCCACCGGAATTTCCATGCTGGGCGGCTGCTGCGGCTCTGAGCCGGAATCCATCCGCCTGCTGAAAGAGCTGACCCAGGATAAAACCCCCGCCGCCAAAACCCCTATTGTGCGCAGCCGCCTGTGTACCCCCGTGCGCTGCGTGGAGGTAAACGGCATTACCGTGGTGGGCGAGCGCATCAACCCCACCGGCAAAAAGCGCTTGCAGCAGGCCCTGCGGGAGGGCGACAGCGCCTATGCCTGCGCCCAGGCCGTAGCCCAGGCCGAAGCCGGTGCCGAGCTGCTGGACGTGAACGCCGGTCTGCCGGATATTGACGAACCCGCCACGCTGGAAATGCTGGTGCGGGAGCTGCAATCCATCACCGACCTGCCATTGCAGCTGGATTCTTCCAACAAAGATGCTTTGGCCCGCGCGCTGCGCATTTATAACGGCAAGCCGATCGTCAACTCGGTCAACGGCGAGCAGAAGGTGCTGGACAGCATTCTGCCCCTGTGCAAAAAGTACGGCGCCGCCGTGGTTGGCCTGGCACTGGATGAACACGGCATTCCCAAAACGGCAGAGGGCCGCTTTGAGGTTGCCAAGCGCATTGTGGCCGCAACGGATGCTATCGGCATTCCCCGCGGGGATGTTTACATCGACTGCCTGACGCTGACGGTTTCTGCCGAGCAGAGCGCCGCTGCCGAAACCCTGAAAGCCATTACCATGTGCAAAAAGGAACTGGGCGTGCGCACCGTGCTGGGTGTTTCCAACATCAGCTTTGGTTTGCCCTGCCGCGGCTACATGAATACCACTTTCCTGACGTTGGCCATGCAGGCCGGGCTGGACCTTGCCATCATGAACCCCAACACACCGGAAATGATGGCCGCCGTGCGCGCCTACCGTGTGCTGACCAGCCAGGACGAAAAGTGCAATGATTACGTTGCCGCCTATGCCAATGTGCAGGTGCAGACCTCCCAGGTGGCAAAAACTGATGCCGCCCCGGCGGGCGGTGCAGCAGGGGCCGATGCTCTGTTTGAAGCCGTGCGCCGCGGCCTGAAAAACGAAGCCCGCGCCGCTGCAGGGGAAGCCCTGAAAACCCGCGAGCCTTTGCAGGTGGTGAACGAAACGCTGATCCCCGCGCTGGATGTGGTGGGCGATGCCTTTGAAAAAGGCTCCATCTTTTTGCCGCAGCTGCTGCAATCCGCCACGGCGACCCAGGCTGCTTTTGAAGTGATCAAAACTGCCATTGCCGCCAGCGGCAGCCAGGGTGAAAGCAAAGGCCGTATTGTGATCGCCACCGTAAAAGGTGACGTACACGATATTGGCAAAAACATTGTGCGCGTAATTTTGGAAAACTATGGCTATGACGTGCTGGATCTGGGCCGCGATGTGCCGCCGGAGCGCGTGGTGGAAGCCGTGCGCCAGACCGGTGCGCCGCTGGTGGGGCTTTCGGCCCTGATGACCACCACCGTGCCCAACATGCAGGCCACCATCGAAGCCCTGCACGCGGCCAACCTGCCCTGCAAGGTCATGGTGGGCGGCGCTGTGCTGACCAAGGCATACGCCGAACAGATCGGTGCCGATTTTTATGCCAAGGACGCCAAAGCCAGCGCCGATTACGCCAAACAGATTTTTGGCTGATTGAATCAAGTTTTGACTTTCACGTTTCAGCTGGTATTTTGCTATAAGAAAAAATTAAATGCGATAACGCAATAAAACAGCGGCACACCGTTTCCCGGAAAATAGGGAAGCCGGTGTGCTGCTGTTTTTATTTGGAAAGGGGGAATGGCGAAATAGGAACGAAAAGAGTGTGAAAATAAGAAATGAGGAAATTGGAAAAATTGAAGAAAGAAGAAATCAAGAAGAGAAAAGAGTGAGTTACGCCTTTTCTACCTCATAATCACTCCAGCTGTCTGCTGTGGCGGCGGCGCTGGTGTCCACGCTGGTTTGGTAATGGCAACGTTCTGCAGCAAAAAGGTGGATTCGGTGTTGGTGGTGTAAAACATGGATGTGCATGGCCCTAAAACGATGAAGAGGGAACTTTTTAATTGGATTTTTATTCAAATCTTTTTAAGGCAATACCGCATAATTCTAAGTGCCGATACGGTGAGCGAGGTGCGGCAGCTGCTAAGCCAAAAGCGCAGATAATACTGGATGTCTTATCGAGCATTTTGGCAACGCAGATGCCGTGCCGCAGCCGCCGAAGCGGTGCTTAAGCCGCTAGGCGGGAATTGTGCGGTGTTGCCTTAACAAAAACTTTCTGCCCCAACCCCCAACCGCTACTTGCAATTTGCCAAACGGTATAGTATAATACTTAAAGCGGACAGGGCTGTATATTGCGCTGTTTTGCATACGGATGTGGGCCCCGTGCGCAGGAGCCCTGTGAACCATGTCAGGCGGGGAACCGAGCAGCATTAAGCGGTGGTCTCCTGGTGCTGCGGTCAGTCCGCATTCGTATGCAAAGCAGCGCAGCCGCGGGGCACACCCCGCGCGGGCCTTGTCCCTTTTTCTATGCCGCAAAATATTTTACAGGGGGTGGTTGCATTGTACCGTGCGCTGTACCGCAAGTGGCGTCCGCGCAAGTTTGTGGATGTTGTTGGCCAGGAAGCCATCGTAACGGCCCTGCAAAACCAGATCGCCGCCGGGCGCATTGGCCATGCCTACCTGTTTACCGGCACCCGCGGCACCGGCAAAACCACCTGCGCCAAAATTTTTGCCAAAGCGGTCAACTGCCTGGATACCACCAGCCCGGACCCCTGCGGTGAATGTGCTGTCTGCAAAGGCATTGATGAGGGCACCATTCTGGATGTATCGGAAATTGATGCCGCCTCCAACAACAGCGTGGATGACATCCGTGACCTGCGCGATGAAACCGCCTATCTGCCTGCCGTGTGCAAGTATAAGGTATATATCATCGACGAGGTGCACATGCTGTCTACCTCGGCGTTCAATGCCCTGCTGAAAACCATGGAGGAACCGCCGGAGCATGTGATCTTTATCCTTGCCACAACGGAAGTGCAAAAGGTTCCGGCTACGATCCTCAGCCGCTGCCAGCGCTATGACTTCCAGCGCATTACGGCGGATAAAATTGCCGGTCGGCTGGAATATGTGGCCGGGCAGGAAAACATTGAGCTGGACCATAACGCCGCCGAGCTGATCGGCCGCCTGGCCGATGGCGCCATGCGTGATGCACTGTCTATCCTGGATACCTGCGCCGGTGTTTCCAACACTGTGGATGAAGCGCTGGTGCGCCGCATGGCGGGCGTGACGGACCGCAAATATCTGTTTGAGATCAGTGATGCCATTGCCGCGCGGGACGCTGTGAAAGCTTTGCAGGAGATTGCCGCCCTGCGCCAGCAAAGCGTGGATATGCGCCGCCTTTGTATGGAGCTGGCCGGGCATTACCGCAATTTGATGCTCAGCGCCCTGCCCGGCGGCACCGACCTGCTGACGGGAACTTCCCCCGAAGAGGAAGCTGCCTACGCTGCGCGGAAAGATTTCCCCCAGGCGGAAGCGGTACGCGCCGTCAATGCGTTTGGCGCCGCGCTGGAAAAGATGGCCCGCGGTACGGACCAGCGCATTGAGCTGGAACTGGCGGTTTTCTCGCTCACCCAGCCGGAAGCAGTGCCTGTTGCGCTGCCTGCCGCCGTGCCCGCCCGCCCGGTGGTTACAGCGGCCAGTCCGGCCCCCTTTGCCGCCGCCCCGCAGCAGGTGCCCCCGGTGCAAATGGCATCGGCCCCCGTGCCGCCTGTGG
>ERZ791805.712-NODE-712-length-13510-cov-2.883092_pt1 | contig 13510 bp, 10 predicted proteins | sample MGYA00510306_ERZ791805 | MGnify/ENA primary metagenome ERZ791805 (study PRJEB30046, sample SAMN00791990) | human gut metagenome | study: EMG produced TPA metagenomics assembly of the A metagenome-wide association study of gut microbiota in type 2... | reverse complement strand
TAGGCCGCCACCCGCATGTGTTCCGGTTGGAATGTCTGGGGCGCGATCATTTTTACATTTGCCATTTCATTCACTTCCTGTATCTTTTTTGGCAACCCACAAGCTACCACACTATCCGCGGAATAGCCAGCACTATTCCCGAACAGTCTGCGGGGCGTATTTTTCTCTGGCGAGTCCCTTGGCATAAGCCAGTTCCTTTGCTGTCAGAAGGCCCTTTTCGGATAAGTGTTCCAGCATCCGGATGGCCAGCCGGTACTGCAATTCCTTCTTGGCGTCGATCATGCGCACACCTCAAAGTAGCTTTCCGGCTTTCGCTCCCGCAGGAACTTTGTTACAGCCCGCAGGCTGCTCGTGGTGCGCATATCCGGCAGAGCATCCCGCATGGCTGCGTAGTAGCGGTGTCCGCGGCCTGCGCGCTCGTCCAAGATGGCGATGACGCAGGTGTCGGTCTCTGTGCGGATGGCCCGTCCAAAGCCCTGACGCAGCTTAATCTGCATCTCAGGCACGGCCACATTCTGAATAAACTGGCGAAGGGATGCGTATTCCTCCCGCTCTTTTTCCTTCAGTGCGTCCGGATAGGCGAAAGGCAGGCGGGGGAGCACCAGCAGGGATACGCAGTCACCGGGGAAATCAAAGCCTTCCCATGCCGCGCCTGTAGCCAACAGCACAGCCCCCGGTGTTTGCCGAAACCGCTCCGTCATGTGCATGGCGTTTCTGCCCAAGGTAAATAACGGGAAGCTGAGTTCCCGCTCTCGCAGCCTATCCTTTACCGCTGACATGGCGGCGTAGGAGGTGAACAGCACCAGCGCATGGCCCCAGGCCGCGCGGATGAGTTCCGCGATTTCATCTGCCAATTCATCATAGTACGTTTCCGAGCTTTGACTCGGTGGAAGCTGCGGCAAGTACAGCAGACAATTCCGCTTATAGTCAAAGGGAGATAGAGAAACCGACTCCGTTACGCGCTGCCCGTCCATCAATCCAGCCTGCGAACGAAAACGATGAAAGTCATCCCCTACAGCCAAAGTCCCAGAGGCCAGCACAAAAGCGTGTTCCGGCCTCCACAGGACCTGACGCATCTGTTCTGTCAAATCTGAAACGGTGGCGCACAGCATAGTTCCGCCATCGCCGTCATCCGCTGTGTAGAGGATCATATTCGTTCTCGGACTGCTAAAGAGAGACACCGTGCCGCGCAGCTTTTCCAACTGCCTGCGCCCCTGCGCCGACAGCAGCCTGCCGACCTGCTTCTCAATAACAAGAAGAGAACGGCTGGGGATCGTCAGCAAATGAAGGTACGCATCCACGGGTTCGGTTTCCTCTCTGGGCTGCGTGAACTTGCGGAGCAGCGGCCCCATCGTGCCTGCCAGCACATCTGCTGCCAGCAGATACCGTTCCGCGCGGAGCTGGTGGATCATGCTCTGGATGTCACTGGCAGTCAGCGTCATGCCGAACATCTCCCGCGCCGCTTCCGGCAGCTTATGGGCTTCATCTACGATGATGACGCTATGCTCTGGGAAAATGGGACGTTTGCCCTGACTGCGGTGGATGGCGTCCGCCAGCAAAAGATTATGGTTACAGATCTGGAACACATATCGATTTGCGTCGCAGCGTTTCAGAAAGTGCTTGTACCGGCAGTCCTGATGGTCGCAGTCGCAGAACTGCGGAACGCAGACACGTTCCCGGTCATAACCGCTGAGATGGGGGACATTGTCCATGTCCAGCGTTCCCTTCAGCGCGCGAAGGGCGTCGGCGGCTGCCGGATCTTTCTTTTGAAAGTTCACCTGATGAAGCCGCCTTTGCAGGCGTTCGTCGCAAACATAATGACCTTTTCCTTTGCGGATCACAGAGAGCAGCGGGCGGTCGATCTGTCCGTCTGCCAGCAGGATGCAGGACAGCAGCGGAAGGTATTCTGTCTGCACGGCGTTCTGCAAGGCGATGCTGGAGGTGGAGATAATGATGGGCTTGTGCAGTGCCTCCGTGTCGGATCGGTTGGCCGCTGCGGCAGCTGCCAGATAAGCGTAGGTCTTGCCGATGCCGGTGCCTGCGTCGCACAGGGCGATGCCGCCGTTCAGCATGGTATCCAACATTCGGTGGCTGAGCTTGATCTGCTCGGAACGCTCCACCATGCCCTGGGCAGGCAGCAGGTCTTTGAAAATATGGTCGATCATGGCGTGGGCTTTCTGCCTGTTTGTATCATTTGTATTCATCCGTGGATTTCCCCTATCATGATAAAAAGTATTTTTGTCATTCGTTTCACCGTATTTGCAGCTCGCGCCCCGGTGGATAAAGGGAACAGTACGGACAGAAGGCGGCTACCTTCTCACGGGCGTATTCCTGGGGTCTCTACTGCTTTCAACCCCAGGGCAGCCCAGCCTCATCATGCTGGCCAGTGCTTTGTGTCTCATTATCAGCCCGAACAGAGTCAATGCCAGCCGACTTTGCCAAAGTCGGCCCGTCACAGGTTTTATCGCTCGCCGAAGATATCTCCTCCGGGTCATGGCGCACACTGCGCGAACGCTCATCCGTCCGGGTGGTTGCCCGTACTGCTGGTATGCACTTTTCAAGGAACAGCGAGGGATCTCCTTTTGGGTCCCTCACTGTCCTCCCGAAAAAGGCTACGGGTGAATACCCTTAATTTGAAAAATTCTCAAAATATTTTTTCAGATCCCGCAGAATACGGTCCCGGCGTTTGATGACCGCCCTCTGGGTAATTCCGATCCGCGCCGCGTAGTCTCTGGTGGACGCGCCGTCGAAGAACAGTGCGTTGATCAATTCCCGATCCGCGTCATTCAGAGACAGCATGGCCAACAGCAACATCTCCTTTCGTTCCGCAAGGCTCTGTGCCTGCTCCCGTTCCAGTGCTTCTTCCTCCGCGCTTGGGGCTGTTTCCGCGCCGACATAGTCCGAAAGCAGGTCGTCCTCCGCCATCTGTTCCAGTGAGAGGAGTTTCCCGGAAAACTGTTCCTCCCGTACATACCGCTCCCGGCGGTCCGCCTGGGAGTAGGCCAGATACACATCCTCCGCCACTTCCACATCCACACCATCCACGGTGATGATATTGGCGATCACTTCACCAGCTTCGTTGTAAATGCGTCTATAATTGCGTTCTTCCTGCCATTTTTTCATTTTTCGTGACTCCAATCTCAGATTTTTTGAAAGTTCTGAGATCGGGTCACGGGTATTTGGCGACATAGGTCTGCCAACACTGGAGCATACAAGTCCTTTCCGCCGTTCAACAATGCGAAAAGGGCGCAAAAAAAGAGCCTTACGCATAGCTGAAAAGCTACTTGTAAGGCTCCTAACTCAATACTTCCCGCTTACGTCTGATTCGACGCTGGGTGGTTGGTGCGCTTGACGAAGTTATATATTGTTTTGTCTTTTCTTAATTCAGGCCCATGCCGTATCTCTGCAGAGAGTGGGCACGATAATCGACGGCTCGGTCCTGTGCCGCACGGTGATTCCCACTTGCATACCGCACCTTGGACACTTTGCGATAATATCAGCTGGTTCATCCCCTACCATGGCAAACAGCCGATATTGGGAAAGGGCCGCCCCCGCTGGGGCATCCGCGATCCGTCCCTTCTCGCAGATGGGACAGCGAAGGATCTTGCGTATTTCTTGTTCCATGGCGCCTCGCTTTCTCTGTTCTCTTTTTTGAGAACAGCTTCCTAAAATTTTTTCACAGCAAATGATGATTCTCCAGCCGGATACGCATGGCTTGCTTGGAGACTTGAAAAATGCCGGCCATATCCGCGACCAATTGCTGGCGATCCCTGCCAGACTGGAGCTGGTAAAAGCATCGTTTTACTTGAGGCAGCGGCATCAGAAGGATGGACCCCAGCAGATTCGCCTGTATTTCCAATATACTGTTCTGCGTTCTGATGGTGTTCGTTTCCGTCATCATAGCCGCGCTCTCACCGGTTCCGCTGTACTCTTTCTTATGCAGCAGCCAGTGTGCCAGTTCATGAGAACAGGTAAAGCGCAGCCGGCCTGTGGAGGCGTCCTCTCTGCAGAGGGAGCTATCGATGAGTATGGTGCCGCCCTTGACCGCAATAATGGTATATCCGGGGATATCGTAATCGTAGATAATGGTACCGCCATCATCAAAAATCGTTTCGCCCAGAACGCAGCCGGTTTTCCGCAGGCACTGATACTCCAGCGTGATCCCCTGCGCTTCGATGATGTCCTCGATAGGGATCATTCTGGGAACGCCATAATAGAGATTCGGATCATAGGCGGTGATGACTTCGCGGGCGATCCCCTCCAGAGCCTGTTCCCTGTAATATGGTATTCTCATGCCTTGGTATCACTGTCCTCTCCGGATGTTCTCATACGCCGGTTGATCCGGTCGATAAAGTCCTGCCACTCCTGGTCGGTGGCATCCGCCTCTCTTGCTGTGCGCAATGCAGCCCGGACGATTTCCCGATCCATGATGTAGTCCGGAAGGTCTGCGGATACCCGATTTTGCTTGGATTTTGCTGCAAGGTCAAGCATCCATTCCCGTTCTGACTTGTCCAACTGCAGCAGCAGGGCCATCCGTTCCAGATATTCCTGCGAAGGAGCCGCGCGGCGGTCATTCTCAATGTTGCTCATATAGACCGGCGACAAGTCCAGCTTTGCCGCCATGCCGCGGAGCGTCAGGCCGCGCGCCATACGCTTCTCCCGAAGGAAGCTGCCAAAGGTCTGTTCCACGCATTTCACCTCCTCGTGCGTTCTCTCGATTGGGAACACTGCCAGTATAGCAAACATCTGTTCGATTGGCAAGATAAGAAAGCAGAGGTGTTCCCCGTGAGGAACACCTCTGCTGAATCATTGCAGCCATGCGGCCATACCGCGCATTTCGTCCAGCACCTCCGCAGGGCCGACGATTCGGATCTTGCCGCAGAAGGTGAACACCCATGCAAAAAACGGTGGACTGGGTGCTACCTCCACGATGGCCTTGAAATGGCCGTCATCCGCTGTCACCGTTGAGACTTCTTCTCCAAAGCGGTCTATTACGCTGCGCATGACCTCGTTATCGCACAGCAGTTCCACCGTACACAGATCGTCCGGGTACATTCCGAATATTTTCCGCACATACTCAGCCGGGTCGAAGTCCGGCATACAAACAGCCGCCTGGTCGGATGACTCCACAGCCACCATTCGATCCACTCGGAACTGTGCCAGCTTCCCGTGCTTTTCCGACCAGCCCACTGCGTAATAACAATCCCGGCTCCAGATAAGGGCATACGGGCTGAACTGATAGCGGTAACCGTTATGCTTGAGTATCTTTTCTTTCTGCGGGGTGTATTCGTAATACTGAAAGGTGATCTGCCGTTTTTCCTGAATGGCGTTATGGATCTCATCCACGCTGTAATAGATGCACCCATTCTCCGGTTTGGCGGTGCCGTCCATATAAATATGCCGCTCCAGCTGGCGGGCATGAGATTCACTGGTGAGCTTACCCAGCTTTTCAATAAGCCGCTCGCTCTTTTTGGCCGTAATAAAGCGGGAGGATTCTACCGCGTCCACCAGCAGCTTCAGCTCCGGCAGATCAAACAGCCTCTCCCCCACGAAATATCGATTCTGGGTGCTTTTGACGCATACGATGTCCATACCGCTGCTTTGCAAGACTTCAATAGCGGAATATACGCTCTTGCGCCCCGCCTGAATGCCACACTCCTGCCAGAAGGCAAGAATATCCGCCACAGAGGCCGGATGCTGGTCATCCGTATGCTCATACAGATACCGCTGTAATAGCAGCAGGCCGTATTGGGATTCATTTTTCATGTAGCAGCACTCCATTCAAATGAGAAAAGGCGCGGCGGCAATGTGTAACCGTCAAACGCAGCAGCGGATGAAAGATTTTCCGCGAAAAAGAGAGAATACCCCTTATAGAGCGTAGAGTTCACGCACTATGCGTGTACTCTACGCGAAAAATGGAGGAGCGCTGGCGGTAGAGGCTGAGAAAGAGGCTTCATTTGATTTCCTGTTCCAGCATATCGAATTCAGGTGTGGAGAAGAACTCACCGAGGGTGATCTCAAGACCATCACAAAGCTTTTTAATCGTCACGACGCCCGGATTTTTGCTTTCATCATTAAGGATACTCTTGATGGTTGCCTGAGGAACAGCAGATAGATTTGCTAACCCGTTCGGCGTAATTCTTCGTTCTGCGCAAAGTTGGCGGATGCGAAGTGCAACAGTTTCCCGAGTATCCATAGTGTAAACCTCCATGACGATTTATCACTATGGTAAATTATTTGAGAAAAGGTTATTAGTGATACTTCACTAATTGAAAAATATGTGCTAATATAGTGATATAACACTATATTGCCCATGTGGCCGGCACCTGGCTTACAATTTATCCACCGATAAATTGGGAGGTCAGCACATGGAATACGGTTATGCAAGAGTTTCTACCAAGGAGCAGAATGAACTGCGTCAGCTCATCGCCCTGCGGGAATTCGGGTTAACGGACCGGGCGATTTTTGTGGACAAGCAGTCCGGCAAGGATTTTGACCGCCGCAGCTACCAGCGGCTGCTGCGCAAACTGAAAGACGGCGACACACTTGTGATCAAGAGCATCGACCGTCTCGGAAGAAACTATGAAGAGATCCTGGAGCAATGGCGCATTATCACCAAGGAGAAGAGCGCGGCCATTGTCGTGCTGGATATGCCTCTGCTTGACACACGGCGGAACCGGGATCTCACCGGAACGCTGATCGCGGACATCGTGCTGCAGCTGCTATCCTATGTGGCGCAGACAGAGCGCGAATTCATTCACCAGCGGCAGGCGGAAGGGATCGCCGCAGCGAAGGCGCGTGGCGTGAAATTCGGCAGGCCCCGCAAGGTGCTGCCGGAAGGGTTCGGCGAAGTCAAAGCACGTTGGGAGCGCGGCGAGCTGTCCGCACGGGCAGCAGGAAAACTGCTGGGCGTCACCCACCGGAGCTTTTTGCTCTGGGCTCAGGATGACGTGTGTAAAGAAATTGTTAGGAAAACGTAGAAAGTAAAAAGGGCTGGATAAAAAAGTACGCTTTTTTAGTCGGTTTTAAGCTGTTATCCTATTGATATTCTATTAGAGGAGTGCTATGGTTAAGGTGCAGATTTTGTGTATATCGCTGTGGTCGGCAACCTGTACATTTTTATCCACTGTGCCAGATACACAATGCGCGATAAAAGACCCTTCCGCCTGTATTGCAGGCGGACAAGTATTCTGCGGGAGGTGAGCAGCGATCCATCCGTCTCTGTACGATTTCTGCGCCGGGCATGAACAAGCTCTCCTGCTGGCACAATGGGACGATGAACGCAATGCGCCGCTCACGCCGAAGGATGTGACCTACGGCAGCCATCAAAAGGTATGGTGGCGATGCCCCCAAGGCCATTCCTACCGTTCCGAAGTCAGAATCCGCGCGCGGGGAACGGGCTGTCCCGTCTGCGCTGGCCGCATCGTTCTGCCGGAGGAAAACTCTCTGGCGGCAAAATTTCCTGATCTGCTTTCGGAGTGGGACACGGAAAAGAATTCTCCGCTGCTGCCGACGCAGGTCATGCCGGGAGCACATCGGAAGGTCTGGTGGAGGTGTCCGAAAGGACATAGCTGGCAGGCGAGCGTTGCCAGCCGCGTTACATCAAACGCAGGCTGTCCGTTCTGCGCGGGACAAAAGGTCCTGCCTGGATTCAATGATCTCACTTCGCTGCATCCGCAGCTTGCTGAACAGTGGGATCGGAAAAAGAACGGTGCGCTGACGCCGGAGGCGGTGAGCGCATATTCCAATCGCCGCGTGTGGTGGCTCTGTGACAGAGGACATTCCTTCTGTGCGGTCATTGCCCACCGTGTGAACAGGGGGAGCGATTGTCCATATTGCACCAACCGCAAGGTCCTGCCGGGATTTAATGATCTGGAGACCAAGGAGCCGGTGATCGCATCGCAGTGGCATCCGACCCTTAACGGCAGTTTCACGCCACAGCAGGTGACGCCCGGCAGCAGCCGGAGGGCCTGGTGGCTGTGTGAAAACGGCCACGCGTGGAAATCGGTCATCAGCAGCCGTACAGGAAAGCAGCGCTGCGGCTGCCCCGTCTGCGCAGGCAGGCCGCTGAGCCAATGTACGGCGATTCTAACTGAACAATCGGCCAGACCGCCGAATCTCGGCGCGGCCATGGACGTTGTGCGCCGCAGGCTGGGGGACAGTAAAGCTAATTCCCTTGCCATGCGGAGCGACGTATATTCCCCGTGCCAACCGGAAACGTTTTCGAATGATTCCGGTTCACATAATTACCCCAAAAATCTTATAGGAGGAAAGCTATGAAACACATAACAAGCAAGCTCTTGTCTCTGCTGCTGACGCTGGCCATGCTCCTGAGCATAATCCCCGCGGCGTATGCAGAGGGGACAGAGGGCACGACCGAGGGTAGTACCTCGACCGAAAAAGTCGTCGCCAAGGACGGCGAGACGACCGCCACGACCGAAACGCTCGACGGCAGCACGACCGTGACGGGTTCGAATGCGGCAACGGCGGATGACAAAGGCACCTCGACCAACCCCTACACCCTCGAACAGCTGGGCGTGATGACCCGTAATGAGTACATCAAGGCGCAGGAGCGTCTCGAGGGCACCATGTACGTCACCGTCGGCGACTACCGCTATGACAAGAACGGCGTACTCGGCAACGGTAAGAGAGACGACACGACGGGGCAGATCGAGGATCGCAGCGTCCTGAACGGCTACAACTCCAACGGCTATCTGGGCGAGAAGAACGACGGCGCGAACGGCAAGAACATCGTCTTTGTCGGCGGCAAGATCACCAGCGATGTGACCGGCTACAACAACATCGACAACATCGGTACGTCCCTGCTGCTGGCTGTCCCCGCCTACACCAACGTGACCTTTAAGGGCACCACGTTCAATAACGTCATGAGCTTCGACTACCAGCTCTACACCTCCCCGTGGAGCCAGCTGGGCGAGCTGAAGTTCGACGGCTGCACTTTCAACGGCATCATCGTCGGCGCGATCGCCGCGCAGACGCTGACCTTCAACGGCTGCACGTTCAATAATTACGAAAACACGGATTCTGCGAACAACTCCAACCCGACGTGGATCCGTCCCGCCTACGGCAACTGGAAGAAGGACGACAACGAGGGGCAGGGTGACAACTTCAAGTCTCTGACCACCATCAACTTCACCGGCAACACCGTCACCAGCACCCGCCCGGTGAAGTTTGAGTACATTTCGCAGTGGGACATCACGAGCACTGTTACTGCGACCAGCAACACATTTGATATCACAGCACAGCCTGGCGATACCAGCATCAAGAATGTTGGTCTGTATCTCGGCGCTCACACGGATAAAAACGAGTTCCATCTTGTGGCGGATAACAACACCAAGTCGAAAGGCACCGCCGCGCTCTACACGATTCCCAAAGGAACAACATCCCTGCCCGCCGGCTCGACAGTGAAGGACAGCAGCGGCAATGAGATCGAACTCACCGATGCGCTTGCGTGGAAGGGCACAAAGGACGATGTTCTTACGCTGAAAACCGAATGCGAAGCAAAGATTGGCGATGCGTATTACGCCACCCTCGCCGACGCCTTTGCGGCCGCAAACAAAACCGGCGACACCGTGATCGAGCTGCTGGACGACATCAATATGACCGGTAAGAACTGGACGCCGGTGGGTGTGGATGGATACCATGGTCAGGGCGTCATCACCCTGAACGGCAACGGCAAGACCATCACCGGCCTGAGCGCCCCCTTGTTTGCGGGCGGCTTTGCGGGCAAATCCGGCATTGTGATCAAGGATCTGACCATTGCTGGTGCGGATATCAACGACACAACGAATAATCAGGGAATCGGCGCATTTATCAACTGCGTGGATTCCATGACTCGAATCGAACTGGATAACTGCCATCTGAAGAACAGCAAAATTGTCAGCACCGGCGGCGCGCGCGTCGGCGGTCTGATTGGCTGGACATCCGGCTATAACAACCAGAACGACGGCCCGGTCGATACCAAGGTCACGCTTACAAACTGCTCCGTCGAGAATGTGACGATTGAGGCGAAGGGCTCTGTCGGCGGCCTGATCGGTCACGCCGGTGCGAATCCCGCCACCTACCACACCATCACGGGCTGCACTGTAAAGGACAGCACTCTGAAGTGCACTGAGACGGGAAAGAGCTGGCGCGTCGGCGATCTAGTCGGCACGGCGAATGTCGGTCAGGTCACCGTTGACGCTGCTACTTCCGCAAGCCAGAATATCTTGATGCAGGAAAATGCAGGCACCCAAAAGCCCGAAGACAGCATCTTCGGCCGTAAAGAGGTCGGCACAGACGGTCTTGTGATCATTGACAACAAGGTCGTTGCCGCCGGTACTGCTTACGACGATATTGTTAACAAGAACGCCAACGAAGTGCTTGTGGAGGTTTCGAAGGGTCATTGGGTGAAGCCGAACGAGGAGACGGTCGCTATGATCGGGGCAAAGCAGTACACCACCCTCCCCGACGCTATCACCGCCGCTGACGAAAACGCGACCGTCACGCTGCTGAAGGATGTGACCGTTACAAAGCCGATTGAAGTCACGAAGAGCATGACGCTTGATCTGAACGGTCATGTACTGACTGCTGCGACGGTATCGGATAGAAGTGAATCTAAGGATGAGAAAAACAGTGCGATTTGGGTCACTGCTAAAAATGTAAACTTGACCATCAACGGCATGACCGCAGGAAGCGGCATGAAGATGGGAGACACGCATAATACCGAATGGGAGGTGAAAGTCTGGGGATTTGTTGACCTTCGCGAAGGTTCTGCCGGCTCTACAGTGACGATTAACGGCGGATCTTACACCGGAAGCACCTGCGCAAGCGACAACTACCACTACACTGCATTGTTTACGGTGGGCAGTGAGAGCAAGTTGGTCCTGAACAATGTCAGCGCCGAGACGGACGAGCGCGTTGTGAAGGCTTCCGGCTGTGGTGAGGTCATTGTCTCCGGCGGCACCTATAACATCACTGGTATCAATGCATTCTTGGGCGCTGCTTTTGAAACCAAGACCGCATCGTTCACCGACATGAAGCTGACCGCAAAATACGGCGGCTGCGTGCAGGTTGGAAGCAATGCAACATTGGAAAATTGCGAGATCAAAGTTACGGATATCAGAACTGGAGATGGCACGTACTTGAATTGTGCGGTGGCTGTTCAGTATGGCGGCACCGCCACTGTAAAGAGCGGCACCTATACCGCTCCGTATGCTGCCTATGTTTACAACTCCGGCGGTACGATCAACATTGAGAACGGTACATTTACCGGTGTTGTTCGCGCTGATGCTACAACTGACACAACAGCTGTTATCAATATCAAAAATGGCTCTTTCAATGGCGAAATTCAGAAGGGCGGCGGCCCGGGCAGCGAGACCATCTCCATCACCGGCGGCACGTTCAGCAGCGACCCGAGCGTTCACGTTGTGGGCAACGGCAACACCAACATCGTCAAGCGCGCTGGCAGCGAGGGCGCTTATACCTATACGGTTCTTGCAAAATCCGGTTTGACCTCCGGCGTGTATCTGACAAACCCCTCCGGCGCTCTGGCAAGCAATTACTATGTGAGCAGCACCGCGAACGGTGTCTGGACGGTCAGCTACTCTGCGCCCAGCTCCGGCGGCGGTTCCAGCTCTTCCTCCAGACGCTATGACGTCTCCGCGCCCTCTGTCAAGCACGGCGATGTGACCGTCAGCCCGAAGAGCGCCAGCAAGGGCGACACCGTGACCATCACCGTCAAGCCCGACAGCGGCTATGAGCTGGACACCCTGACCGTGAAGGACGCCAGCGGCAGCAAGATCAAGGTGAAGGACAAGGGCGACGGCAAGTTTACCTTCACCATGCCTGCCTCCAAGGTGACGGTTTCTGCGGAATTCGCTGAGATCGAGACGCTGGACTTCGCGGACGTTTCCACCGACGCCTACTACTATGAGGCTGTGAAGTGGGCCGCCAAGAAGGGCATCACCGGCGGTACCGGCGACGGCAACTTCAACCCCAACGGCTCCTGCACCCGCGCCCACATCGTCACCTTCCTGTGGCGCGCCGCCGGCTCTCCCGAGCCTAAGAGCACGGTGAGCTTCGCGGATGTTCCCGCAGACAGCTACTACGCCAAGGCTGTGGCCTGGGCTGTGGAGAACGGCATCACGCTGGGTACCGGCGACGGCACCTTCAGCCCCAACGCCACCTGCACCCGCGCTCAGAGCGTGACGTTCCTGTACCGCGCACTGGGCACCGCGCCCACCACGGTGAACGGCTTCACCGACGTGACGGCCGATGCTTTCTATGCTGACGCAGTGGCCTGGGCCGTGGAGAGCGGCGTGACCAACGGTACGTCTGCTTCCACTTTCAGCCCCAACAACGGCTGCACCCGCGCCCAGATCGTGACCTTCCTGTTCCGTGCCTATCAGGGCAAGTAAGGGTAGCGACTGACGGGTAACCAAAAGTGAATCAGAACGGCGGCTCGGAATCAACGATTCCCTGCCGCCGTTCTTTGGTAAGCTGTGTAAGTGCTCAGTAACCACCCGGTAACGTAAGCGTCAATTCCAGCGGCGTCTGTACAGGCGAGGGTAAAGTGACAACTGCACCTATCCACGAAAAAACAGGCGTCAAAACTTACACCTGTGGGATTTGCAAGGCCACAAAGACGGAGAGCATTCCCAAATTGGTAAGCAGCGGCAGAGGCAGTAGTGATGGCGGTAGCAATAATACCCCTGGCGGTTAGTTACACCCGACGCCTATGCCGTCAAAGCTGAGGGCGGCTGGACACACATAGGACAATAACGTGCTGCGGTACATCAAAATAAACAGGGGCTGTCCCAGAACAAATATTCTAGACAGCCCCTGACGCTATTTACTGTAGTAAAAGGGTCTGCTAACGGCAGTAAATCCTTCCTTGCCGGTAACCACCACATTATTCGCGCCACTGGCGCAGTGGATGATCATGATATTACCGCCGCTGTCAAAGCCGCAAACAATGCCGACATGGCTGTCACCCGGATAAAAGACAAGGTCTCCCGGCTGGGCGTCACTCCAAGCAATAGGCGTACAGTAGCTGTGCTGCGCAGTGGCCCCACCGCCATGCCCAATGACATATTGTCCGCCGCTCTGGTTGTAGAATACCCAATCCACCATTCCCGAACAATCCAGTCCGAAGGGCCGCACGGTGCCAGTGGTGGAGCTACCCTCGGCTGTAACTTTCATCGGCATTCCCCAGCGGCTGTCCCAGCCAATAATCAATGACTTTCCTCCCCAGAAATAATGGACTTTGCCCAAGAGCTGATATGCTGTCAGCACAACTTCTCTGCGTGCCTCGCTGAGATCGGCGGGGAGGTTTTCCATGATCTTCGCTACCTCGTCGGGACTCAGCTCAATGTCCTGATAACTTCCCGTCAAAACCATGAACAGTTCCTGATATTTCGGCTGCATGAGTTCCTCTAACAATCTGCGCTGTTCCGTGTTGAATTGGTGCTCATCCGCCATTTGCAGATGCGTTTTTATTGTGATGGTGATA
>ERZ791805.706-NODE-706-length-13562-cov-13.678833_pt1 | contig 13562 bp, 19 predicted proteins | sample MGYA00510306_ERZ791805 | MGnify/ENA primary metagenome ERZ791805 (study PRJEB30046, sample SAMN00791990) | human gut metagenome | study: EMG produced TPA metagenomics assembly of the A metagenome-wide association study of gut microbiota in type 2... | reverse complement strand
CAGCGGCAAAAAGAAAAAATCACGATTTGGAGGTATGAGCATGAATAGATTTACTGTTGAGGAAACAAACCTTTTGAGCATTTACCATGAGGGAAGCAAGGCGCAGCTTATTGAGAACATGACCGCTGCGCTGCCTTACATGGACGCGGGATTACGGGAGCTTGCAGAGCGCACCATTTCCAAAGTGAACGCGCTGACCGACGCCGAGTACAAAGAGCTTTCCGTTTATCCTGCTGATGAAGTATGACCGGGATTAAGCGGCTGACGCCGCGACAAAGCCGCAAGGTAAACACCCTTGTGAAAAAGGAGTGCTGCAACTGCGAGAATGGCAACTGTATTTTACTGGACGACGGGGACACTTGCGTATGCCCGCAGCTCATTTCCTATTCCCTGCTCTGTAAGTGGTTTCGGATTGCCGTACTTCCTCTTGATAAGCTGCTCTATGCGGAACTCTATCAGACCGAGGACAGAAAGAAATGTACCGTGTGCGGCGCGTTCTTTGCGTCCACCTCTAACAGCGTCAAATACTGCCCGGACTGTCGGAAGCGGATTACCCGCAGACAGGCAGCCGAGCGCATGAGAAAACGGCGCGCTCTTGTTACGCGGTAAGGGCGAAAAAAGCCTTGTTTTACAGGCTTCTGACAACCGTTTCCTCATAGGGCAAGGGCTTTATACCTTTTCCCTTAAAAACGGCGTTCTACTGCGTAACATTTCAGAACTGCACCCATAAGAAAACCGGGGCGCGGATAGTCTTTACTGACTGTCTGCGTCCCGGTTTTTCCTTTGCTATTTTTCCATGTTGATTTGAGGGGTTGCGCCCTTATCTGTGGTAAGTAAACGGTATATCGTAAGGGGGATATACCATGCAGCCACGACGAGCCGCCATATCAAAATGACCCCACCGATAATGCCGCCCAAAATGAAGTTGAGGGCAATGATACCCACCGTTCCGGCTATGTCATACCCATGCGGTACAAGCCATACGAACATACGGCGAATACCAAAGGGAATACCGCAGCACAGCCACACATAAAAGTAATTGGTCTGCCCGTCCTCTGTAAAGACGTTCTTAAACATGAAGAATAAAAACAATGCGATAACGGCGGGCAAAACGGTTCTCTTAAAAAAGTCTTTCCAAATTTCCCCGCGTGTCATGGTATCACTCCTTTTCTATTGGGAATTGTGGGATAGCTTCTAACAGTTTCAGTATGAGCGTTTGCCGTAAATCGTCGTCGATTTCCTCTTTTACGCTTCCGTCCGGCTGACGCTTTTTTACCATTGCAAGGCGGTTGATTTCGTCACCGTAACAAGCAAGCACTTTTTCCAACGCCCATTTTTCGCTCACAACGGCGGCGCGTATCGTTTCATAGTCCGGCATTTCCTGTTCCATTCTCTGACACTTCCTTTGCTGAAAATGTATCACTTTGGTATGTAACTACTGTTTTTGATAGGAACTATTATATCATACAAGTATGAACAAAGCTACTCCCCGCGTTCTTTTCCTTTTTCCCGTTCCGGTTCTCTTGGCTGCCGTAAAATGCTGTCTATGTTCTGTTTGATAACGTCGTACTCTTTGACCTGTTTTTTCAGTCTGCCATAGTCGGCGTAAAGGGCTTCTTTCTGTTCCTGGAGCTTTTCATATTCCGATTGCAGCGCGGTGAGGTTCGGGAGCTTGGAAACGCCCGCCGCCTTTAATGCCTTTGCCGCTGCTTCATGCAAGATGATTTCGCGCTCATGGGCTGCCCGGTAACTGTCCTTATTTCTTGCTTTGCGGTATGCGTCATAGGCGGGTTTTGTCTTTTGGAACGTGGAAACATTCTTGATAAGCACCGCCATATCTACAAGCCGTTTTTCCGCGCTCTTTAATGCGTCTGCCGCCTGTTCGCTCTCTGTCTGTATCTCTGCGATTTTTGCGGTCAAGTCGGTGTATTGTTCAATCTTGTGTTCCGTAATAAAATTCATGGTCTTAGCTGCCTGTTTCAGATTGTGGATTTTCGCCCATTGTTCATAACCCCGGCTCTGCGCCGCCTTGATACTGTTTTCAATATCAATGAGCAGGGACACGCCGCGTTCTGTCTTGGGAGCTTTGGCGGTGCGGGTACGCTTGCCCTCTATCCGTTCCCGGATTGCTTCCTCTGTATAATCTGCGCCGAGGGTTTTCAAACGGGTAAACCGTTCCTGTCCCGGAACCAAACAGGACACATATTTTCCCCGTTTGATTGTGAAGCCTTCTGCCTGTAACCGCGCGAGCAATTCTTCAAAGTCGGACACTTGGGGGATAAGGGTATCGACGGCAAGTTTCAATTTTGCTTTGGCGGTTTTCTCTTTCTTATACACCGCATAATTCTTTCCCTTGCCGCCTTTCTCCGGCACAAGGACGGACAAGCCGTTTTCCCGGCACAGCCTGTCGCTGATGTTGCGTATTCCGTAATAGGTGCGCTTGTTGGAAACATACTTGTGGTAGTCTACAAAGTTTACCGCACAAAAAATGATGTGGTTATGGATATGCCCTTTATCTATGTGAGTGGTAAGGACGTATTCATATTGCCCCTTTGTTACCGCGTCGGCAAGCTGTTTTCCGATTTCATGGGCTTTCTCATAATCGACTTCCCCCGGCTCAAAAGATTGTATCAAATGGTGTGCGAGGTTGTTTCCTCTGTCAAGAGCTTGCGACAATGTAAATCCGAACTCAATATCTGCCGTTTCATAGCTGCACCCGAACGAGGACACCAGCATTTTCCCGTCCGTCTTGTTCGGGTTTTGGATATAGTCAAGGGCTTTTTTTAACGTGCTTTTAATAGGCTTAATCTTTGTAACCGCCATATCTCCGCAAGCACCTCCTTGATTTCTTCTATATCCTCTTGGTAGACGCTGCCCGTCGCATTGACGCGCTTTGCAATCTGATTGACATTGACCCCGATTTTCTGTATCTCCGCTGTCATAGCTTTTATGTCGGCATGGTCTATCTGAATGATATACCCGTCGATTGCCATTTTCCGCAAGTAGGCTTCCATGTTCCGGGTAGGGACGAGCTGCATTTTCTGTTCAATGAACGCCCGTTCTTCCTCTGTTACTCTGAATTTAATTTGTACTGTCCGTTTCCTGCCGTTCATCGGCTCACACTCCTTTCCATTCCGAGGGTTTGGGACACTTCCCAACAAGCAATTTTCAACCGACGCGCCGCAGCGCAGGAGGGCGAAAATACGGAAAGGGTACCCCTTTCCTATGCTTGCTAAGAAACTTTCTCCCTTTATCCCTACTACATGGAAAATCTGATTTTGCCAAAGCAGGACAAAAGAAAAACGCCGCAAACTGCGACGTTTCAAACTGCTTTTTCTATGAAGAAACGAGGGAACTTTATTCCCCCGTTGTTTCGTTGTTGGCTTCCTCAATCCCTTTTGCGGTAGCTGACAGGATTTTCAAATCCTTTTCGCTCATGCCGTCGAGCATGGTATCAAGCTGACGGCGGCGTGTGGACTTTTCCTGTTCCCGTTCCGGGAAAAAGAACTGGTCTACCGATACGTCAAGCAGGGTTACAAGCTCATACAAAATCTGCAAACTTGGGTGCTGCCCGCTGTTTTCAATGGACGCGATATATCGCGGCGCAATGTTCAGCTTATCCGCTAACTGGTTGCGGGAAATTCCCTTTGCTTTTCTTGCCGCTTTGATAGCCTGTCCGAAAGCCTTAAAATCAAACTTTTCTTTGCTCTGCTTCATAATCATTTCACCCAACTACATTGTATATTTCATCTCTCTTTCAAGATATGATTACACGCATCATAGTATGGATAGAAATAGAGCATATCATGTACTTGCTATTATTCGGTTATCCGAGTATAATTATATTGATAATGTTTGAAGAAAGGACGGTTACGATATGGAATATATGTCTTGTCCCGAAGCAGCGGAAAAATGGGGTATTTCTGAACGGCGTGTGCAGATACTTTGTAAAGAAAATCGAATACCTGGTGTTTCAAAAATCGGTTATATGTGGTTGATACCCAAGAGCGCAGTAAAACCATTTGATAAAAGGATAAAAAGGAGTGTAGACAATGAATGAAAAAATTTTAGTTGTAGATGATGAAAAAGAGATAGCAGATTTACTTGAAGTTTATCTTAAAAACGATAATTATATAGTACACAAATATTACAATGGAATTGAAGCATTGGAATGTATTCAGAAAACGGAAATTGATTTGGCGATATTGGACGTTATGCTTCCTGATATAGACGGATTCCGTATTTGCCAAAAAATTAGAGAAAATTATTATTTCCCTGTTATTATGCTTACAGCTAAAATTGATGATGGCGATAAAATAATGGGGCTAACAATAGGTGCCGATGATTATATAACAAAACCTTTTAATCCCCTTGAAGTCATTGCAAGAGTGAAAACACAGTTAAGACGCTATCAGAAGTACAACAATCCAACAAAAGAGCAGTTTTTTCCAAAAAGTGAATATGACATTAGAGGATTGATTATCAATAAGGACACGCATAAATGCTTTTTGTTCGGAAAAGAAATATCTTTAACTCCTATCGAGTTTTCAATCCTTTGGTATTTATGTGAACATCAAGGCAAAGTTGTTTCAACTGAGGAACTATTTGAAAATATCTGGAAAGAAAAATATTTAGATAATAACAACACCGTAATGGCACATATAGGGCGGCTTAGAGAAAAATTAAATGAACCCGCCAAAAATCCAAAATTTATCAAAACAGTTTGGGGGGTAGGTTATGAAATTGAATAAAAATGAACAAAATTATCTGCTTACAATCCTGTTTAAAAGTTATATCTTACAGAGTGTAATTTGTTCGGGAATTATCTTAGTGTGTACGGTTTCGTTAGATATGGGACTTACTTGGGTACTGGATAGATATGTGGAACATTACTACCTGATATATAGGGGACTTTATGTTTATATGGTAGGGCTTATATTATGGGTAGTTTGCATTTTGTATTTGACTTATAAACTTTTGAAAAAGGTTGTTAATTATGTCTACGAGTTACAAGCTGCAACAGGAAAACTATTTGATAAATCAGTAGATTATATTGAACTCTCACCGGAACTAAGCGAAATTGCTATCAACATAAATCGCTTAAAGCAAGAAGCAGAAAACAATGCGCGACTTGCACAGGAAAATGAACAGCGCAAGAATGATTTGATTATGTACCTTGCACATGATTTGAAAACGCCGCTTTCTTCCGTCATTGGCTATCTAACACTACTGCATGATGATGAACAACAAATATCACAGGAGTTAAGAGAAAAGTATCTTTCTATTTCTCTTGATAAAGCAGAACGTCTTGAAGATTTGATAAACGAGTTTTTTGAAATCACACGATTTAACTTATCTAACATAACATTACAATACAGCAACATAAATTTGACCCGTTTATTAGAACAACTTATCTATGAATTTAAGCCCATATTAAAGGAAAAAAATTTGAAATGTACTCTCAATAGTACAAGCGACATTATGCTACATTGCGACGCAAACAAAATACAACGTGTGTTCGATAATCTCTTGCGTAATGCGGTAATTTACAGTTATACAGATACAGAAGTTGCAATAACCACAGAACTTCAAGAGAACACTATTGTAATTACTTTTGAAAATTTTGGGAATCCTATCGCAGAAGAAAAACTAAAACTAATATTTGAGCAGTTTTACCGAGTTGACACATCAAGAAATACTACAAGTGGTGGTGCCGGATTGGGACTTGCGATTGCGAAACATATTGTAGAACTACATAAGGGGACTATTGTTGCTCATAGTAAAGACGAGTGTATAAAATTTATAGTTACACTTCCACTTTCGTAGGAAAATCGTAAGAAATTCCGTAGCAAAAAAGAGGATTTTCTTGCGAACAATCATCAAAATTAAGGCTTTTATTTTGATACAATTATTGTATCAAGGTGAAAGCCTTTTATCTTTAAACGAAATATAATATACAATAACAAGGAGGTATGTTGGTGAAATACCAAAATCGAATTATGGCGTTACCTATGCTATGTATGATAATAATTGTGTTATCTGCCTGTTGTTTTGACGAGCAGAAAAATGAAACCAGTAACGTAAATCCAAAAGTACAATCCGTTGAAACGGTATCCGTTACTCGCGGTAATCTTACTCCAACGGTATCTGCTCACACAACTATTATTCCGGCTTTGGATTTTGTTTTATGTTCTTCTGTTGAGGGTACTCTTGAAGCCTGTTCCTCAGCCGGCAACAAAATTACTGAGGGTGGTGTGATTGGGAAAGTATCTGAAGAAGAAATAAAATCCCCAGTTGACGCAACGATTCTTTCTATTGTCTCATCTAATGAGAGTGTTCCCAAAAATTATCCCTTAGCAACAGCTAAGTACACAGGTTTTGCTCTCAATATTGAAGCTGAAAATTTTTTGAAAATATTGCCGGAAAATGCAGCATTAAAAGCAAAGTTTCAAGTAGTTGATGGTGTGGGACCTACGGAAGCGATTGCAGTTGTAGTACCAGTATCAGAAAATGCAGAAAGCACATTGCAATGTTTAATTGGAAAAGATATTGATGTAAAACCCGGACAAAGTGCTACCGTTGTCATAACAGCCGAAACTAGAAAAGATGTGCTTTTGTTACCACTTTCAGTCATTGCGGGCAGACAAGGTAAGGGAATGGTAACCGTAATAAATGACGGAAAACAAATTCAAACAGAAGTTATGCTGGGTGCAACTGATGGTGCATATATAGAAATATTGTCGGGTGTAAATGAGGGCGATACAATTTCTTCTATTCCCCCAAACCTTGACCCAAGGAGTAATTTGTAACATGGAAAAAACGAATGGAGGAAATTTAATTCAAATAAAAAACTTGGTAGCGACTGTTAATTTGAATAATGGTGATACCTTAGTAACTGTAAACAAAGCAAATATGGAACTAAAGCGAGGAAACAGCTATGCTATTGTAGGCAAATCGGGTTCAGGAAAAACAAGCCTTATATCAATTATAGGTTTACTCAACCACTCATATCAAGGCGAATTTCTTTATAATGGTATGTCTGTTTCCACTTTAACAGATAGCCAGCTATCTATGCTTCGAGCAAGTAATATCGGTTTTGTTTTTCAAAACTATTCTTTAATTAAACATTTAAGAGTTTGGGAAAATATTGAGCTTCCTTTACTTTATTCCAAAAAGAAAATGAATACAAGACAGCGGAAAGAAGCAATACGAAATCTTTTGCAAAGTGTTGGATTAGAAGGAAAAGAAAATGATTATCCATCTAATTTATCAGGAGGCGAACAACAAAGAGTGGCGATTGCCCGCGCACTTGCAGTATCGCCGGAAGCCATTTTATGTGATGAACCTACTGGTGCTTTAGATAAAAAAACCGGAAAACAAATTATGGACCTTTTACATCAAGTTGTGCTTAAAAATGGCATTATGCTTTTAATAGTAACTCATGACCTCGATATTGCAAAGACTTGTAATACAATTTTTGAAATGGACGGAGGGAGGCTTCAATGTGTTAAATATGATTCTTAAAGACCTTCGTATTTCTCCTCTCCGCAATATTTTAACCAGTATTTCTATGCTTGTAGGAATTATAGCAATGATAGGTTCCGTTTTGGTTGGTACTCTTGGTAAAGAGTATTTAATTTCTGTTAATGCACAGATATACGGTTGGGTTCCAACATACTCCTTTTCAATAATGGATTGCCGTTTTGAAGATGCCGCTAAAATGCAGAATTTTTTGACAAAAGTACAGCAATTAGATGACTCGATAGCCGTTACTCTGTCTATGCAGGAAAATATAAGCTTTGCACCGATTCCATCCCTTTCATCATTGAAAGATAAAAATGACACACTTTATAAAGATTTTATACCTGTTGATGTCATTTTCACAACAACAGGTTACAATAAAGTCTATAATTTACCTATGTCATCGGGAAATTGGTTTTACTCCTCCGAAACAAACAATATTCTTTGTATGGTAGTAAATAAAGAGGCTGAATCCTATTTCAATACTTCGTATGCCGTAGGTAATCCAAAAAACAGCCTTGCATTAACACCGTTTAACGTAACTGGGATTGTAAATGACGGAAAGGATATACCTACAATCTATATTGACGTACAAGCAATAGAACAGCTTGTTCCTAATATGTGGCAAGTACAAAGTGCAAATATTTATTGGCACATGACTAATGGACTTACAACAAAACAAATGTATTCTGCCTTACAAGATATTTTGAAAGAAACAATAGGAGGTCATTTAGAAAATACAGGAAGAAGCGATATTGGTAATGCTTATGATTCTGTATTAGCTATGCTTCAACTAGGACTTTTAGTAACATCGTTTTTATTATTGTTTGTTTCTGTTTTGGGACAGATTAACATAGGTTTATCTTCTTTAGAACAACGTACACATGAGCTGTTGATTAGAAGAGCAATAGGAGCTTCCCGCGCAAATATTGTTACTTTGGTTTTAGGTACGCAACTGATTATTTCAATATTCGTTTGCATTGCGTCAATTTTACTCTCGCTACTTATCGTTGAAGGTATCAGTGTATTGCTTCCACCTGATTCACCAATAACAGCACCAAGTTATCCTATTTTTTCGGCTGTCATAGCTGTAATAACTTCTGTTATTGTTGCATTATTAGGCGGGTTATTGCCCGCAATAAAAGCAGCAAAACTGGAACCTGCATTAGCACTTAGATAAAAGTTTAAGAAATTGGAGGAATAAATATGAAAATATTATCTGCTAAAACAAAAATTCTTTTAGGAATGATTTTTACTTTAATGATATGCTTAATGTTTGCGGGGTGTTCTAATTCTGATACTACATCTGATTCAAGAGGATTTACAGACTTTGAGCATATCGAAGAAGAATATCTTGCAACCATTGACAGTTTGGATTGGCCAGATGGAGTTGAACTTCCTAAAAAGTTGGAAAATGAAGATACAGGGGCTTCTTTCCAAGTTGGCTATGGTGAAACAAGAGCTTCTAACTTGTGGGAATATTCATGGATGAAAGAATGGCTTGACACTTATAATACAAATCCGGAAAGAGCCGAAAAAGCATTAGAAGAATTGGAAAAAGCATTTGATATGCCATATATGGGAAAAGACAGGTGCGATGACGCTACTCGTAATTATTTGCGAGAAAATATTGACAAAGCAAAACTAGGTGATCCATCTGGTTTTAGGGAGTGTATAGATGTTAATTATTGATTGGTCTTACTAACAAGTAATTTTCAAGTACATTTAGGGAGGTGAATTAAGTAGATGAGAAGAAATTATAAGAGAAAAAAATTCCATGTAAGCGGTATCTGTATTTTTCTTGTTTTGATAATATTTAGTGTTGCTTTTGTATTGTGGGCAATGAAACCTGACAATTTTCGCAATGAGAAGAATAAAATCAACTCTTGGCTGAATGGAATTTCCTTTCAAGATTTTTATAATGCAAAATCCCTCATATTAGTTGACCTTTCTAATGACAATATATTTATTTCAAAGCGAGAAAACGAGCAACAGCTTCCTGCCAGCTTAGCCAAATTATTTGTCATTGAATACGCAGCAACACTTGCGGATTTAGATAGTATTGTTCCTGCAAATTATGAAGCAATCCAATTAACTAAACCTGGTTCATCTGTTGCGAATATAGACGCGAAAAAATATTTTCTCCACAATTTGTTTGCTGCCATGTTGGTTCCATCTGGAAATGACGCTGCTTATGTAGTCGCGGATTATTGTGGTTCTATTCTTTCACCACAAGCTAAGAATAGTCAAGAACGTATTAATGTTTTTATGGAACATCTAAATAATTACTTACAAAATCAAGGGTATGAAAACACAATTTTATATGACCCAAGCGGATATGATGTCAATGCTCTCACTACCGTTTCAGACCTAAAATCAGTATCTACTCACCTTTTAGAGAAGCAATGGTTTAGAGATATTGTTTCAAAGAGTAATTATACAGCTACTTTACCTGACGGAAGTACGCAGACATGGAGGAATACTAATACTTTTCTTGACCAAACATCAGAATATTACAATGAAAATGTTAAAGGTATCAAGACAGGTTCCTTATCTAATGACTATAATTTAGTTGTTCTTTATCAACAACATGGAAAGGAATTTTTAATATGTAGTTTAGGCTCTCAATCGGATTCTTCAAGATATGATGATGTGAATTATATTCTTAAAACAATAGATGAATCTGACTATTTAACTAAATGATTTCATCTGCCGGACGACGGCAAAAGAAAAAAAGCCGTCGCAGAGCAGACACATTTTCACGCGCCTACTCTATTTCGGCGGCTTTGATTATCAGAGCCGCCGTTTCTTTTTATCCATCTAAATTCCAACGACGACCCTCTACCATGTAAAGGCATGGCGGCTTTAGGAGGTAGCCGCCATGCACTTATCAACTTATCGACACAAATCGACATTCCCCCAATTATCAAAAAAAGTCTATCCCCTGCAACGGGGTATTTCGGGCATAAAGATGAACAATCACATCATCTAAATACTTTTTATGTTTCCTTTGCGTCTGTCTGCGCCTTGCAGATGGGCGCATTTTGCATTTTACAGAACTTTTTTCAAAGAAATTTTTGCTTTCGTCCGGCGTTTGAAAAAGTCGTCTGTATTATCACGCGAAAAGGGGAGGTACTACCACCTTTCGACAGAAAGGAGGTGAGAACATGGAACCTAATCGCAGAGAATTTCAAAAGCAATGTGCCTTTCAAAGTTTCTGTAAACGGGTGCTGCACAACGAAGCGTGCAACGCCCACGACGAAATCCGGCGACGCAGAAAACGGGAAGTATCGTTTTGCGACCTTGCCTTGCATGAGGAACGGCAGCTTTACACCGTTGACAAGTATTTTCAAGACGAAGAAGCTGAACCGCGTTATCAAATGGCAGGAAAAGAGATAACCCCGAAACTGCTGCTTGAAGCAATCCGCACTTTGCCGGAGGAAAAAAGGACTGCTATCCTGCTGTACTATTTCGAGGGCATGACCGACGTGGAAATCGGAAAGATGTTCAATACGTCGCGCAGCACGATACAGTACAGACGGACAAGCTCTTTTGAACTGTTAAAGAAATATTTGGAGGGACACGCTGATGAATGGGAAGAATGGTAAACAATCCGACTACCCGGAAATCGCCCTTGTTCCCTATCCCGTCATTGTGGCGGCGAGCAAAGGCGACCCGGACGCTATGAAAATAGTCTTGCAGCATTTCAGCGGCTACATAGCGAGCCTGTCCATGCGGAAGCTCTACGACGAGCGCGGCAACGTCTACTATGGCGTTGACGAGGACATACGGGAACGGCTGCAAGCAAGACTGATGAGGGCTATCCTCACATTTCGGGCTGATGAATAGTTGAGCATGACCGTAAAACGTCTTGTAACCCCTTTTCCGTTTTACGGCAAGCAGAACAGCCATCTTGTTCTTTGAAAAAGAAAGCGGCGCAAGAGAACGGCGACGCAGTATAGGGCAAATCGGATACGTTCCTTTTGTGCCGAGCCATACGGCGGGTGCGCCATGACTTCCCTTTCGGGAACGAGCGAACAACACTACACCGCAAAGCAAGTCAGCAGCTTGCGGGCGACGACACACAAGAGGGATAATGATACTCCCTTACAGCCACAGTCCGAGCGTTAGAAGCGTCGCAGGCAATGGGTAGGGCTGCGTGAGAACCACGCAGGAGTGAAATTCTCGTGGAGCTATGCTAATAGCCGTTCGATTAAAGCCCCTTTTATTCAAAAACATACCTTTGAGCCATTTTGAAAGGGGGTATTCCTATGGCTAAAAAGGAAACTACAAACCATGCCGCCCCTGTTTTGCCTATGCTGAAAACAGTAGAGCAAATGAGCAAGGTTAGCGGTATTGGAGAAAAAAATTACGCGAGCTTATGGATAACGGCGAACTGGAATACGTTCAAAACGGAAACCGCCGCTTGATTGCCGATACCGCTATATGGGATTGGTACGAGCGAGCGAAAAACGCCGTAAAGCCCCCGGCAGAGCAAGGGGGTTAAGTTATGGCAATCTCAACAAGACAGGTAAAAAACAAACGCGACAGCAACGGCGTACTGACCGGACGACCCGGCACAGTCTACGACGTAAACATAAAGTACACCGCCCCGGACGGAAAAAAGAAGTCGTATGCAAAAAAGGGCTTTGCCACCAAAAAGGAAGCAGCACAGCATGAAGCGGAAATGAAAACGAAGCTCCAAAATCCGGGGCAAGTTGCTTCTATTACTTCACAGAGGAAACAGACTGTCGCTGCCTATCTCAATGACTGGGTGGAAAGCTATGCAAGAGTGAACTTGCGCCCCTCTACTTATGACGGGTATAAAAAGACGATTGCAAACTATATCAATCCGTATATCGGCGGCGTTGCCCTCAATCAGCTTACCCCTGCTATGGTAGACAAGATGTTTCAGCAGATTATAGACAAAGGCTTGAAGCCGTCCACCGCAGCCGGGGCAAAACGTGTTTTGAGTGTGGCGTTGAGCCATGCCCGCAAATACCGCTATATCGAAACCAACGCGGCAAAAGATACCCTTACGAAGTTTGGGAAAGGCGACAAGACCCCTGACCCTTACACGCCGGAACAGGTGAAAGCCTTAATGCAGCGCGTCGAGGGTACTGTTTGGGAAATGCCTGTTATCTTGGGCGGGCTTTACGGTATGCGCCGTTCTGAAATCTTAGGCTTGCGTTGGCGCAATGTGGATTTGGAGAACAACACCTTTGATGTTACCGAGCAGCTACCTTTCAAGGTACCGCCAAAAACAAAAGTCATTGAAGAAATGGCACCGCCGAAATCCAACGGCAGAAAGCTACCCATTACGGAGCTTGCCCGCCCGTTCTTCCTCAAACAGCTTGCCATGCAGGAAGTACAGAAAGAACAGGCAGCAAAAGACGGAAAGCCTTACTATGACAATGACCTTGTTGTAGCAAAGCCGGACGGCGCACCTATCGCCGCGTCGTGGGTGTCCTCTCAATTTGGAAAGCTGCTTGAAGATTTGGATATGCCGCACATTCGTTTTCACGATTTACGACATACGGCAGCGACCAATATGCACCAACTGACAGGCGACTTCTATACGGTTGGCGAAGTCTTGGGACATACGCTTGCGGGTATCGGCGCGTCGCTTGGGCTTTCCATGAACTTTGAAGCTGTTACCGCCCGTTATGTGGACGTGCGGCTTGAACGAAAAAAAGAAGTTTTGGACGCTTACCATAGCGCGGTGGAAAAAGCAGCCCCGGAGAAACCAAAGGAAGCCGAGCCGAAAAAAGGAAAACGGGCAGCAAAGAAAAAACACAGCGAAATAGACCTTTAACCGCTGTATCTCTTTACTGCTCTTTACAACCTTTTATATGCCCGCGTGGAATTTGGGCACCATTTGGGCACCATTTACGGAAAAAGCACCATGAAAACAGAGGGTAAAAGAAACGCCGACAACTCACAAAAACGTAGTGTTCATGCGGGTTTTCGGCGTTTTCCTATCCCTTAACGGGCTTCTATTCATCTTGTGCGAGAGAGAAAAATTCTACTATTTTTTATTG
>ERZ791805.704-NODE-704-length-13576-cov-4.206050_pt1 | contig 13576 bp, 15 predicted proteins | sample MGYA00510306_ERZ791805 | MGnify/ENA primary metagenome ERZ791805 (study PRJEB30046, sample SAMN00791990) | human gut metagenome | study: EMG produced TPA metagenomics assembly of the A metagenome-wide association study of gut microbiota in type 2... | reverse complement strand
ACCTTCTGGCAATTCAAACGGAATTTCTTCATCAATGCAATTTACTTTATTGCCAACCTTCTCATAATAAGAGGAGTGTAAACATCTTCGATATAATATTAGAGCGAATTTCTCGCAAAAATATTATATCGGAGGTGTCTTTTTATGGAGACAAAAATAACATTTGAAGAATACTTGAGAAAGGAAAATTTGTCAGAAAATACGATAACATCGTATCTATGGACAGTGAATTATTTCAATGCGAATTACGATGTTGTTAGCAAAGAAAATCTGCTTGCCTACAAAGGGTATTTGATGGAATTCTTTAAGCCTAAAACGGTAAATCTACGTATACAGGCAATAAACAAGTATTTGGAATATTTAGAAGAACAGCACTTACAGCTAAAAGCTGTAAAAGTGCAGCAAAAAAACTTCTTAGAAAATGTTATCAGCAATGCAGATTACAATTTTCTTAAGAAGCAGCTCAAAAAGGATAGTAATATGGAATGGTATTTTGTAGTTTGGTATTTAGCAGCTACAGGGGCAAGAGTAAGCGAGCTGATTCAAATTAAGATTGAGCATATAGAAATTGGATATTTTGACCTATACACAAAAGGTGGTAAACTACGACGATTATACATACCACAAAAGTTAAAAATAGAAACTCTTGAATGGCTGGAGGAATCGCACCGTTCCTCTGGCTATTTGTTTCTTAACAGATATGGAGACAGAATTACCACAAGAGGAATTTCTCAGCAACTTAAAAACTATGCTGAGAAATACGGACTTGATAAAAAGGTGGTTTACCCGCATTCATTTCGTCACAGATACGCAAAGAACTTCCTTGAAAAGTACAATGATATTGCTTTGCTTGCTGACCTTATGGGACATGAGAGCATCGAAACAACACGCATTTATCTCCGTCGTACCGCCAGTGAACAGCAGGAGCTTGTAGATAAAATTGTAACTTGGTAAAATATTAGCCGTCCTCGTATGAGGGCGGCTGTATGTTAAGCAAGTGCTTCTGAAATTTTATTCAACTGCATAAAACAAAAGTCTATTGTTTCTACAATACGTTTTTGTTCTGACAATGGCGGTAATGAAAAAATAGCTTTTTTCCCATCTGTTGTTCCTAAACGAGGCATTTTTACACCGTAAGAGCAATGGTTAGCGTAAGCAATAAATGTACCCGACATTAAATAATATCGAGCATATTCAGGAAGCACACAATTTTTAAATTCTAAAGGAAGAATTTCAGAAGTGCAGTATCCGTCAGCATCTGATAAAACCACCTTATTGAGGTATGGGCGCAGTTTACTATACAATACTTGTCCGGAATGAAATTTGTGCTTTGTACTAACTGAATTTCTTTGAGCCTTTGTCACTTTCTTTAAGACTGTTCCAGTATCTTTTTCTATATCTTCAAGGTCAAGAATCCATGCGTCTTCTGCTATATCTTCTGTATTAACATTAATACAATCCCCATAATCACACAACTCCCACAAACAACAAATTTTCCATGTTTCAGGAAGGTCATCAAATCTCCAATCCTCTAAAGATTCTTCAACTCCACCAGTCCTCAGATAATAAGAGTTATCATCACCTTTGAAGATGACAGATTCTTTCTTATCACGCTTGATTTTTCCTTGCTTGATAAGTTCTTCTTTTTCAGCACGGATACGCTCAAGAAGAACAGAAGCCGGCTCGTCATTCGGGTCTTGTGGGACAATTTTACCACGGATGGCAAGGTCGAGAATTTTAGATTTTGTATTACTTATACTTGTGCTAAGTATTTCTTTATTTTTTGAAATACTATCAATCAAATTTATAGCAGACTTCAAAGTATTACTAATTCTAAGTTGTTCGTTATATGGTGGTACAGGTATCCATAAAGTTTTTAATATTGCGGCTTTGATACCAGCTACAGTGCTTCCAGTTTTATTAACATATAATTGTTGCTGAAAAAAATCACTCAATATAAACATTAACATAACATAATTTATCAATTCATCCTTTGAACCATATTGTTGAAACGTAATTAATCTTTGCCCTGCACTAAATTTTTCCATATCAGCTAAAGCTGCATTGCCCAAAGGAGCTTCCGTTGTAAATAAAATATCACCTTTTTTTGAAATGCCACGTTGCTGCCGTTCTTTAAACTCTTCTTCTGATATATAATCATCAATTGTATAATCAATATATCCAGATTTGACATTTTTTGCAGTAACCAAAGGTATTCCATTTGTTATTTTAGTTGGTGTTGCACCCCGATAATCAATAAAATTATATATATCGTTCAACTTACACCAAGCCCACCCCTCCGGCACTTCAAACGGTATCTCATCTTCAATACATTTTACAGTTCCATCCTGGAACTTCTCATAATGCAAATTATTGATACAAGTAGTAAGTTTAAGGTACCTTCGTGGAAAATAAAAAAGTGGAGCCCACGCATGGAACTCCACCGGCTACGGACATCGCAAGTTTCCGTAGTGCAACCATATGTACATTAACATTACAAGATGTGTATGTCAATAAACTCATGTTAGATATTGAATTATATTTTCCTGTATCGGCTGATTTTATCCCAGTTAGCAGGAAATCCCATATTATCAAGCAATTGTTTCTCTGTAAGATGAGGACACTGCTTAATTACAGTTTTTATAAGTTTTGAAAGAGCAGTTTTAAAGAGTCTGAATTCATCATTATTTATCAGGTAGCGTAAGGCAATTACAACTGCGAATAAATCCTGCTTGCCGTATACATAGTGATTATTGTTTTGATTGATTTGAAGCTTTTGGTGTAGCAGGGTATCAGGAATTGTCTCGTTTATTCTGAATGAAAACAGACGCTCCCCATGGGCACATACATTACGGCATTTGCCTATAATGTTGATAAACTGATGCAATTTTTTTTCTGAAACATTCTGAAAGTTTTTGCTGATTTTGGTTCTAATATCAGTAGTTGCATATTGATACATTTTGGAAATCTGCCCAAATGTTAAAGCATTTGCTGCAACCCATAATGGTACATTGTGATATGTATTGACTGAATGCTCAATATAGGCATATTTGCTAGGTGTAGCAATAACTTTTTGTAATGAATGAGTCAGGCGAAGCAGTTCACGATGGTTCTTTCTGGTGTGATTATAATTATTTATATCAAGATACATGGACTGCTGTTCACCATATTTTTCACAGAAGTGATAGGAAAACATGGATTTTATATGGCGTTCTACATGAAGAATATATTTCAGAAACAAAGTGCGTAGCTCTTCATCAAAGTAGTAGAAAGAAACTAATTCATCAAAAGTAACGCCATGAATATATTTATTTGACGGAGCGTGTTTGAAAAGAGATTTGTATCCACCTATTAGAGAATAGTAGCTGAGTTCTTCCAGTTTTTTAGTGGCATATTCGTGATTAGGAATAGCAAGTTGTTTGTCATATTCAAGAATATGTAGTTGCTGCTCATAGGTGAGAAAGTTTTTTGCCATATAGTATTTCCTTTCTGAAACAGGCATAAAAAAAGTGGAGCCCACGCATGGAACTCCACCGGCTACGGGCATCGCAAGTTTCCGTAGCACAACCACTACGAATAATATACCATTGATATCTGGCGATGTCAAACAGTATTTTTTTAGTGGCATTAATAGTTTATGCGTTTCTGTGCGTGATATTCTTATTTTGTTGATTTCTGGCATTCAGCCATTTTTCTTTATATTCCAGTGCTTTCTCGGGCTTGTGCCATCTGGCATATAGATTATTCAGATACCCGTATACAGATTTTAGATAGTCATTCTCTGAAGCATAATTATAATATGATGAAACAGCAGTATAAGATGAAACTGAATCAGAATCACTGGTATCCATAGCAACACCGATAATACTCTCTGCTGTCAGTAGATTCTTTTCGGCTTCTACTGGTTTACCTTCCTTTAATGCAATTATTCCGGCGGCAAGTCGGCAGCAGCCATAATCCAAAGTGTTGTTGCCTTCGTTATCTGTTACAAGAGTATCATATTGATTAAGGACAAGCAGTGCAAGCTCTAAATCACCAGCAAGTATCAGCATATTTACAAGATTATCATCATCCGAATAAGGACAATGTGAAGAAAAAAGCTGTAAAAGGTCTTTTTCAGATGCTATTTCTTTAATCTTAATCGAAGCATATTGTTTTACTTCACAGCGTGTTGTGACAAGCAATTGGAAATCATTCTTTACAAATTCTTTGAAAAAAGCATCATCTTTAGGAAGTACATTAAAGTTATCCAGTATCACAAGGCTGTCCTGATGCAGAGAGCGTAGCAGTCGGTAATGTGAGTCAAATAGAGCATCCTCATCCATATCTGATGTATCATATGAAAATTCCATAGCAACCGGTCTTGCTCCATTACACCAGCGGCTGAAGGTTATATTATCCTCTGAAGCTTCACCATAGTCAGAGGCTTCATCCGAAAGGCAGAGCGAAAAAGGTCACGCACAAGCCGGTGCTGTGGGTAAGTCTTTATTTTATTGTCAAGTAATGCACATGCCACATGTGCAAATGTCAATTGATTTTTCATACTTTCTCCATGCCTATGTCAACTTCCAGTCAACATGTCGTCAATGTGTTTCATTTTCAAAATTCACTATCATTATCACAACAAAACATAGCCGGCAGACAGCAGAAGATATCAGAAATGGCTATAAATATTATAACATAGAACAAACGTACGCTCTACAACTTTTTTGTACATTGAAAACTAAATGAGCTTTATTATATGCCAACAGAACCAGCGAAGATGTTTCCGGTAGGAAACGGAGCGGGCGAAGACACTTCCGTCAAGGGTGGGAAAAGGACTCGAGCAGGAGTAGCCCACAGGTCACGAAGCGATTCGGGGGACTAAAGGTCAGTTGTGAGACTGACAGCATGTGATATGTAGAAAGGGGGTGTTTACACATGACTAAGGAATTGGAGTTAGCCAAGAAGCTGGCTGTACTTGGGTGGATTTTCCGTCAGGGGTTAACCACAGAGGATGAGTACAACAGAACAAAAATTCACATTATGGGCGAATATGGTGTAGTAAGTTTTATGACTGCATAATCGCACATTCGTTAACATTTTGATTTTGAATTATAGTGTTGGCAGTGACGGAGCTTCTGGTACTGTCAGTTAAATATACAGACATTTTTTGAAAGGAGATTTTCACATGGAGGAAAAACAGGTAGAAGTAACAAAGAAAGTCGAAGTTCCCATTGTCAGGGACAGCAGACTTATTGGAAAGCCACTGACCATAGAAAGAGAGTGGCGGCATATGTGCGTGTCAGCACAAACGGAGAGGAGCAAATATAGAGCTTTAATTCTCAGAAGCAATATTATCAGGACAAGATATCGTCTAATAAGGAATGGGTGATGGTTGGAATATATGCTGATGAGGGAATTATAGGAAGAGGAACTTATGAATAGAAAAGCCGGGGGTGCAAAAACGGCAGGAATAGAATAATTGAGAAACAGCGTCAGGGCAGTTATGAGTGAAATACTTGTAGCTGCTTTTTTTGTGCTTTTGGACACGATGTCCAGAAGCGGGAAGGAGAGATATATAGATGGAATCAATGAGAGATATTAACAGGGTAATGGAGCGTGAGATTGCGAAGGGGAGCTGCCCTTTGAAACTGGATCATATTGAATTTGGAAATTATTCGTATCAGGAAATAACATCAAAAGAGAAATTGCTGGAGATGTTATCGTATTTGTTGCGGATAGGTGATTTCAAGCAGTATGCCGGATAGACTATCCTAAATAATGTTTATATGGACTTGCGTGGGAAAAAGCCTGTATTTAAGAGAACCAAGACAGCCATAGAAAGAAATAATATATTTGCAATAATCAAAAGGTATGCAAAGAAGCTAAAGCCGCAGTATAATGGAGATGTATATCTGGAAATGGTCAGATGTTATTTCGATATACCGCAAGAAAATCTGGAAAAGTGCCGATATACATATCAGGGGAACGAAACATATGTCTTTCTGATGTCGGATAAATATATCATGGCATTATATACACATTGTTTGGTGGCGAGGAAAGAAGCTGCTATACAAGGAGTTCAGGTTGATGGTTTTACAGAGAAAGAGTATGGAAGGGTAAGATTAGAGAATGTGGGGGATGTTTTGTTTCAGGCATTGTTGCTTGATGATATACAATTAAATTTTGATAAAATTATTGCAATGGAGATAACCATATTTATCGGAAAATAGAAACTGGTACAAAATGTGTGAGGTATGACAGATGAATGAATACGAGATATTGGGTGGACTACATAAAATTATTGACGATGATACGAACTTGAAAATGAAAGAATGGTTGGATTCACATAATGTGAATAATTATTTACTGTATCCACTTGCAGCAGTTGAATTAGGTGCAATAAAAGAAGCACCAGAAAACAATGAAAACTTATTAAGAAGGTGTGTGGCGTCATTTGTATATGCGAAAGCTAAAGAGAATGAGAAAAGTATTTTTATTAAAAAGTTTAATACACCTGGATTTAAGAAATATCTAAAATCATATGAAAGTGAATTGATTCCATTATATCAGAATTTTAGATTTTCGAGAGAAATAAATGATATAAATCCATTTTCAAAGCCACGTTTAGTGCAAGAAGGAGATCATAAATATAAACTTACAACATCTTTAGTATCTGATCATTATAGGGAAGAAGATTTTTATTTTTACGGGGAAGATGATAGAAAAAACGCAGAAAAAGAACAAGAACAAACATTTGATTTACATGTCAGATTTTGGAATAAAATTGTATTGGAACAAAAAAAGTATGAAGAATTGCGCAAATATCCAGATATGGAGCTATATAATTGTTGCATTGAAATTATTGAGAAGGATCTAAATAAGTGGGAAGCAAGGGTAAGAAGTAATGTTTTCGATAGTCCCAACCATTTAGCAAAAGTTATTGCTTATTTTTATTATCATGCAATGTTGAAATCTATAGCAATTAGAATTGATATGGATTTTGAAGAAGATTTTTTTGAAATAGGAAAAGAATGTATTATGTACTTTGATAAAAAAGATTGCATTGATGATATAGTAAAAATTAGTAGATTACCAGAGCACAAGGTAGTCAATGTTGTTAATTATTTAATAAATGATGGAAAAATGAATTTGTTAGAATTTCCATTATTTGAGGTAGAGGACAGTTTGGTGACTATTCCGTCTTTGATACTAGTCAATGACTGGCAATTTACCATTATCAATGGTCATTATTTGAAGAATATTATCATAAGTAATCGAGAAAAAACAATATCTACAGTAACTGAGGAAAGAATAGAAAAGGCTCTGCTCGGGGTAACGAATGTTGCAGTGGCAAAAACAGTTCCGTATTCTTTTAAGGATGAGCTGGGAAATGAATTAAATAGTGATATTGATTATGCGATTTATGATTTTACTCATAACAAAATATTAATAATAGAGGCAAAGTGGATAGATAAGCATTATAAAGATGAAATAGATAAGATATACGGGAAAATATTTCAGACACTTAATTCGATATATACGAAGCAAATTGATAAGCATAAAAAGTTCTTACAAAAGCAGGAAAATATTGATTTCCTATTTAGCAACGACAAGAACTATAAAAAGGGATTACCAACTCCGGAAATATATTATTTAGCTGTTGATAAAAGAAATCAAATGCATATTGGTGAGAGGCATATGGTTTCAGAGTATATGCTAATTTATTTTATTCATAAATATGTGTCGGACAATCAAATTGATTTGGAGTCAATGTGGAAGGAGATAAATGGATTACAAACGAAAGTAGAATATATTGCCGTGTCAAATGATTACTATGAAATAAGTGTGGGGGATGAAGTGGTTTTAGTGGAACAAGATGATTTATATTGGAGATAAAGCTGGAACTGATTAGTTAAAAAGGAGCAAATGGTTATGTTAGATGGAAAAGATATAATACCAGTAAAGCTATATGATGATAGAAAGGAAAATTATATAGAAATCAATTATACATTTGATAAAGTTTATAGAAGTTGGTTAAAAAAATTACTTGATTTTGTGAAAAAAGTGGCTGAGGAACGTGATAAATATTCTGAAGAAGTGTTGAAATCTGCAGAATATAGTTTTTTGGGTACAGCTGAATCCGTTGCCGATCAATTTTTCTATTTCTTAATGAAAGATGAAATGAGTGAGGCAACTGGAAATTCGCCATTAGATATGCTATGTAAATATATTTCCGATGAAAGCACACCAATAGAGTTTTTAGAAAATCGCAACTATATGATTAACTTATGTACAAAAGAATTTAATGCATTTTTACAAGGACAAATATTTGATTTTTATATAAGTATGTGGTCTTGCTTTGAAACTGCGATTAATGCTATTTTTTCTCCATATAGTGCACAGTTAGAAGATAAACTTAATAATAGCCATTTTAAAAAAAATCTTAATTTCCTTAAACAATGTTTTCAGGGAAAAGAAGAAAAAGAATGGGTATCAAATATATTTACTGAACATAAATCGGAATTCATAAAAAAGTTTCCTAAATATGTTTAGTTTTCAGATGAAATAAATTTTTTGTTTGGTGAAATTCTAAAAAACTATACCAGAGATAAAAAGAAAGATAAAGAAATTTTATTATATTGTGGTAGATTGAGAAATACATTGCATAATAATGGATTGAATAAGGGCGATGATAAAGAAATTATGATTGGCAATCATGTATTTAAAATGAAGCATTCAGAGAAGGTGTATTATGAATCTTATCAAGATATAATGTTATTAGTGAATGAAATCTTTGATATATATGCTGAAATTTTAAAAGCATGGAATATAGACAAAGAGGATAGATAATCTTAGGTTAACAGCGTCAGGGCAGTTATAAGTCGTGTATTCGTTATCAGTTCCCATAATATCTGTGATAATGCTCTCAGCAGTAAGCAGATAGTTTTCTGCTTTTGCAGGGATTCCCTCTGATAAAGCAAGCACGCCATTCATAAACTGGCAGATACCATAGTCAAAGGTCTGTGAGCCTTCATGCTCCAATACAGTATTCTCATAGAGTGTGGGAATCTGCGCAGCCATGTCATAATTCTTGGCAAGTATGAGCATATTTGTAAGGTTTATGAGCTGTTGCAGCAGGTCATGGGACTCTGTAAGTCCAAGTTTGCTATGCTGGCTGCGGATGGAGATTGCCTTTTCCAAAGCAGTTGCAGCGTCAGAAGGATTCTTCATCAGCACATAAATATTGGACAGATTATTATACAGGTTAGAGAACAGATTTACAGTGCGTAGGTCTGCTTTTTCGCTGTCAAGAGGAGTTGATTCCATAATGTTTATGGCTTTCTGACGCTTCTTGAGAGCGGTCTTGTAGTCCTTTTTCATAACGAGTAATTCTGCCTTGTAATCTAAGAGTAAGGCTCGGTTACATACATTAGAATTACTATGTTCAGAAACACTGCTGTTTGCATCATTGATTTTGCAACTCTTTTCAACCTGTTCAAGCTGGTTCATCATATATTCTATCCTGTCCACCAGCTTTGGCAGATAATCTGTCACAAGATATTTCTCCAGATATGGGAACATATCTTGTAAGAACAGCAGAAAATATTCCGGAGAATCCACAATTACATGCTCTGCAATACTGATAAGAGAATCTATCACATTCTGCGGTGTCTTTACATCCAGCCCATTGCAAAATATAGAAATGATAATGATCCCAGATTTGTCATTCAGAACTGGATGCGAAACAGGAATACAGTTGAGTTTTTGGCGGTTTGGGAAGAACTTCACAATCCGGATTTTAACCGTGTGCAATTCGAGGCGGTTAGAAGTGAGGCGGGATTAAACAGGTTTGTTATGACGCCAACCAAATGGATTGAACAGACCAATGCTATTGGAATAGTGTCAAAAGCAGGCAGATATGGTGGAGGAACTTATGCACATAGCGATATTGCAATGGCATTTGCTACATGGATTTCTCCGGAATTTCAACTGTATATTATGAAAGATTACCGCAGGTTAAAACAAGATGAAAACAGTCGACTTTCATTGGACTGGAACTTGAACAGGGCTTTATCAAAGGTGAACTACCGTATTCACACGGATGCGGTGAAGGAAAATTTGATTCTACCAGAGCTGACACCGGAACAGATTGCTTGTACATACGCTAGTGAAGCAGATCTTTTAAATGTTGCTTTGTTTGGTCAGACTGCAAAGCAATGGAAAAATAATAATCCGGGTAAAAAGGGGAATGTGCGTGATGATGCAAATTTAAATCAGTTATTGGTATTGGCAAATATGGAAAGTTATAATGCTAAGAAAAGATGCCGATTGGGAGTTGCGATTCTTGATCGGCTTTTTTTCACATGGTTCAAAGCTGAAAAAAGTACAACAAAGACCGCATAGATTGTGGTATACTATTTAAGGTAGCAATGTACCTGCTGTTTTATCAGTAGCAGGTGCCATGATATAAAAACATTCATAAGAAGGGCTTGATTATGGCTGATCAGACTTTACCATTGAATGTTAGTGATGAGATGAAATTAGACGATGAAAGACAGAATTGTGTAGGAATGGAGAGTAACGAAGAATTGTGTTCTTCTTCATCAGACTCTGCTGAAGAATTGTATTCTTCTTCGTCAATCGACGCATGTAGAAACAGTCTGCCTTCTGTCGAGAAAAGCCCAATAAATCAAAGGATTTCGCCATTTTGGGAATAAAATAGATGTGTGTTTCTGTTTCCGTAGAGTGATGATATAAGCAGAGGTTTACCCCAGGGGATAGGCTTTGGAGAACGGGAAGTATACATTTTGGCGAAAGGATACTTTTTTGCAAAAGAGGAAGAAGTGGATAGTTTTGATAAGAGATACGAGGAGGTATTATATTGGAAATAATAGTAACACTTTTATCAGGGATATTAGGAGTAAGTTCATCTATTGTTTATGAAGTTATTTCTACTATTTTGAAGAGGAAAAATATAAATAAAGAGGATGATATAACATCACGAATCAAAGATGTGTCAACAGTGCTTGAAAATTCAGTACAGGAGTTAGGTGAATTACAAACTGAATTAGAAGAAAGAGTTAAGATGGTAGAAAAACTAAAGGAAGAGGCAGAACAGGCAGAAACAATAATAAGCTTAACAGAAGAACAGGTTAAGGCAGTTAGAACCACATTAAATAATGAATTGCAGAAAGAGGGGCGAAAAAGTTTTTGGCAAGGAGTTATAGTTAATTTTGTATTCTTTGTATCGGGGGCTATAGTAAGCTACATAGTGTCTAAATACCTCGTTTGAAACACAAAATATGCTTTTTTGAAGCAATACCTTATTTATGCACTCAGAGAGAAAGGATTTTACCATAACGGAGCTTCTTAAACGTAGCAGATATTACAAAATGTGATAAAGGATGGAGGAATACTATGCTTGCATTACCGGATTATATTGTTTTAGATTTTTTGGAATGGATTTCTCAAAATTATCCAAGAAATAAAGGGCTTCTAGATTCATTGTTAAATGATAAGAAATTAGCAATGTCATATGCTGAGGAATATTTGCATGGGGAATATAGAGGTTGTAAAGTTTATGATTATAAACAATGTAAAAGACATTTAAAGAGATATATTAATCAAGTGATAGATAGCAAAGAATTTGATGAATTTCTAGAGAAATATTGTGAATGCAGATATTGTAATGAAGATTTTCACTACTGCATGTATCATTGCTTACATAAGTGTTATCATGAATTTGAATACCTTTTGCATAATAGGTTTAAAGAATTAAGAAAAGAACCGAGATATGAACTAAAGAAAATTGAACCGTATGTTTTAGTTGATTCATTATATTTCTATCTTGATCAAAACGGAATAACCGATAATCCAACATTAATGCATTTTATGGTGGGGTACTCAAGTAAGGATTTATCATCAATATTAGATTTTCTTAATTGGTTAAAAGAACAAAATGAGTCATTTAATATGTATAAAATGCCGGAAATTGTATTTCATGATGTTATCAAAAAATACGAATCATCTAGAGAAATAAAACTAAAAAATAAGACTAAAAAGGATATTATAAAATGCTTTAATAATAAATCGCCTGAACAAGTATATGAGTGGATTAATAAAGTATTTGGAAGAAGAAAGATTAGAAGTTTATCTTATATTTTTGAACGGTATTATAATGATAAGGCAAAATATAAATGTATTTTGTTGCCGTTAAAAGGGGAATCAGACCTTGAGAGATTTGTACAAGAATACTGGTATGATTTAGATGCAGCATCTTCTGACTTTTTGGATATTTTTTACAGTTTAAAAGAACTTAATAATACGGGATTTGCTTCATTAAAAAAAATTAAAGATATGGCAGTCGATATAAAAGAGTTGCCATGTATTGTAATTTGGCAGCGTGATATTTCTACAGCGAAGGCTATCAGTATAAGGAAATTGAGCCATTCTGATTTATGTAGATTATTGTTGGAAATTATCTCTTGCATAAAGAAAAATATGGATATAGAGCAAATATATAAGGAGGCATTAAAAATGACTGAGAATTTGAAGGATGAAAGTAGAATGGTACAAAAGATTGAACAAAATATTAATGGTATAAATTATGGTGCAGTAACGGGAATTAATGAGGGAATAGTCGAAAATGTAATATCTCGAAATAATGAAAGTATACAAAATGATATTAAACAAGCAAAAGAAAAAATAGCAAATATTAAAGAACTTAATTCAGATATGAAAGATTTTTTATATGGATTATTGGATGAGGCTGGAGTATCGATTTTAAAAGATGACAATAAATTAAAAGGTGAATGTGTAAATAAGTTTAAAGGTTTTATAGCAGGTGTCGGAAAAGTATCTACAGCTATATTGAGTGTGTTAGGTTCGGTTGCTAGTATTGCAAGTTTCTTTGGTATATAAAAGTATTACTGTGGATTATCTTTTATAAGGGGTGGAAACATTACCCCATTTTGAAAACCTATTTCATACTTTCGCTATGCAGTATAAAATCAAAGTTCAGAGGAATATTGAAACCATTTGTCTGCTTTCAAAGAAACCTTGATTTTCTGCGGTTTGTGGGATATTAAGTGGGAGCAAATGAATGTGTGTTTTCAGGTCTTTTGAATGAAACATTTGAATATTAAAACAGTGGGGGTGAGACTCTGCTGAATAATAGGCTTTTGCTAAAAGGTATCACTTTTGCGAAAATGTATGATACTTCCCGGCAGAAGCCTTTTTATATAAAGATAACTTGACTTCTAAATCTTACTGATGTAATATTTGCGTGGATGTAACAGGCGCTCAAAAGGAAAATTTTTTGTGTTGAAATCTTACACATGTAATAAAAGTAGGGTTGAGAAGATGGCTGTATTTAGAATGTTGATGTAAAAATTGTTCGTGGATTAGGAAGTAAAAGTTAAAAGAAGTTACAGAAGAAAGGAAGATTTTGGGATGAAACCAAAACGATGTATGATAATGGGTATAACTGCTTGCTTGATTATAGGAAGTATGATATTCATTAATGCCATTGGATGGATAGTGAGAAACAGAGAGACCGTGATGAAAAAGTTGTGGAGATAGAAATTGAGAG
>ERZ791805.699-NODE-699-length-13610-cov-3.009959_pt1 | contig 13610 bp, 6 predicted proteins | sample MGYA00510306_ERZ791805 | MGnify/ENA primary metagenome ERZ791805 (study PRJEB30046, sample SAMN00791990) | human gut metagenome | study: EMG produced TPA metagenomics assembly of the A metagenome-wide association study of gut microbiota in type 2... | reverse complement strand
AGCCGCTCAGCTCGACCAGCGCCGAGGCCATGATCGCGGCCGCCGATGCGTCGCGCGGCGTGGAGGCGAGGGCCGGAGCGTCGAAATCCCAGTAGGGAATCCCGTCGGCGGGCATGTTCCTGTGGTTGATGAGGAATCCGGCGATGCCGCGGGCCTGTTCGAGGTAGCGGGCGTCGCCCGTGAGGCGGTACATGCAGGTGTAGCCGTAGAGTCCCCATGCCTGTCCGCGGCTCCAGGCCGAGGAGTCGGAGAGGCCCTGATGGGTCTGCTTGAGATGGGGCTGTCCCGAGATCGTGTCGTAGGAGACCAGGTGGCAGGAGCTGAAGTCGGGGCGGAAATGGTGTTTCAGCGTCTTGTCAGCATGCGATACGGCCATGTCGCGCAGCGACTTGTCGCCCGAACGGTCGGCGGCCCACATCAGCAGTTCGAGGTTCATCATGTTGTCGATGATGACCGGATACTGCCATTTGTCGCGGTTGTGGTCCCACGAGCGGATCAGCCCTACTTCGGGTTTGAAGCGCGTCGCCAGCGAGCGCGCCCCGGTGAGCAGCACCTCCTCGTAGGACTTGTCTCCCGTGAGGCGCAGTCCGTTGCCGAAACTGCAATAGAGCATGAACCCCACGTCATGGTTGTCGGTGGTGTGTTTTTCCCGCTCGACGCGTGCGGTGAACATCCGGGCGTACTTCAGCACCCGGGGGTTGCGGCCGTTCTCGTAGACGTACCACAGCACGCCCGGGAAAAAGCCGCTGCACCACCAGCGCGAATCCGACGAGACGTCCTCGCCGTTCTCCCACGTGCGCGGCCGGCGGCCTTTGCGCGCACTGTACTTCTCGGCCATCAGCAGCGTCTGCCGCTCGGCGCCGGCCAGCGCCTTGTCCACGACGGTCTCCAGCGGTTCCCGCCCGCTTCCGGCGCAGCCTGCGAGCAGGACGCCGAGAAGCGTGTATGTCAAAAACTTCTTCATCTTCTTTTAGTGTTTGTCGTAATAGGCTTTCATCAGATACCACGCTTTCTTGCGGTATCCCTGATCGGAAACCAGCCCCTTGCGGTTCCAGCCCTCCTGGTTGGCGGGGTGGAAGCGGAACGGCGAGCGGAAGTCGAACAGAATCCACGGCGACACGCCCCGCAGGTTGGGGATGTTCTCGAACATGCGCAGGTTGTCGCGGTAGAGGGCCTCCTGATACTCCTCGCTCCACGAGCTGGCCACATCGGCCGGGCCGTGCTGGCCGTAGAGCGCCTCGCCGCCGAATTCGGAGATGATCAGCGGTTTGCCGCGCGCCACGTCCCACACCGCCTTGTCGGGCGTGAGGGGCCACGGGTGATACCAGCCCATGTATTTGTTGATGGCCACGACATCCAGTTCCCCGATGAACGGGTCGTCCATGACGAACAGCTGCCGCTGGCGGTCGAAACGCACCAGATCGAACGCCGCAACGATCAGGCGCGTGTCGTCGATCTCCCGGCAGCATGCGATCAGGTGGCGCAGGAAGGCGTTGCGCGGCCCGGAAGGCTGCGTCTCGTTGGCCACGCCCCAAAACGTCAGGGCGCAGCGGTTCTTGTCGCGCGTGACCATCTCGCGGATCATGCGGCCCGCCTTTTCGCGGGTTTGGTCGTTGGCGAAGTCGATGCCCTGCCAGATGGGAATCTCCTCCCAGAGCAGGAAGCCCATCTTTTCGGCCAGCCGGACGATATGTTCGTTCTGCGGGTAGTGCGCCAGACGGATCATGTTGCAGCCGAGTGCCTTGGCCTCGCTGAGCAGCATCACGGCGTCGGCCTCGGAGTGTGCCCGGCCCATGCGCTGGGGGATCTCTTCGTGGAACGAGATCGACTTGAGGAACACGGGCGAGCCGTTGAGGACGATCTCTTCGCCCTCGGTGCGGATATTGCGGAACCCGATCGACTCCTCCACCCGGTCGCGGTCCGTGGAGACGATCACCCGGTAAAGTTTCGGATCGGCGGGGGACCAGCGTTGCAGTCTCCTGACCCGGAACGACGCCGAGGCCGTACCGGTCGCTCCGGCAGTGACGGTCCGGTCTACGTTCAGTTCGGGAATCTCGATCCGTACGGCCGTTCCGGCAGCGGCGCCCGCCAGCTGCACATCGGCGTCGATCCGGTCGTCGGAATCCTTGCCGAGGCGGATGAAATAGTCCCGGATAAAAGCGTCGGGCACGCTGACGAGCATCACGTCGCGCGTGATGCCGCCGTAGTTCCACCAGTCGAAGGCCATCGCCGGGATGGCGTCTGTGGTGCGGGTGTTGTTGACCTCCACGGCCAGAAAGTTGCCTTCGGGCCTGAGGCGGCCCGTCACCTCGATCTCAAAGGGTGTGAATCCGCCTTCATGGGCGCCGATCTCCTCGCCGTTGAGGTAGACCCGGCAGCGGTAGCTGACGGCTCCGAAATGGAGGAACTGCCGCCGGCCGGCCTGCTCGGGGGCGTCGAACCGCCGGGCATACCACACCGTGCCTTCGTAGTATTTCAGCTCGGGCATCTGACAGTTCCAGTCCGAGGGAACGTCGAGCCGCAGGCCGTTGTCGAACGAATATTCGTAGAAATCGGTCTTTCCCTCCGGCTTGCGGTTGAGGTAGATCTTGTTTTTGCGGCCCTGATCGTAGAGATCGACGATGGCGTCCCACTTTCCGTTGAGCGACTGCACGTCGCGTCCGTAAACGTTGGTGATCAGCTCCTGGGCTGCGATGTCGGCCGCCGCGAGCAGCAGCAGAGCAAATGACAGGATGAATTTTATCGGTGTTTTCATTGTTATCAGGATTTGTGGTTCGTCAGCGGATCAGTTCGTAGCGGTACATCGTGTAATCGTTGGGCGCGGGAAGTTCCACCTCCAGCGTTCCGCGGCGTCCGGTCTTCTGCACGGCGGCCTTCCCGCTCCCCAGCACCGGCGTGAGGCGCACTTTCGAGTTCTCGGGGAGCCATGTTTCGATCCGGGCCTTCCGGTCGGGGTTCTGCTCGCGGAAGAAGATCAGGTAGCCCCGCTCGCCGTCGACCGACTGGAATCCGGTCCACGAACGGCCCGACGGTTCGTCGCCCACGGGGAGGATCACTCCGCGGTGGAAATCGTGCTGCACCTCTTTGTAGCGTTCGATCAGCGCGCCGATGCCCAGCGCCTCTTCGGGCAGTCCGCTCGCCTCCATCCAGGCCAGCGGCTGTCCGGCCATGGTCGTTGCGAAGAGGTATTCGAAACTGTAATTGGCCGGGGCGAACGGGTCGCCGGCATATTTTTCCGTGTTGCGCCATTTGTTGAGGAACTCGATCTGGAGCTTCTCCGCGGGAACGTATTTGGAGAGCATCCACAGGTTGCGCAGCGTCCAGTAGGGGTAGTAGTTCTGCCAGTCGGTGTAACGGTTTTCGAGGAAAATGTTGCCGTACTCGTTGAACATGTGGTAGCCTCCGCGGCGTCCGGCCGTGGCGTCGAGGTTGAAGACCACTTGGCCGCCCGTCCGCTCCAGCACGCGGTCGAACAGCCGCCGCAGGTTGCTTTCGGAGCGTTTGTCGGGGATTGCCAGTCCGTCGATCTTGAACGTGCGGATGCCGTACTCGTCGTAGAGACCGACGAGGGCCTGCGCGTCCTTCTCCCAGTCGGCATAGCCGTCCTGTACGCTCGGGTTGAACCAGAGGCAGATCTCCACGCCCAGTTCCCGGCCCAGCTCCACGACAGGGTGCAATCCCCGGGGGTATTTCTCCGGGTCGGGTTTCCAGTAGTCGGGATTGTCCCAGATGTTTTTGAACGACCCCTTCGCCACGGCGGAGTTGGGGCTTTTGCCCACCTGCCAGCCGTCGTCGATCTGGAAATGCGTGATGCCCAGATGCGCGGCCTTGCGGACCTCGGCCAGGCAGAACCGTTCGTTCACCTTCGTGTCCTGACTGCGGTCGCCCCATGTGTTCATCATCACCATCTCGTCGCGTCCGGGAAGCAGCTTCCGTAAATTTTTCTGGTAGCTCCGCAGGGCCGTCAACTGTTCGAGTTCTCCGCCCGACCAGACTCCGAGGACGCATCCGTAGGCTTTCACCCACTCCCCTTCGCGGAGGTCCTTCTCCGTCACGCCCAGTCCCGTCACCGTGAAATCGCCGAACTCCGCCGTGAAGTCCCCGCCGCCATAGGCCAGTTGCACGCCCGAACCGGGGGCTTCCTTCAGGAAGAAGAGCCCGCGGCCGTTCTCGGCGTTGCGGGCGAAAAGCAGGTTGCCCCGGTAGCTGTTTTTCCGGTAGGGAATGACGTCGGTTTCGAAGACCAGGTTGTTGTTCCAGTCCGTGACGTCCTGGAACTCCACGATCCGCGTGTGCCAGTGGAACCCGCCGGGGTTGAACCGGTCGAGGGTCGCGGCGACCGGCTGCGACTGCATGTCGGCGGTCGATTCGATGTTCTTGCGGTCGGCGGCGTTGACCGCCCGGCTCTCGGGAAGCTGTGCGGCGCTGCCTTTGAGGTAGGTGTCGCAGGCGATCGCCGGAGTGTCGGCGCAGATGCGGTAAATCCGCCGTACGTCGAGCGTTCCCAGCGAAAATTCCACGGTGATTTCCAGCCGCGCCGGATGGATGTCGGTTTCGGCGATCCGTTTCGTCGAGCAGCGTCCGCCGGTGCTTCGGGTATCGCCCGCGACCTTGAAGTCGGGCGTCAGGGAACGGGAAGTCCACACCTGTCCTGACGAAAAGTCGGTCAGGCTCTGCGTCATCAGGTTGCCGCCGTTCCAGACGAACCGGCGTTCGATCCGGGAGTTGCCGATCGTCAGGGTGTCGTTCTGCAAACGGCTGTAACAGCCCTCCTGCGGGAAGGCGGACGTGCCGCAGAGCAGCATCGTGAACAGTATCGGGAGTGTGTGTTTCATGGTCGGGATTCTATTTTGCCGGCAGGATTCTGCACATCGTGTCGGTAAAGATTGCAGCCATCCGCTGCTGGATGTATTTGTCTTGGCCCCGCTGGGGATGCCACCCGTAGGCGACGCCTTCGATGGTTTGCGTGTCCTGGGCGTGGAGCAGGCTCTGCTGGGTTCCGGTGGCCGGGTTCGGAGTGTCTTTCGAGAAGCCGATGTTCCTGTCGAACTCCACGAGCGGCAGGCCCCACCGTGCGGCGAGGCGCCGTATGGCGGCGTTGTAGGTCGTCCGCGCGTCGTGCCAGTCGGTGCAGAGGACGATGACGGCGGGTTTACCCGATTTCGTGCCGTAGTACTTCGATTTCGGGTCGTCCTTCAGGGCGTAACACTCGCTTTGGTAGCGTTTGATGACGTAATCGAACGCCGCGGCGTAGTTGCTTCGGTCGAACGGCGTCGTGTAATCGGTGTACTTCTCTTTCAGGCCGCCCGTGGCCGAGACGTCGCGGTTGTGGACCTGCATGATGACCAGCGCATCCATCTCGTCCAGCTCCCCGGCGTTCCAGAGCGTGCCCTCGGCCATCCGGTTGGCCGTGTCGGCGATCGACTCGCCGCCGATGGCCCGGTTGATAGCCCGGGCGTCCAGTTGCCGGCAGCCGATTTCGAACCAGCCGTTCTGCGGCGAGGCGAACGAGGCCCCGGTGAGGAGGATCGTATATTTCGCGTTCTCCTGCGCTGCGGCATGCCCCCACAGCAGGGGCAGCGCAAGCAGCAGTGTCAGTAGTTTTTTCATTGTTGCGGTTTCAGTCGTTGCGCAGTGCGCGCGGGGCTTTCAGCGAAGCCCCCTGGTTGAATTTCTGGTTATTGGGAATCCTCTCTTTTCTGCCGACGCCTTCGCGCATCAGCCTGCGGAGTTCTCCGAGGTGTTTCTGGTAGATCAGGCGGGGCGAAGCGTCGTATTTGCGGCACAGCGAAGCTGCCATGCCGACCACCTCGCCCATCATGCCCGTCGTGCGCATCACCCGCACCGTTCCGAGGGCCACGTGCGTCACGCTGATGTTCCGCCCGGCCATGAACAGGTTGTCCACATTGCGGGAGTAGAGACACCGGTAAGGCACGGCATGGGGATAGATGTGGATGTGTTTGGTCGCGGCCTTGAACTCCCGGTCCGGGAAGCGCACGGAGTTGAGCGAATCGGGAAAATGCAGGTCGATGTCCCACGTCGCGGTGAACGAGGCGTCTTCGTGGAAGACGTTCTTGTCGATGTCGTCCTGTTTGAGGACGTAGTCGCCCAGAAGCCGCCGCGATTCGCGTTTGCCGGCCACATAGGCCACCCAGCCCAGCTCGCGGTTGCGGTACTTGGCATTGTCTTTCAGGCCGTTCTTGAGAAAGCTCCAGTTCGAATAGATCACCAGCAGGCCGTAGTCGCGGATGCGTTCGAAATCGCGGATCTGGTCGAGGTTCATGCCCGTCTCCCATTTCCATTCGCCCATCGTCACCCGCTCGCAGTTTTCGGCGTTGAACTCCACGCCGTAGCTGAACGTCGGGAACGAGGTTTTGCGGCCCGTGTCGACCGAATACCATTGGACGGACGAACCCATCGTCATCCGGTCGGCGGTTTCGGGCGCCAGCGTTTCGCCGAATTCGTCGCGGCTCTCGCGGCCCATGCGGTAGTCGGCTCCGGCCAGGAATCCGACGGTTCCGTCGCCCGTGCAGTCGGCGAAAAGCGGCGCTTCGAGCGTCGTCTCCTCCCCGGTTTCGATGTGGCGGACGATTACGGATTTTATCCGGCCGCCCTCTTTGTTCACCGCTACGGCGCGGCAGCTGGAGAACAGCTTCACGTTCTGCTCCCCGGCGATGAACGCACTTTTCTTCGCGTCCTCGTAGTTTTCGGCCGGCCGGGCGTTGCCTTCGCGCGAGTGGCCGAATTCGCGGATCATGCGGCCCAGTCCCTCGTTGGGGCCAAGCTCGATGACGCCGCCCAGGTGCACGCGGATTTCGGAGCTGTTGTTGCCGCCCAGCACCGGGCGGTCGTTGACCAGAGCGACGCTGCACCCCAGCCGGGACGCCGCGGCCGCGGCGCACATGCCTGCGATGCCGCCGCCCACGACGACGAAATCGAACGATTCGGCGGTTTGCGGCGTTGCGGGGATGCCGAGCATCCGTTTGCGGAATGCAGCGAGTTCCGCGCTTCCGGACGGAGGGACGTCGCCCTCTTCGGTGGTGAAATAGACGGCGTCGCAGCGGCCGTCGAATCCGGAAAGGTCGGTCAGCGAAACGCTGACCGGACCTTTCCGGACGGAGACCTTTCCGGCGCACTGCCACATCCACTCGCTGCCCGTGCAGCCGAGCGTCGCGGACAGTTTCCGGCTGCCGACCCGGAGGGCGAACTTTCCGGGACCTTCCCCGTCGTACCAGGGGGCGACCCAGTTGAACGTCCGGACGTAGACCCGGTAGGTTCCCGTTTCCGGGAATTCGACCGTCGTCACGGCGTCCGCCACGGGTTTGCCCATGCCGTGCGCGATGAGGTAGGGCGAACCCATCTGGTCCATGAACTGCTGGTCCACGGCCCACCCGCCCTTGTCGCGGAAACTCTCGGCCTCGACCAGGACGCCGCTCCCGAAGGAGGCGGTGACGGACAGCAGCAGCGCTGCGGAAAGCAATGCAACCCTCTTCATGGTTTTTCAGGCGTTAGTTGATCTGTACTTCGTGCAGTTTCACCCAGCCTTCGGCCGTCTTTTCGTTGTTTACGGCGAGCTGGATGGCAGGCCGGTTCTCCTTCGTCGTGTCAACGATGGCGATGCCCCACGTGTATTTCCCCGCGGGAAGATCGACGGCCGGCGTTTCGAAGGTGTAGGAGAAGGGCTTGCTCTCGACCCAGGTCGAAGGCTCGCAGTCCTTGTCGACGAAGACCTTCTGCGCCTTGTCCGAAGCGTCGATCAAAGCGAAGGCCACCTTGTATTTGTAGTTCCACTGCGGCAGGTTGTTCGGGAAATAGCCCCAGCCCATGTTGCGCCAGCGCGAAGCGACCTTGACACGGCTGCCTGCGCTCACCTGGTCGGGAACGATCACCTGGTCGGGATAGAGACGGTAGCCGCCTTCGGAGACGAAGCGCTGCACGAGGCTGAAGGCATCGTTGAACCACGACTCGGTCTCCTGGCCGACACGGAAGTCCATCATGTTGACGCGGGCTTCGGCCGAGGAGTCGAATTCGCCCTGGCGGACATCTTCGGGGTGTCCCTGGCGGTAGCCGGCCGGGTCGTTCCAGTAGCTGTGGCTGCTGACGATATATCCGCCCTCCATGATGATGGGGACCTTGTAACGCCATTGTGCGGCGATTGCCTTCTCCCAGGTGCTGTAACCCCAGCTGGAGTTGTTCATGCCGAAGGCGTCGGAGCGGATGCAGTAGCCGTTGCTGATGGCCAGGGCCACGAGGCTTTCGCTGTTCGGGTTTGCCGTGCCCTGGCTCGTGGGATGGCCCAGTACGCGGTGGTAGTTGATCACCAGGGGAACCTTCGTGAAGTGTTTGGCGTAGAGCTTGGTGATCCAGTCGAGGACTTCGCGCTTCACCGTTTCCGTATTCTCATCGACAGCCGATACGTCGTCCTTGTTGTAAGCCACGCTGTGGCCCTCGCCCCACTTGCCGAGGCCGTAGCCGTCGATGAACGAGGTGTATTCCGGATCGTTGAACTCCTCGGCGAGGGCTGCGACGAACTTCTCGTAGTAGCGCTGGAAGATCGGGTCCTGCGGCATCGGGGTCTTGCGGTCGGGGTATTTCGGCTCCGACATCGCGTATTCGGCTCCGGCATCGTAGACGAACTGGGGCGTATTGGCGCCCTGGTCACGTCCGTCCACCACGACGCGGAAAGCGATGGGGAGTTTCAGCTCCCGGGCTTTCTGAACCAGTTTGTAAACCTTCGAATCGGGGTCTTTCCAAGCGTACTGCCCGTCTGCGGGATTCAGCACGGACCATTTCGTGCGGATATAGCAGGCCGAAGCGTAGTCCGCCACCCTTACGTTCTTTCCGAGCAGCGGTACGTAGATCTCCTTGTCGAAATAGGAGGGATCGTAGTCCGCGCTGACATACATCACCCAGCCGTTGAGCGGGTTGTGCAGCACTTCCGACTTGTTGTAGGCGGGCTTTACGGTCACACCGGCAACTTGGCCGCCTTCTTCGCCGCCGCCGTTGTCCTTCGAGCAACCGCAGGAAGCGGCGCAAAGAAATGCTGCCAGAAGACAGCCGGTCATCAGATTTCTCATGTGTATCATGTTGCTGTTTTTACGATTGATTGTCGTTGTAATGGAATATTGCCGTATCTTCCTGTCGGCCGGAACCCAGTCTCCATTCCGATACGGCAATATTTTTCAGTCGTGCGGTCCGGCGTTATTTGTTCCGGGCCAGGATCGTTCCGTGACGCAGATCGAAGATCAGCAGGTCGGAAGCGGGGATCGTGTAATACGAGTTGCGCGTCTCTCCGTCGGCGCCTCCGTGCAGTTCGCCCACCTTGCCGAGAGTCAGCGTGAGGTTCTGCCTCTTGCCTTCTGCCGTCAGCGGACAGGTGAAGCAATAGGCGTTGTTCTGGTTGTAATCCGCATCGCCGACCGAGAAATTCTTGGCTACGCAGAACTTCATGCCGCTGGAAAGTTTCGTGCCGTTGTGCTCTTCGGCGTCATAGATCAGGATCTGCGGGTCGGCGAAGCTCTGCTTCAGGTTGAGTTTGCGCACGCCCCAGCCCGTACCTGCTCCGTAGGCGTAGAGATCGAGCACTTCGATCGTTGCCTCGGGATTGGCTTCCGCTCCGCTCGGGTGGAATGTGACGGACAGCGGCTTCAGGTCGGTTGCCGACGAGTAGATGCGCACCTGCTTGTTCTCCATGTCGATCAGCAGGCGGTAGTTGCCGGCGCTCGGGATATTCCACGAAACGGGGGTTTCCGTCATCTTCACGTCGACAAGCTCCCCGTCGCGGAGCGCGCCGTTGCCGTCGCTCGGAACGATGTAGTAGGTCTGACCCTCCAGCTCGACGGGAATCTGCAACTCGCCGATGCTCAATTCGCCGTACCAGGCATAAAGGTTCGCATTCTCGACCGTCTTTTCGATCTCCGTCACGCTGCTGATGGCCGTGCCGGAAAGCGACACCTTGTCGGCATCGAAGACATCGACCTTGATCGGGGTTACGGTCACCTCCACGGTGCGCACTTCGGGCATTTCGTATGTGGGGCCGCCCGCATACTCCGCGATGACGCGGAACGCCAGCGTGAAGGTCTTGTTTACGGGCACTTTCCAGCGCTCGTTAGCCCAGTTGTTGATTTGCTCGGAGGTGTAGCTCCGGCTGAAGATGCCGTCGTCTTCGCTCGTCACGATGGCGGTGGACGAACCGAAGTTGTTGTTCAGCAGGTCCAGTTTGGTCGTGTAGGACACCAGATACTCGTCGGGCATCGGACGCGCGGGCGTCCAGTCGAAGGTCAGTACCGTAGCCGAAAGGTCGTTTTCGTCCAAAGCGATCTGGGAGGCGGAGGCGGTCAGCTCCAGAGTTTCCCGGACCGGGTCGCTGTCGTGTTCGTACGGGTCCCATTCACAGGCCCACTGGCCGAGTGCGAAAAGGGTCAGCAGCGACAGGTTGCATGCAAATTTTATCTTTTTCATAACTGTTTTTTTCGTGGTTGCTGATACGGTCCGGAATCTGCCGGACACATTCTTGTCTGATCCGCCCGGAGGCGGGGACGAAGGTTTTTAGCCTTCGTAACCTTCATATCCGGGATTCTGCGGGAAATTGCCGACATTCGCGTCGCGGATAGCCTGCGGAATGGGCCACAGCACGTGGAAATCCTGGATGAGGTCGCGCGCCTCGGGGTTGTACTTTCTCACGCGTTCGAGCAGTTTGCCCGTGCGTATCAGCGTGAAGCGGCGGCTCTCTTCGCCGTAGAGTTCGCGGATGCGCTCGTCGAGCAGGAAATCCATCGTCATCTCCTCGTCGGAAACGTCGGACACTTTGGCGCGGCGGCGCACTTCGTTCACGGCATCGGCGGCCTTATCGGGCATGTCCTGACGCAGGTAGGCTTCGGCCAGCAGCAGGTAGGTCTCGGCCAGGCGGAATTTCATGCGGTCCTTGTATGCGCCGGTAAGCTGGAGGTTTTCCTCCTTACCGAAGAAAAATTTCTTCAGCGCCGGGAAGAGCTGGGCCTGCGACCACGATTTGTCGTCGATGGGGCATTTTTGTCCCAGCTTGTTGGGCGTCAGCGGGTTGTTGTAGTACCAGTTGCGCTTGATGTTGTACTCCGAGTTGCGGATGTCGCCGTCTTCGAAGATGCCTTTTTCCTGAATATCGGGGAAACCCTCCTTTTCTCCGACCGTCGTGGCGTTGGTTCCCTTGACGCCGATCCACCACTTCAGCGGATAGATCTGCGCCAGGCCGCGGCCGCCGAGCGAGTCGGCCAGTGCGAATCCGTCGATGGCGTGGTACTGGGGATTCCAGGCGCGGCGGGTCCAGTCGTCGGAATTCGTGCCGCCGCCGACCGTGTTGTACTGAAACTGCATGACCCAGATACCCTCGGTGTTGCCGGCCGAACGGTTCTGATTGTTTTCGACGAACATGTCGCTGAAATAGTCGCCGGGATCGTTCTTGGCGTTGCCGAAGCGGCTTTTCATCAGACTGTAATACGGGCAGTCGATCACGTCCTGGGCATTCTCCTCGGCCAGCTTATAGTCGCCTTCGGCGCCGCGCAGCAGGTACATTTCGCTCAGCAGGTGGCGTGCGGCCCACGTCGTAAGCTTGCCCTCCTTCACGTTGTCGGGATTGTCGGGAAGGTACGTCTTGGCAAATTCCAGGTCTTTGATGATGTTGCCCAGCACCTCGATCTTGGGATCGCGCGAGAACGAGAGCAGGAAGGGCTTCTGGATGGTTTCGACCCAGGGCACGTCGCCGTAGAGGTAGACCAGCGTGCGGTAGGCGTAAGCCCGGAAGAAACGGGCTTCGGCCTGGTAAAGCTGTTTGTCGGTGGGATAGTCCCAGTTGTCGTTCTTTTCGGAATAGATCAGCAGTTCGTTGGCCGAAGCGATCAGGTTGTAGGCCCAGTTCCAGTACGAACCGACGAAAAGCGTCGACGGGTTGAGCGTCATTTCGGCGAACGGAACCAGCGAACCGTCGCGGACGGTTCCCATGCGGCAGAGGTCGGTCGAAATCTGGAGCACCTCGTAGGCGCAGGCGCCGTTGTGCATGAAAGCGCCGTTTTCACCCCAGGTGTTGTATTCCGAGCGGGCGATGGCGTAGAGCCCCGTGGCTCCCACCTCGAAGCCCAGTGAACTGGTGTAAGTGTTGTCGGGGGCCAGCGAACTTTTCAGATCCTCTTCCAGGAAGGAGGTGCAGCCCGCAGCTATCGAGAGGATCGAACTCGCGATGCCGATCTTGATATAATTCATCGTTTTCATAGTCAGGTCTTGATTAGAAGGTTAAGGTTAATCCCAGTACGTAGGAACGGGCGGTCGGGAACGATGCGAACCAGGTGTTGTCGTAGTTCAGCATCTGGCGCATGTTGGAGAAGGCGCAGACGTTGTTCACGCTGAAATTCACGTCGATGGCGCTCAAGCCGATCCGGCGGACGAATTTCTGGTTGACACGGTAGCCCAGCGTGATGTTGCGCAGCTGCACGTAGTTGAGCTTCTTGTAGTAGCCGTGGCTGAAGGAGGCCTGGTAACCCGGCGAAACGACCTCTGCGTCGGGGGTCTCCGGCGTCCAGTATTTCACGCCGTGGATGTAGTTGCCCGAACCGAACGTATACGAGGAGATGTTGGCCACGTTGTCCGTCATCCACTTGCCGAAGACGCCGTTGAACAGGAACGAGAAATAGAAGTCCTTGTAGGAGAAACGGTTGCCCATCGACATCGTGAAGCTCGGCTGTTTGCTGCCGATCACCTTGCGGTCTTTGGAGTCGATGACGCCGTTGCCGTCGACATCCTCCAGTTTGGCGGCTCCGGGCGTGGCTCCAGTCTGGTGGGCCACCTCCTTGCCGTCCTTGTCGATGAACGTGAACTCGTCGCCTTCCTGCCAGATGCTGATCATGTTCCAGTCGTAGTAGACCGACAGCGGCTGGCCGATGAACCACTTGTTGTTGATGTCGTCTCTGCCGTCGCCGCGCAGCGCGACGATCTTGTCGCGGTTGAGCGAGAAGGTGAAGTCGGTCTCCCACCTGAAATCCTTCTTGCGGATATTCTGCGAATGGAGCGTCAGTTCGATACCCTTGTTGCGGGTCTGGCCGACGTTGTAGAGAATCTTGCTGTAACCGTTCATAATGGGAACGGTACGCGACATCAGCAGGTCGTGCGTGTTGGAGAGGTACATGTCGATCGTACCGCCCAGACGGCCGTTGAAGAACTGGAAGTCGATACCGAGGTTGGCCGTATAGGTGGTCTCCCAACGCAGGTCGGGATTGCCGATACCGTCGCTCGGCAGGTAGGCCGAGTTGGCGGCGTCGCTGTTGTCGCCCCAAATATATTTGACACCATTGGTCGAGTAGAGACGGTCGAGCGACTGATAACGTGAAATGGCGTTGTTTCCGTTGGCGCCGTATGAGAGGCGGATCTTCAGCATGTCGATCCAAGAGGCGTTGTCCTTGATGAAGCTCTCCTCGCCGAGATGCCAGGCAACGGCAGCCGAGGGGAAGAAAGCCCATTTGTGGTTTTCAGCGAAGGCCGAGAACGAGTCGGCGCGTCCGGTGAGTGTCAGAAGGTATTTGCTGTTGAAGCCGTAATTCACACGGAACATGCCCGAAACGAAGTTCTCTTTCCAGAAAGACGAA
>ERZ791805.683-NODE-683-length-13853-cov-5.393535_pt1 | contig 13853 bp, 11 predicted proteins | sample MGYA00510306_ERZ791805 | MGnify/ENA primary metagenome ERZ791805 (study PRJEB30046, sample SAMN00791990) | human gut metagenome | study: EMG produced TPA metagenomics assembly of the A metagenome-wide association study of gut microbiota in type 2... | reverse complement strand
TAAACATTTGTGAGGACTTATAAAAGGTTTTGCGTCTATCAAATCAATAAAAAATGCGCAGCAAATCTTATCTCTGCAGCTCATTCCATCCGTGGCGGGCCTTGCCCCCTCGGGCTCCCCTGCGGTTCTGTCACATTGCTCCGCTGCCACTAACTCCCCGCAAAACAGCGACAACCCCGCAGGCCGAAGCCTGCGGGGTTACCTCCGCGTATCCGCGGTCCATTCCATCCGAGGCGGGCCTTGCCCCCTCGGGCTCCCCTGCGGTTCTGTCACATTGCTCCGCTGCCACTAACTCCCCGCAAAACAGCGACAACCCCGCAGGCCGAAGCCTGCGGGGTTACCTCCGCGTATCCGCGGTCCATTGCATCCGAGGCGGGCCTTGCCCCCTCGGGCTCCCCTGCGGCTCTGTCACATAACTCCGCTGCCACTGACTCACTACAAAACAGCGACAACCCCGCAGGCCGAAGCCTGCGGGGTTGCCTCTCTATGACGCTGCAAGCGCAGCGGTCCATATTTCTTAATTGGGACGCTGGAGAGTTGCGCCTTGGTCAGATCACTCCGACAGCTCTGCCTTCTTCTCGGCAGACAGCTTCTTGATCTTCGGGATGCCCCAGATGAACGCCGGGAGCACAACAACGATCAATGCATAGTAGCCGTCATAGCCGTAGATCTTGGAAATGATGGTCGACAGGCCGAGCAGGGAAACTGCATAGCACAGGCCGATGACGATCAGGCCGACGATCACGCTGCGCGCAGCCTTGCTCTTGATGGCCTTCGGGAAGCAGTGACCCTCGAAGCGCTGGATCATGGAGTAGACCAGCGTGACGGACGTGGACACGAACGCGCAGAACAGCAGGATGGTGTACACGACGAACAGCCAGGTGTAGCCGCTGCCCATGAGGGTGACAACGCTCTGGTTGGGGAGCTTCATCACATCGCCGATGTGGCGGGCCGCAAGGCTGGCAACCGTATCAACACCGGTGCTCTTGATGGCGCAGAGGATCGGGTACCAGCGCAGCAGCATGGCGCCGGAAGCGGCGAGCGCGCCGCCGTTCATGAGCCAGCCAAGGATGCTGGCGCGCTTGACGCCCTTGTGGGTCAGCTCGGTGGAAGCGGCGATCATGGCCGGGACGGACACGCACTGGAAAGCAGCGTACACGAACACGCCGCGCCAGACGCCCTCGAGGCCCTTCTGGGAGGTGACGTCAGCGATGGCCGGGATGGAAGCGTAGGCCGCGTTCTCAGTGGCCAGCTCCTGGGCAACCGCATCGATCGGAACGACAAAGCCCATGATGACCAGGATCGCGGTGACGATCAGGATCGCGGTGGAAAGAACGGTAGAAGCCTTGATGATCAGGTCAACGCCGAAGATCGACAGAAGGATCAGCAGGGCGATGATGACGAGGTTGCAGATGATATCGGGCAGGTCGATCAGGCTCTTGACGATGCCGCCGGCGCCGTCAACGCAGGAAGCGACCGCCGCGAGGATGATGATGATGTAGAAGACCTCAAAGAAGATCTCCATCCACGGCTTCGGATACAGGGCACGATAGGTGTCCTTGTAGTTGTCGAAACCGCTGAGCTTGGCAAACTTCATCATGATGTACATGACGACGGCCAGGATGCCCATGGCCAGCAGCGGGAAGATTGCCGCAGTCCAGCCATACTGGACGAAATAGTTCACGACCTGGTTGCCGGTCGCGAAGCCGGCGCCCACGTGGGTGCCGAACCAGACAGACGCCACGGTAAAGGCGGCTGCCCAGCTGCTCTTGAGCTTTTTGTTATCCATTTTTTACCTCTCTCTTTTTGCTCTTTTTTTCTTTTCTCTCTTTTATTTCAATCCTGCCTCGTGCTCTCCTACCAACCGAGACAGGGCTCGAAATCCACACCCATGTGTTAATTTATGAACAAGTCGTTAACAACTCGGGATAGTAAATTTATAATTCTCTCACACGCAAAAGTCAATAACAGCCTTTTCCAATCCCCAATTTTTTTCAGTCATTTTCTGAAAATTGTCGGGTTGCACAAAATCCTGCATGTATTTTTATGCACTCTGATTCTGGCGTTTTTGTCATCTTTTGCGTGATTTTAGCACTCTGGCAGAAAGAAAACAGTTGCGGCGTCTACACTTTCGTGCTATCATAGCAACGCTGGGAGGTCAAATCTTTTGTCGAATCTCTGACAATCGAGTTTGGCATATTTTTGACGTTCGCCAACGGTTCCGGGACGCGCGATTGATGAATTTTTAACCATCATTTTTGCGTACACATCCACGGCCCCGTGTTGATTTCGGAGGGAGCGCGCACGTTATGAAGCTCGTAACATTTGAAAAGGACGGCCGCAGCGCCGTCGGTCTGCTCAACGCGGCCGGCACCGCCGTACATCCCGTGCCGGGCTGCGCAGATATGCAGACGCTCATCGACATCTGGCCGGTGCTGGACACCGCCGCCGTGCTGCGCGGTGAGTCCCTGCCGCTCGAGAGCGTAAGGCTGCTCGCGCCCATCCCCCGCCCGGTGCAGGACGTGATCTGCCTGGGCATCAATTATTTTGACCACGCCAAGGAGAGCGAGGCTGTCGCCGGCAAGGGTGTCAAGGCGCCGGACACGTTCCCGATCTATTTTTCCAAGCGCGTAAACGAGGCCGTCGCCCCCGGCGGCGACATCCTCAGCCACAGCGACCTGGTCGCCGACCTCGATTACGAGGCGGAGCTGGCCGTCATCATCGGCCGGCCCGCGTACAACGTCAGCGAAGCAGACGCGCTGGACTATGTGTTCGGCTACACCATTTTGAATGACGTGAGCGCGCGCACGATCCAAAACCAGCACAAGCAGTGGTACCGCGGCAAGAGCCTCGATGGCTTCACGCCGATGGGCCCGTGGATTGTCACACCGGACGAATTCGACGTGCGCAAGTCATGGAAGATCCAGAGCCGCATCAACGGCGAGCTCCGGCAGGACAGCACGACCGACCGCATGATCTTTCACGTGCCGTACGTGATCGCCGAGCTCAGCCGGGGCATGACGCTCCAGCCCGGCACGATCATCTCCATGGGCACGCCCGCCGGCGTGGGTATGGGCTTTGACCCGCCGAAGTGGCTGCACCCGGGCGACGTGGTCGCGTGCAGCATTGATGGCATCGGCACCCTCACCAACACCGTTCGGTAATCCGCCGTCAGGCATACGCCTGCAGCGGCCGAAGATATCGCAAACAGAATCAGAAAAGGAGAGAAAAAGTTATGAAATTTGCAATGTATGGTTCCGGCGCAGCCGGCAGCGTCTTCGCTTCTTACCTGCGTAAGGGCGGTGCGGACATCATCCTCATCGACCGCTACGAGGCGCACATGAAGAAGGTCGCCGAGGAAGGTATGCACTTCACCATCCATCAGGAGGAAGAGGGCGGCTACAAGGATTACGATTACCAGCTCAAGGGCTTCCGCACCTACACCACCGCTGCTGACGCGGCCGCTGCGGAGGGCAAGGTCGACGTCATCATCTACATGACCAAGGCGACCCAGCTCGAGCAGGCCATCCAGGACTCCATGCCCGTCATCGGCGACACGACCGTCGCCGTCTCCCTCATCAACGGCCTCGGCAACGATGACAACCTCTTCAAGGTCTTCCCGAAAGAGCGCTGCATCATCGGCTCCGGCGTGCTGGGCACGGCTCTGCCCGAACCCGCACACTGCGTGTCTACCCCGGCCGGCGGCGTGCAGATGAACTTCGGCGGTGCGGTCCGCTCGGAGCTCAACGACGCGGCTTGCGCCGAGATGCTCAAGTGCTATCGTGCCGGCGGCTGCGACGCCTACTGGCGCGACGGCGAGCCGGGCACCGACAACAACATCTATAAGTTCATCTGGAAAAAGGTCTGCGTGAACGCCACCGTCAACACCGTGTGCGCGGTCCTGCGTCTGAAGATCGGCGAGGTCGAGGCGGATCCGTTCGGCCAGTGGCTGTTCCACAGCGTCATCCGCGAGACCTGCGCGGTCGCGACCGCCAAGGGTGTGCCGATGGACGCCGATGAGTTCATCGCCCACGATCATCAGGACATCGTCACCAACATCGCGGACTACTATCCGTCCATGTGCCAGGATATGCTCTTCAATCACCGCCAGACTGAGATCGACGTGCTCAACGGCAAGATCGCGGAGTACGGCGAGCAGCTGGGCATCGACACCCCGGTGTGCAAGGTCCTGTCCCAGGTCGTGCGCTGCATCCAGGGCAACTACGACAAGCAGTACCTGAAGTAATTTCCCACCCCGAATCTTCTCTGCCGGCCGGCCAACAACCGGCCGGCAGTCTGCTAAGGAGGCAAACGCATGAAAATTGCAATGATCGGCTCCGGCGCTGCCGGCAGCGTGTTCGCCGCCTATCTGCGCAAGGGCGGCGCCGAGCTCTGGCTCGTCGATAAGTACAAAGCGCACATGGACAAGATCGCGGCCGACGGGCTGGTCTTCCGCACGCCGGAGGGCGAGGAGGTGCTCACGGGCTTCCACACGAGCGCCACCGCGCACGACATCGGCACCATGGACATGGTCATCCTCATGGTCAAGGCCACGCAGACCGCGGACGTCATGGCCGACACCATGCCCTGCATCGGGCCGGAGACGGTCGTCGTCTCGCTGCAGAACGGCCTCGGCAACGACGAGGTGCTCGCCCAGTTCGTGGAGACCGACCGCATTCTCTACGGCAGCGGCCTGATCGGCACGGAGCTGGCCGGCCCCGGCGTGTGCGTGAGCAAGCCGGAAAAAGGCATCCAGATGCACTTCGGCGCCGTGCACAACAACCCGAAGGCCGACGCCGCCGGCAAGGCGCTCGAGGCGTGCTTCCGGGCGGGCGGCTGCAACGCGAGCTTTGACGAAGATGTGCGTCCGTACATCTGGAAGAAAGTCATCGCCAACAGCGGCTACAACGGCGTAAGCGCCGTCATGCGCCTGAAGGTGAAGGAGACGTTCGCCGACCCCTACGGCCACGACATCGTCATGCACGTCTGGAAAGAGGGCTGCGCTGTCGCGCAGGCGCTCGGCATCGGCGACCTCTGGCCGCTCATGGAGAAGGAAGAGCCGAACATCGTCGCAAACCTCGGCAACTACTATCCCTCCATGGCGCAGGACGCCGTGCTGCACCAGCGCCAGACGGAGATCTCCGTGCTCAACGGCGCCATCGCGCGCTACGGCGAGCGGCTGGGCGTGCCCACCCCGTTCAACACCGTCATCACGAAGGTCATCTCCTGCATCCAGAACAACTACGACAAGCAGTATCTGGGCTGAGGCGGCCGCGTAGAGGCCGGCATGCAGCCAAACAAACTTTATAAAAAGCAGATCCCCTCCGTGTGCTTTCCTGCACACGGAGGGGATCTTTGCATATTCAGGAGACGGTCGGAAATCACGCGAGACTCAAGATGTGCCGGATCTCCTCAAGGTCTCCGACAAAATAAATGCCCTCCTGCCGCTCCTCGGACGACAGTCCCTTTTCGATCATATGCCCCAGAAGCGCCTGCAGCGCATTGTAGTAACCGTTCAGGTTGTAGAGAATGCACGGCGCGTCCAGATGCTTCAGAGACACCTTCGACATGACCTCCGTGATCTCCTCGAGCGTTCCCGTGCCGCCGGGGAAGGCGATAAAGGCATCGCCGAGCTCGATCATTTTGCGTTTGCGCTCCGTCATGTCCTCGGTCACGATCAGCCTGGTCAGGCCGTCGTGCTGGAATTCGTTTTCGATGAAGCACCGCGGCTCGACGCCGGTCACTTCACCGCCGGAGAGCAAAACGCTGTCCGCGATCGCACCCATCAGTCCGGATCTGGAGCCGCCGTAGACCAGCGCGTTTCCGCTGCTGCCGATCCAGGTCCCCAGCTCTTCGACCGCTTTGCGCAGACCGGGGTCGTTTCCTTCATTTGCGCCAAGATAAACGGTAATATTCATACACAATCCCTCCGATCACGCTTCGGCCGGTACAAAAACGGCAGTCAGACTCTTCGCTTGACTGCCGGCAGGTACACACCCACCCATAGTATAATATATTGCTGCGGATCGCTTGTCAACGGCTCTTGCTCCCGCAAAGTCGTCCGCCCGTCCCGTCCGCGCTGCCAATACCGATTTTCAGTCGTTCCCGCTTGGCTTTTTGTGCGCGCCGCCGAGCAGGTACCGCGCGACCAGCTCGGCGCAGCCGGCGGCCAGCGCAAACTCCGCATGCCCCACGCCCTGTACGCCCAAGCGGAAGACGAGCAGGATCATCAGCGCAAAATACATAGACAGATCCACGTACAGATACAGATTCCCACAGTGGATCGTGGCCGCCGTGATCTTGTCCGCGCTCATAAACAGGTACTGGTATGCACCATTGATCGTCAGGAGCATGCCGGCGCCGCCGAGAACCAGATACATGGCGAGCCCGATCAGCAGACTCTTGCCCGTTCCGCGCCGGATCCGGTCCTGCCTGCCCGCGCCCAGATCCTGCGCGTTGAAGCTGACGATCGCGGTGCTGAGCGCATTCATCGGACACATCAGGAAATTGTTGAGCTTGTTGGCGGCGCCGAATCTGTTCTGGGCGGGGTTTCCGGCCGCCATGATGCCGTCTTACCCGATGTCAAACCCGACCAGCGCGCGCTGCATCACGATGATGCCGATTGCCAGCACCGAAAACTGAAGTCCCATCGGCAGACCCTGACCCAGGTGCTGCGCATATACGCAGACCTCCGCGTAAAAATCCTGTCCGGAAAGATGGAGCTCCGGATATTCTCTAAAGGCATACAGCAGGCACATGACCGCGCTCACCGCCTGCGCCAGCACCGTGGCAGCCGCCGCGCCGACGACACCGAGCCGGACACGCTGGCCGATTACTGCAACGCGGCCAGTCTGCCGCGCGCGGAAACCTGACGCCGGAGACCGCCGCACCCAAGCGGCACCGCAAAGCGCGGCACCCCAACCGCACCCTCGCCGTCCGGAATCACACCTCACTGGCCACGCAAAACGATCTCATTCTGCGGCAGAAAATCACATCGGCCGCGCAAAAACACCCCCTGCGCTCTGCACAGGGGGTGTTCGCTATGGTTGGGTTTTCCGGCAGCGCCGCGCGCTTACCGGTTCGGATACTTGGCGGCCAGCTCAGCCTCCAGCGCATCCCAGTCACGCTGCTGCGTGATCTTCGTCCACGTCTCGGGCGACGTGTTGCTCACGCGCTCGTAATCGTGGCTGTTGGTGGCCTCCTGCACGGGCTCATAGTACCAAGCGTTCGGATTGCTGTTGTCCGGCCAGGTGACCATATCGTCCAGGAAGTGATCCTTGTCCGGCGTGCGGAACAGAACGTTGTTGAGGATCTCCATGACCTCGGCGCGGGTGATCTCCGCATTCGGGCGGAACGTGCCGTCCGGCAAGCCGCTGACCAGGCCAAGGGCCGCCGCGCGGTTGATGTACTCGCGCGCCCAGCTGTCGGAGATATCGGAGAACGCGTCGCCCTCGACCTCCGGCGCGTGGAAGAACAGCGCCGCGATCGTGGCGAACTCCGCGCGGGTGATGTGCTCCTGCGGGCCGAATCTGCCGTCCGGGAAGCCGGCGAGGATGCCGGCGTTCGTCAGCGTGGCGACCTGATTGCTGTACCAGCTGTTGGCCTCCACATCCGGGTACGGATACGTGGTGCACCAGACCTGTTCGCGCGCATCGTCCTGCAGCAGACGGTAGAAGATCGTGGCGACCTCTGCACGCGTGATGTTGTCGTTCGGGCCGACGTTGCCGTTCGGGTAGCCGACGATGTACGCATCGTGCTTCTCACGCTCCAGCGGCGGAGGCGGCACTTCGTTGTCCTCGACGGAGAACACGAACGCGATGTGCGCAGCCGCTTCCTGGAACGCGTTGCCCATGGCGGGGTCGACCTCGATGGTCACGTCCAGATCGACCGGGTCAGTCTTGGGGCTGACCTCGGCAATGAAGACGTTGCTCTTGAGACCCTCGCTCGCGTCGAGCTGGCTGAAGAGCTTCGCGGTCTTGTTGGACGCGAGCACAACGCCGTTTTTCGACACGGTCATGCTGATGTGATCGAGCACATCGTTGTACGAGATGGCGGAGCCTTCCTTGGCAGAGGCATCGCCGTCGATCTCGGCGCGCAGATAGATCTTCGCACCCTGCGCGCCGTTTTTGCTGTCGGCCTGCACGCGGATGGTCTGCGTGAGGCTGTCGCCGGGCATGCAGTCGGAGAAGTTCGGGAACAGGTTCGTGTCCGAGCCCTTGCCGGTGTGGGTGAAGGTGAAGTGTGCGTTGGTGCCGTCCGAGCCGTCATAGTACGTGACGGTGGGGATGTTCGCCTCGCCCGTCGCCCAGATGCCCAGTCCGGCGGCCAGCGCGACCACCAGCACGAGGGCGACGATCATGGTAAGCTTTTTGTGTTTCATACCGTTGCCCTCCTTATGGTGTCGTGGTGTCTTTCAGTGTTAAGCGGCTGTCCGGGCCGACTTTGACCGCCGGCCATGCGCCCTCCACAGCCTGGCTCGGCGCGGCCTGAATGCTCTCGGCCAGCACCGTAACCTCGAGGTGGCAGCCCTCGGGCTTGCCCTCTGTCGGCTCAGTAATGTGCTTGTCCTTCTGCAGCAGGTTATCGGTCGTCTTACCCGGCGCGACTGGCGTCTTGTAGTAGTAGATGCCGTCCTGCTCGAACCAGTTGGTGGTATCGTAGCGGACTGTGATGTTCACCGGCTCGGCGGAGACATTGCCGCTCTTATCCACCCAGTTCATGACCAGCTTGACGCGGACGTAGGACGTGGCCGTGCCCTCGTTCTTGACGAAGATGCCCGTTTTCTCGTTGCCGCTATCCTCAACATCAACGTGTGTGACGGACGTGGCAGCCTTGAACGTGTTGGTCACCGGAGCGGTGTTCGCCTTGAGCAGGGCAAAGGTGGTGCCGACTGCCAGCGCGAAGATCAGGCACAGGGAGAGGATGAGCGCGGCTTTTCTCCCGCCTGAACCGTTAAAGATACGTTTCATGTGTCATCCCTCCTGTTCAGTTTGTTTTCTTATGGGCATTGCCGCCGGCCCATGTGTTGATGGCCTTGGCAAGGCTCGTGAGCCAGTTGGTGCCGTTATTTTTGTTTTCGAAGGTCACAGTCGCGGCGCCTTTTTCGATGTCGCTGGTCATGAGCGTCTTCTCGGCACCGTCTACCGGCGTGTATTTCCATGACCAGCTCGTGTCCTCAGTGATGGTGTAATCGCCAACCGGGAGGTTCTTGATCACCTGCTTGTTCGTGCCGGTGATTACGACCTGCATATTCACGCCCTCACCTTGGACGCGGAACACGAAGGTCTGACTCTGGTCGATCTTCGAGCCATTCGCAGCCTTCTTCTCGATCGTCAGGTCGAACACATCGCGCTCAAACTTTGCGTAGTAAGTAGCTGGTTCGTAGCCGTCCTTGCTGCCGTATTTCTTGCTCTGCTGCGGCATGAGCTTGTTGTCGGCGCCAACCCAGCTGTCAGCCACTTGGTGCTTGCAGTCGGAATCCGTGTACCAGCCGACGAACTTGTAGCCGGCATTCGGCGTGGGCGTTGAGCCGTTCACACTGCCGGTCAACACTTTCACATTGCTGTCCAGCGAATTATTCAGCGTGCCGGAACCAGCCGGCCCAACGACCTGATATTTGATGTCGACCGTCTGCTCGGTGTAGTAGAAGATCTTGACGTTCTTCTTGGCCTCGTTAGCCGGATCCTCGATCTGGATGACCATAGACTGAGACCTGTCACCCACCAACGTATAGCCGGGGATACTCGGCGCTGTCTCCGTCACCTGTGCCTGATAACGGTCATAGCCGGTAACGGGATCCCGAAGCACCTTGTTCGTTCCCTGCTCAAGGAACTGGAACGCATAGGGATACTTAATACGGTCGTAGTACAGGTTCAGGACAAGACCTCCTGCCTCCACCGTGCCGCTCGTTTTGCTTTTGTCTACATTGAACTCAAAGCCCGGGAGATTGGTCAGCCGCTGCGCAGTATATGTTTTACCAATCTCGCCGTTCAGATCCGTGGAGGACTGATATTCGGTGTAGCCCTCCCCCTCGATGTTCTGCGTCCAGTGGATGATCTGAACCGGCGCATGATCTTTATCCTCGACATACCAGAACGTGAGCACGTTTTCCTCGTCGTTTGCCGACAGAACCAGCCGCTTCTGGTATGCGTCGGGCGCGTAGCCCTTAATCTGCTCAAACTTTTCGGTGATGACCGCAGCAGGCGTTTCACCCGTTTTTTCTGGGTGCAGGACAGTGTTCGTGCCCTTCTCGAGATAACGAACCGTGTACTTCACTTTGTCCTTTTGCACGTAATAGAAGGTGAAATCATTCTTGCCGTTTTCGGCAGTCCCTTCAATGTCCATGGTGATAGAGTGGCTGGACGTCTCCGGGAAGTAGCCGGATCGATAGCCGTCGTTCAGGTCTGTGCCGGTCTTGGCCTCAAAGGTCTTGGTAGAGCCGGCCAGTGCACTGCCGCTGCTGGGCGGCGCGATCTCGGTGCCGTCTTTCAGCGTATAGCGGATCGTATACTTCACCAGAGTGTTCGAGCTCCACTTGGCGTAGAGGTCGAGATTCTTTGTCACCGGCATGGAGAAGTCAAAGGCCTTTTCCACGCCGTCCTCCGTGTAAAACCAACCAACGAAGGTGTACTGGCCCCTGGTGGGGTCGGCGGGTTTGGTTGCCTGCGCGCGGTGCGCCACCGTCTGCTCGTTGCTGCTGGTGTCGCCGACGTTGACCGGCGTGTCCTTCGCGTCGGTCAGCCAGGTCGTAACCGTGTGCGTAACCGGCGTCCACTCGGCGTAGAGAACAACACTCGCCGCGGGCATCTTTGCGCTCCAGTCTACAGGATGTGTGCACCCGGGGTCCGTATACCAGCCGCCAAATTCATACGCTCCAGTTTCCAACGTCGTGGGGTATGCGGGGATGTAATTGTTCTTGTGGTTTACAGATTCGGAAAGCGTCTGCTCATAGGGAAGTTTTTCCGTCACCGTTCCACTGTAGTTGTCATTAAAGACTAGGTCATACTGATTGCGCGTATAGTAAAACTTTGCGCCGTTATAGTTGCTTCCGTTCTTGGTGCTGATAGGCTCATTAACGGTGAATCCTTCCAGATCGTAACGTTCCTCGTTTGTAACTGTCAGGTTTACATTGGAATTAGCAGTGTCTGTATGGTCCAGTTTGTAGGTTCTTCCGCTCACGTCTTCACCGGACTCTCCCGGCAACACCTCAACGAAATAGGAAGCCGTTGACGTATTTGAGCCTGTTCGTTTGCCATAGAAGGTCTTTCCTCCCAGCGGCATAACAGACAGATAGCTCTGGGATGTATTTTCTGACGTGTCTACATACCAGGCGCCACCAGGCCACTGATCACCAATAGACGCGCCATACTTGGCGGTGATTATTAAATCGGAATAGCACGAGCTACTATGTGTATGCTCATATCTGTAAGGGCATTTGTCGCTGTTGCACCCCCCAAAAAGGCCATATCCTTTGATATGCCACCCAGTTTTTGTACAGCATTCATCATGACTATGCTCGTGTTCGACCTTTCCGCACGCAAGTGCACCCGCATTCGGAAATGTTACCGTATACACATTTCGCTTGTAGTACACGTTGACAACCGTCGTGCCATCACCCTGAATCGTGACATTCTTATCGGTTTTTTCTTCATTGTACGTGAAGCCGGTATACGTTTTGTCGTTCGAGCCGCTGACAGTCGTGCCCACAGTCCCGGTCTTGTCGACTTTCTCTACATAACTGTAATCATCGTCGTTCGCATTTTCCTGCCAGTACTGAATGACATACTTTGCCAAGCCTTCATTCCACCGCGCCTTGAAGGTGCTGTTTTTCGCGGGCATGGTGCCGGGCAGCTCGGGATCCCAGCCGCCAAAGCTGTAGCCCGGCTTGGTGGGCGTGCCGACGCTGATCGGTGCGCCGTAGCGGGCGTAAATGGGTTCGACGCCGTAGCCGCCGTCGAGGTTGAAGTTCATGAGGTAGTAGTTGCGGTCATAGTAGAGCTCCACGACCGTGCTGCCATCGGCTGCGATCGTCGCCGTGCCATCGTAGAGCAGACGCGTGAAGCCGTCATAGTTCGCAGCAAAACCGTTTTCGCCAGTCTCGTACTCACTGACCGGTTTTTCCGTATAACCCTGCTTCGTCTTCGTCTCAAAGAGCGAGTATTTGTCATCATTGACGTTCTGCTGGTAATACTTGACGGTAAAATCAACCAGTGCAGGGTAATAGTAGACGGTGCGGGTTATATTATCCTGAATGTTTGTTACGTCGATCGTGATGCTTTTGTCACTCGGCTCAGGTTCATAGCCAACGACCGTAGGGCTGTTGATCGTCTGTTTAAAAGGCGAGCCCTTTGCGACCGTCGCCGTCCAGGACGGAGCCGCCTGAGTGCCGTTTGCAAACTCATATTTGATTTCAATCGTGCGTGTCTCCGGCGCGTCGTTCGCGGCCGCGGCGGCTTTGGCCGGGCTGCGGAGCACCGGGGCGGCTGCAGCGTCAGCGGAGGCGGGCGTGTCCACAGCGGTGGCGGCTGTGACCTCGACCGTGACAGCATCGCTGAACGTGGCCTCGCCGGTCTCGGCGCTGGTCAGTCTGCAGCGGATCTGAACCGTGTTTTTCTCGCTCAGGGCGCTGGCCACCATGGGGTAGCTCAGCTCGAGCGTCTGCGTGTCCGAGCCGAGGATGTTGGCCCAGACGTTCTTCGCCGCCTGGATCTGCCACTGGTAGGCATCGTTCTCGGCGGCGGACTGTGCCTGTGCCGTCAGGCTGATCTTCTGGTTCACCGGGAGGTCAACACGCTTGACGGCCTCGCCGCTGCTGTCGCAAACGGTCAGGCTGTTCGTCACGCCCGCGCCGAGGAACAGGCACATGCTCAGGAGCATGGCTGCGCAGAGGACGAGCGAGAGAATACGTTTTTTCATGTTTTCGTCCTCCTTTCTCAGGCTGTCGGGATCGGATCGATCTGCGTGCTCGAAGTGCTCGCCTCGACCGTTCCGACGTGCTTCCACACGTCAGTGGGGCCGTACTTGTCCAGGTTCGCCGTCTGGACGGCCTCGGCCGTGACGTAGATATGCACCGTGGTGTTCTGATATTCATTGCCCATGTCCGTGCTGAACGTGACGTGGTTGAAGAGCTTCGACGTGGCGGCCTTCGGATCGACCGTACCATTATAATAATAGTATCCGTCCGCGCCGGGGATCCAGTCAGTGTCGTTCAGGTCGAGCGTGAGCAGGCTCCTGTCCGTGAGCGGGACAAGCTCGCCATTCGCGGCGACCACCTCAGGCGTGATCTTCACGCGGGTGTAAAACGCGCCGGAGCCGACGTTCTCCACATAAACCACTTTGTCCACGACGCTGCCGGGCATGGCGCTCACCGTCGTAAACGGTTGGCCGGTGCCGTCCTCGTCGTGCAGTGCAAGCTTGACGGAGCCCATCGTGATGACGTTATCCGCCCGGCCGACGGCCGAGAAATACGCCCACGTGCCAACCGCCAGCAGCGCCACCACCAGGACGAGCACCGCCGCGATGGTCCACTTCTTCTTCATGCACAAACCACCTTTCTCCTCAAAGGAATGTCCAAAAAAGTGCTGAAACTCTCCGCGCCCGGGAGGGCGCGCGCAGGAAATTTTGTGGGATCTCCATTTCTGTCTGCGCGCGGACGGCGGCAGCTCCGCCGCCCGCGCCCGGACGGAACCGGGGATAAAGGGCCGAAAGGGGCCGGGGAAGCTTTGGCCCGGCCGGCGTCTGCGCCGGACGGAAGCCAGCCCCTTTCGGGCCCGTAGGCTCCGAGGGGGGCGGCGCGGCGGGCCGCCCCATCGGGGTTGCCGGGGAATTACTTGTCAAACGCGGCAAAGGCAGCG
>ERZ791805.678-NODE-678-length-13932-cov-3.779347_pt1 | contig 13932 bp, 12 predicted proteins | sample MGYA00510306_ERZ791805 | MGnify/ENA primary metagenome ERZ791805 (study PRJEB30046, sample SAMN00791990) | human gut metagenome | study: EMG produced TPA metagenomics assembly of the A metagenome-wide association study of gut microbiota in type 2... | reverse complement strand
GACATTATTCGACTTTCTACAGGAGTGGTAACTACGACTTCATCATTTTGTAACTGGTCACAATTCAACTTAAACCGCAGTTCTTAAGACAAAGTCATCCGTCGGCTAAGAAGAAGTCATCTACCCTCGGCCGCCGTTCGTGCTACCCTCGGCCGCCGTTCGTGCTACCCTCGGCCGAAGGTAGCGCAACTCGCGGCCGCGAGTAGGTGACTTTGTAAAGGGGTTCTGGAAACCAATGAAGTTTTCCTATTATTTGAGTACTCTTTTGGGATAAAAGCAGTATATTTGCGGTGTAAAATATGATACTAATATCAAAAAATGTACCCTTGATTTCATCTCTTTTTTATGCCATTAGATAGCGTGTGTTGAAAATCAACGAGTCTCTTTATTTAATTGGGTTATGTAGGGTGACGCAAGCAAAAAAATGCTTAGTTTTGCACCATGTTTGTATGAAAGAAGATAAATCGTTCGGGTACCAAACGTTATTGTGGTGTGCAAAGTTCATGGTAAATTCACAGATGTGAGGAAGTTTGGAATGGCGAAATCAGCCGAGGAAGCTGAAGAACTATCTCAAAAGGCTCAATATTGTCTTTAGACTCAAGACGGAAAGCAAAAATTATACTTTGATAACTGCCGTGGAAAAGTATTTGAGGAGACTATGCGCGTAGTGGATAATATTGATTCTGTGCTCGTTAGCTGCACCCAGTTGTTACTTAATCAAGTTTATAAAATTATTAATATAACTCTAAATATTCATATTTATGAAAACACTATCTCAACACATGGTATGGCTGATAATGTCGGTGCTCATACTTTGTTCCTGTGGCTACAAGAAAGAAGCCAAGGAGGTTACTCGTAATTTCTTTTCGGCAATTAAAAATGAAAAGGTAGAAAAGATGGAAGAATTATACCCTGATATAGAGAACCTGCAGAATTACTACAAATCTGACACAATAATTTTTAAGGAGATTGTTGATCTTGGTGAAAATAAATATAGCGTGACTGTAACTAATAAATTTACTAATGGTTTTGGAAAGAGTAAAGAATCTCAGATCATCATCTTCGCAAAGCCTAAAGATGCGAAAAAGCCAAAGGATGGATATGAAATATATGACTCTAAGGGGCTATGTAATTTCTCGGATGATGCTATGTATAAGTTTGCAAAACGTAAAGGGTATATAGCAGGGAATAGTCTGACAGATCAAGAAGTAGCAACGAAGGTCTTGGAAGCGAGTAAGGAACTAATAAAGATTGCTGTGAAATTTACTACCTATCTGCGTGACAATGTAACTGTCTCAGATTGGAACTGGGAAACCAATGACTATAGCTATTCTGCAAGTGGCAGAGGTGTTGTTAAGAACAATACAAAATATGCTATTCCTGATGTAAAATATGTAGTCACTTACACGAAAAGAGATGGTACAGAGGTAACACAGGATGAAGGCAGTATTACCTATGGTGAAATTCGTCCATATGGTATGGAATCGTTTTCTTTTTATACTCCGTATGTTGGTAATGCTTCTCGTGCCAGTATAAGGCTTGAATTTGATAAGGACTTCATATTTGAAACCGTTGCAAAAGGTGAATTTGAATAGTGGTCAGCGGCCATAACAGCACTACGATTTTTTTACTGAAAAAGCTGTGGATTTCTGATGGGATTTTTGTATCTTTGCTTATAGCTTTGAGTCTTTGAGTGATGTTATTTATTATATCTAATTTACTCATTTTCCGCGATATACGGAAGTACTCAAAGCCCTTTTGTTCAATGGCCAGTTCTAAATCCGAAATTTGAGTTATGACCACAAATGAAATAGATGAAAAGTCGTTAGATAACGCACGCCGCCTCTTTGAGTCTGGCGATTTAGATAAGATTCCTGTCGGCACTGTGGCTGGTCTTCAGCAGATACACCAATATCTGTTTGAAGGTTTGTATGCTTTTGCAGGCGTCATTCGGGACAAGAATATTGCCAAGGGTGGCTTCCGTTTTGCCAATACGCTCTATCTCGACGCTGCTTTGGCAGCCGTGGAACGGATGCCAGAAGATACCTTTGAACATATCATAGAGAAATATGTTGAGATGAACGTGTGTCATCCCTTCATGGAAGGCAATGGCCGTTCCACCCGCATCTGGCTCGACATGATGCTGAAACGCTCGCTCGGAAAAGTGGTCAACTGGCAGTATGTGGACAAAGACCACTATCTCTCCGCCATGGAACGCTCACCCGTCAACGACCTTGAACTCCGCTTTCTCCTCTCGCAGAACCTAACCTCCGATACGGAGAACCGCGAAGTGATATTCAAGGGAATTGAGCAGAGCTATTATTATGAGGGATATGAAAGATAAGTTTTTCCGTTTCTTGCCCCCAACCTATTAGCCCCCTATAAACCAAGCAGGTGGTCAGAAAGGTTTTGCCTTTCTGACCACCTGCTTTCTTATTATTCAACCAGTTCTTTTGGCGGTGCTTGCCAGAAATATTCGTCGTCGCTGGTTGTTTGCCCCCATTTGTATTTGAATCCTTCCGGAACGAGCGTGATGCTTTCCGATTTCTGGGTGCGGTCGTGCGATTCGGCTTCGCTCCTTGAATGGAGGTTAGATGCTAAGATGTAAAGGTTCTTGGCCATATATTCTTCCAGGTAGCCTTCCACAGTCTGTTTGCTTTCGTGGTTCCAGTTGGCATCTTCGTTGAGAATGAGTTTCTTTCCAGCCTGCAGGCGTTCGCGCACCTCTCCCGGATGCAGCCAGAGGCCGTTTTCGTCCGTCACATAGGCGCAGAAAGTGGGGTCGACCCACACCCATTTGTTTAGCTGGCGGCTCCAGGCAATGGTGATGACGTGGCAGTCGTTGTCTGTGTCGTATTCCCTCGACTGGCAGGTGATGTAGCGTGCTGGAATGTTTTCCGCCAAGAGCGCTTCGCAGAGCATTTCCGCCATGAAGCGGCAGTTGAGGCCGCGCTTTTCCGTTTGGCAGAGTTGGTAGAGGTCCACACAGTTGTAACGGCATTTTGGCCAGCTTGAACTGCCATCGTGGCGCACGAGGTCGTGCAGCCAATAGAGCAGGCGCTTGATGCGTGAGAGGTCGTCGCCCGTTCCAGCCACCTCATCGAGATGGAAGAAATCGCGGGTGCGGGTGAGCAGCGAGTCGTTTGGCGAAGCGTAGGTGAAGAGGGGCGTTGTTTGTCCCGTGCGTTTGTAGGGCGCCGATTGCTTAAGAATCTCCAGTTTGGTCTCTTTCTTCGGCCGCGCCGCAGCGGCCTCTTGGAATTTCTTTGAAACAGCCTCCAGTTGCTTCGTCATTGAGGCGTTGCCCGTTTTCTTTGCCACATCAAGGAGTTGGTTGATGACGTGCTCTGGAAATTGGGTAAAAAATTCTGATGTGCTCGTCAGACAGAGTTTGCTCCACGTCCCGACATACGCCACGCAACCTTTCCAATCGCAGGCTTTGAGCGCTTTGGCATTGGCAGTTTGCGGGAAAAAGTTTGCATGGTTGCTTTGCAGTACGGGAGCCTTCAGCGTGTAGTTTTTCAGCTGCGGACATTCAGTGGGTTCTCCGTAGTATGTGTTGATGACCGGCCCTTTGAAGACAACGCTTGTCAGCATGGGGCAGTTTTTGACAAACTGTGCGCCGCCCGTGCTCAGCACGCATTGATGGAAGGTGATGCGGGAAACTTTGGGAAGGTTGTTGAAGACGAAGCCGTCGATGTGGCCGACGTTTCCGATGAAATCCACGCTTTCGAGGTTGGGAAGCGCGGAGAACGTGTGGGCGCTGACGTAGAAAACGTTGCCCAGCATCACCTTGCGGAGCGTTGTTGAGCCTTCGATGACCTCGGCCAGATTCAATCCGCTTTCCATATCGGTCAGCGTGGTTTTTCCCAAGTTGAGCACTTCCAACAGGCCGCCTTCATGCTTCTTCTCCGAATTGTTGCGTCCGGCAAAGCGTTTCAGGCTTTGCACATCGTTGGCGTTGAGCATTCCTGCGACAGAGAGGTCCTTTATGTCGTTGTCGGCATAGCCTTTCAGCTGTTCCGTCAGTGTACCAGGTGTCACGACTTTGATTTTTACGTTTTTGCCGCCCGCCAGTGCGCTCGCGGCGCAGACACACAGGCAGCAGATGAGAGAGAGGATTTTGTTCATACGGTGGGGTTGTTTCTTGTAAGTACAAAAGTAAATATTTTCTTTGGCGTCAAGAAATGCGACGGCATAAATTCTTGAAGGAAAGGGGCAATACCTCAGAACAGGTTCTTCTGTATTGCCCCTTGGGGGTATGATTCACTAATTGTTGTAAGCAGATATTTAGTTATTTGTAGCCATATTGCGCGTCGAGCGTGGCCACGCGAGTTTCAATCCAGTTTTTTATGTAGTCGGCTTCCGCTTCGAAACTGAGGCCTGCGTTGCCTGCGCTACGCCATTTCTTGGCCTCTCGCTTCATGGCGCCGCTGCTTCTCATGAGTTGCCAGTAGGCAGAGAAACGTTGGTTGAGATTGTCGGGGGCGAAAACCGTGCGGCGCAGTTCGCAATAGCGTTTAGCCCGCATCTCGTTCCAATTGTTGGCATTCAGGTGCGTCAGTCGCTCGAAGAGCGCGTTTTGCGTGTTGGAGTTACGGAGGAAGTTGCGATAGTTGTCGGTGGCATCGCAGCCATATTGCCGTCCTCCCCAGTCGCGTCCAAAGATGCCGTCGAGGTCCCAGGGAATCGGCGTGAGCTTCTTCGATTTCGTCACGTCGCCCACCGCCCAATACATATTCTTGCCGCTGTTGTCTGTTGCGTGAAGCAGTTCGATGAAGAGATAATAGTTGCAAACGGCAGAAAGGTCAAAGCATTTTCCCGCGTTGGCAACAAATTCCTCGTCGCTTGCCGAGGCGGCGAGTGCCGCCCCGTCGTGGAGCGGTGTCCAGTCGGTTTTGTGGTTGTTTTCCACTTTTGGGTATTTGCATTCCCAGTGGTCCCAAACGCCGCTGGCGTTGTCGAACGAAGGCGGCTGGCTGCCGACGGTCCTGTTTGTCCTGCGGTCGTAGCCCAAGAGCGTCCATTTGCTCCATTGTTTCGACTTATAGAGCAGGCCGCGCGGCCCGTTTTTCTCCGTTTTCGCCAGGTCGAGCTGCTTGCGGTCGATGCGCTCCGAGAAATTATAGATGCCCTGGTAGCTGCCGTTGACAAACACTTCCACCAGGCGGCCGCCGGCCCCCGTCTTCACCTTCCCCTTCGCATAATAAGGGCGCACGTCCATGTCGTTCCAGAGGTCCATCGCCACGCGGTTTCTCATGCGGGCGTGGTCAACGGCCATGGCGTCGAGAATCCAATAGTTGTCGGTGCGGAGGTCGAGAAAATGGCGGTCTTGCTTCTTGCCAGTGGCGTCGACGAACTTCACGGCGTAGGCCTTCTTCGGGAAGAGCGTGGCATAGTCGCCGCGGTGGCGTACGGCGGCAGTGAGCGTGGAGTCGGTGTCGCGGTGTTGCGGGTCGAGAAGGCGGAAGGTGGCCGGACTGAAACTGGATTTCGAGACCGCGCGGCTCGTGGTGAGTTCGATGACGGGCAGGAAGGTAAACGTCAGCCATGCCCCCTGCACCGTGTCGTTGTTTTGCACGAGGGCAAGACGGTAGGTGTGGCCGTCGGTGGGCTTCGTGAAGCGGAACGTGCCGCCCGTCCCCACCTTCTTGCCGTCGACGAAGAGTGTTCCCTGCTTCTCAGTCGTGGCGATGCGTCCCGTAAATTCCTTGGCGTTTTTGCTTTCGCTGATGGCGAAGAGATGGGAAGACGAAAGGCTGTTGAACACCGGGCGGATGCCGTTGATGGTGAACGAGAGCTGTTGCGTGTTGCCCTGGATGCGGCGCACCTCTGTGGTGACGGCCACGGAGGGTGCCTTGTGTCGGACGGTCTTTCCGGTGTAGGTGCGCGTCTTGGCGTTGCCGCTGAAGCAGTTTTCTGGCAGGTTGACCTTTTCGCCGTCAAATTCCGTTACCACGCGCCCCTTCTGGTCGATGAGGAAAAAGCGCTCGTTGTCGTGTAGCGTGGTGCTCGTGTTGCCGTAGGTGCCAACGATGTGGTTGTTGAGGCGCACGTCAAGATAGTGGTAGGGGATGTGAACGTTTTTGATGCCGAGGCCGATGCTGGCAGCATAAATCGTCCAGCGCGATTTGTCGCCGTGGTCGCCTGTGCTAAGATAGATGTAGCGGCGGTTGGCGGTGCGCTGTCCGTCGAAGGTGAAATAGCGGTTGGTGGCGGCGTTGCAGATGGTGTAGTTCCCATCTTTGTCTTTCGTGATGACCCACCATGCGCTTTTGTCGACGGCGACGCTGCGCATCATGTTTTCGCCGTTGTTGAGATACATCACCGATTGGACCTGGTTGCCCTCGCATTCAATGTTGTATGTGATGGCTTGTTCGATGTAGCTCGATGGCATGATGCAACCATCGGTTCGGCAGACCGTTCGGATTTGGTAAAGGCCGCCCGAAACGAATTTCACTTTGTCGGCGTGCAGTGAGAGCGTGCAGGCGGCGAGGAGGGCGAGCAGGAGCGTTTTGACGGATGTCTTGGAAAAGGTTTTCATAAAGGTCGTGTAGGGATGGTGGGTTAGTGAAGCGGTGGGACCACCTACTTAGTATTTGTTTTCATTCATGCGGATGATGGCCGCGATATCGGTGGTGCGGAGTTTTCCCGTGAGCTGGATGATGCGTGAACAATAGTTGCTGCGGAACTTGAAGATGAGCAGTTCGCTGATGTTTTTGCCGTGTGTGCGGTGAACGTACACAGCAATCTCCTTGTCGTCCCATTGAGAGTGCATCACGCGCTCGTATTCCTTTTTCGCTGTCACGCGTTCCATGTCCTTCCGCACGGAAGTCGTGGTGGAACGCGAATGCGTGTGGAGCGCCAAAAGACTTGTCAGCCGCGATATAACGCCCGACACGTCCCACACGTTGCTTTGCAGCATGTTGCTGTTCTTGGCCGCTTGCAGCATTTCTTCTGACACGTAGGTGCGGGCCATTTTGCTGTTGTTGGCATAATGGTCGAAGGAATAGAAAACTCTGACATTGCTGTCGGCCGTGATGGTCAAAACCACCGGCACTTCTTCAGCGTGGAGCGCATGGGAAAGGGGGAGCGCACCGCAGAGCAGAAAGATGGAGGAAAGGATGAATCGTTTCATGGTGGAGTTGGTTTGATGAGAATAAGTGATTACTAAAGAGGCGTGGGGACGGCAGGGCGGTTGGGCAAGCGAAACGGCGTATGAAATCTATGTAAAGAAAACCTACTTCGTTACCTTTGGGTGGTCGCGAGCGACCTGTGCAAAACAGAAAATATCGGCAGGTTTCTATGCCCGCCGCCTGTCGTGCCCCACGCTTTAAGTAATGGTGGAAAAATGCTGGACTTATTCTTTCAGCATTACTAAGGGAAGTGTCCTGAGAATATTCAGTTTAGAACACTTCCAAACGGTTATGATAATGGTTGTTCTGGGCAATGGATGGGGCGTAGGTTGGTGGTCAGAGTTAATCTGCCACCAACTTGTCAAGGCATCGAGCCTCCCAAGTCCTCTTCGCCAGAGAGTCCCTGACAGAGGTCGCGCGAGATGATGTTGAGCGTTTGGTGTACTTCCTCGATGGCCTCTTGTGGCGTTTGGCATGTGTCGGCGTAGACCGTCTGTTGCGGTATCATCCAGCACCACACGCCGACGGCGAGGGCAGCGACACTGGCGGCGATGCCCGTCATGGTCAGCCATCGCATGGCACGCTGATGGCGGCGGCGTTCACGCTTTCGGAGACGGTTTGAGATGCGCATCTGCAAGCCCACAGGCATAGGCACGTCGGCCGTTTCCGACAGGGCCATCACCATCTGGCGGTCGGGCTGCAGGTCTTCGGGGCAATCGTTCGTGCGAAACCACTCCCGCAGCGAGTGTTCCTCGGCGTGCGTCGTTTCTCCGTTGTAGAAGCGTTGCAAAAGTTGGCGTATGTCTTCAGATGTCATCATTTTGTATTGGGTTTTTGTGTTGGTTAATGATGGGGCCGTTGGATTATCTGTGTTTCATTTCCTCTTCGTAGGCCGCCCGCAATTGTCGGCGGGCGCGGGAGAGAATCATTCTTAGGTTCACCTCCGTTTCCCCCGTAATCTCTGCCATGTCGTGGAAACTGCATTCTCCAACGTGGCGCAGGGCCACAATGCGGCGCGACCGCGGGGAGAGCCGCGCCAGAAGGCGCTTTAGCAGGCCGTGCGTTTCGCGGTGTTCCATCTCAGTCTGTGCTGTGGCGGCGTCGATGTCCGTGGGCGCGTTGTGCGCTTCAGCGATGTCGGCGGCGTGGCGGTTGCGTAGCATGTTGAGACTGATGTGGCGCAGCGTGGTCATGAAATAGCCCTCGGCATTTTCCATGCGTTCAAGTTCATTTCGCTTTTCCCGCAGGCGGGCAAATGTGTCTTGCACGGCATCTTCCGCATCTTCCGCATTGCCAAGGACAGAAAAGGCCACGCTGTAGAGGCGCGGAGTCAGTTGGAGATATTTCTGTTCGAAGCTTTGCGTGTTCATGCCGTTGAGGTTAGAGCCGAAGTGTAGGCTGGAGGTGACTGCCTTCTGTGGCGTGTTTCTATTGTTATAACACGAAGGGATGGATTTTGTGACAAGAAAAGGAAAGTTTTTTTTAGCCGGTGGTCAAAAATATTGTTTTTTGAAGGATGGCCGAGAAAAAAAAGACAAGGGGGCGCTCCAAACCATGCGGTTCGGAACACCCCCATTGTCGAAAACTTAGTGGTGGTGAAAGAATAATGCTTTCAACATTGCGTAAAACCACCTACTCAAAATAGAAGGAGAGCACCACCATTGAGGTCGTGGCGCGGTCGATGCTCTGTGTATAGACAAATTGCGTGGGGTCGGTGAGGTCTTTGCGGTTTTTCTCCAAAACGTTTCCCAGCCCGAAGCAGAATTTGATTTCTGGGATGAGTTTGAAGAAAGGAAGGTAGAGGTCGCATCCGATTCCCGTTTCAAGCATGAGGTTGAAGGCTTTGGTGCGCAGGAGCGTATGTTTGTTGGCCGTCAGGTCGTACGTCGGCGAGAGTCCTGCCACAACGTAGGGCCGATAGTTGTTGAAGCGCGGCGCACTCACTTTGAGGTCTATGGGCAGTGCCACGTAGGTCGACTTCATGTCTTGCGAGTTGCGTCCTTCGTCGGCCAGATTGCGGAAGCGTATGTGCTTGCTGCCGAAGTGGAGCGAGGGGATAAGGCGCAGGGAGAACGTCGGATTGAGTTTCCATTCGCCGAGCACGCCGACAGAAAACCCGAAATTGTGGCGGTCGTTGGCGGCAACCCACTGTGCTCCTGTTGCGGGGTCGATGAAACCGTTGTTGGTCAGAGAGAGCCCCTGGTCGTGCAGGCCGACGGTGAATCCGTAATGGAAGCGGCGCTCATCAATGAACGGTTTGTTTTGCACCTTGCGTTGTTGGGCACAGACCGACAGGCTGCAGCCCGCAAAGAGCAGCAGCGCCATAATGCGGCAGACGCTCGGAAGGAGTTTCAAATGGTTGTGCATAGGCAATGGGGGAGGGTTGGCCTCCGAGAGGGAGGGGGTTAGTAATGGTTTCCATTACTTAGTTGATGTTCATGCTGAACGACCATGTGCCGTCGTTGTCGTAATATTTGCCAGAGTAGGTGCTGCCGTTGACGTAGCCTTCATAGCGTCCGCCGCCATTCTCGTAGATGAGCAGTTTCTTCGAACCGTCATAATAGTTGCCCGAGATGTCCAGTGTGGTGTTGTTGAAACTGGCCGTTCCGCTCACTTCGCTGTCGTTGTCAACGGTGAACACGAGGCGTACGTAGCACGATTTGTCGCCGTCGCTGTGGTGGAGATAACCCGTGATGACGTTGGTGTTGTCGTCGCTGGAAGTGCTGGAGGAATGGCTGTTTGACGTGTCGTCGGTGTTGTACACTTCTTCAACGTCGGGCTCAGCCAGCGTGTCGGTATCGTAGGTGTCCGATTGTGTCGGCGTGTCGTCGGTTTCATAATCCACCACTTCCACATCGCTGCCGATGCTGTCTTCGCTGTTGTCGCTTGATTTAGAATCGTCGCCCAACACCTTGGTGGCGATAAACCACGTGGCCCCGATGAGGATGATGGCGCTCAGAATGCCGATGACGACCCAGAGCACCGTGTTGTTGCGGCGCGGCGGCTGGTTGAAAGAACCAGAGGGCGGCACAGTGCCAGGATTGGAAGGCGGCACAGTTCCAGGATTGGAGGGCGGCACGGCACCAGGATTTGAGGGCGGCACGGCACCAGAGGCCACGGTTGCAGGGCCAGAAGGCGGCACGGTGCCGGGATTTGACGGCGGCACGGTTCCGTTGCTGACGATGCGCGTTTTTGGCGAAGCATCGACTTCCGGCACTGGCGGGATGTCGTCGGGCACGGGGGGCGGCGTTGTGCCGTTGTTCGTGTTAATGGTGGTGTTGGCATCGGCGTCAGGGGCCGGTGCGCCACACACGGGGCATTCCTTCAGGTCGTCTGGAAACTGATGACCGCATATAGAACAAGTCTTCATGATGTTTTTTGTTTTTTTAGATGGCAGGCGCGGCGGCAGTTGCTTTCGTTTGGGGTATGCAATGCTTTAGTAATGGTGAAAGATTTTTTACCATTACTTAGGTCGGCGCCTTGATGATGTAGGACAATAAACGGGAAGGGAGAATGGCTTCTTAGCAGGAGGCAACAGAAATGCTGTGAGAAATGATGATGGGCATCCCTTGTCGTTCCGTCAGTATTTTCTCCCGATTCTATGAACAAGCAAATTTAAGGAAAAGGCTTGAAATGGGCGAATGGTGGGCCGATTTTTTGGGGATGCTTTGGAAAACGAGACGGGGCAAACGGGAGAGCGTGAACTTTGCACTGGGTGATGCAATTAAAAGCGGGCACCGTCCCTTGCTTGTCACAAGTTTGGTGGGCACCCGCTTTTGTTCCATGAAAACGCTGAGTGTGCCGTTCATCCCATTGTTCTGTGTGTGGCACACGAGATAATATATGAATAAATGTTCCTCAAGAATAAAAGGCTTCTGGCGGGAGCATTGCAGCGACGGCTGCCGCATCCCTTTCTTGTTCTTTTAATTTGTGGGGCATCTTGACTTGCTCGTTGCCCTCATATAGCCTTCCTTCGCTAATACATTCTGAGAGGTTTTCGTCTTGAACAGCGGCACCTTTGCCGTTGTCCGATGTGCAAATTAAGTAAAAACGAATGAAACCGGGCAACCAAAAAGGTGTCCGGTTTCGTTCAAATGGTAAAAAATGCCTGATTTCGTATCATTTGGAAGTAAATTTTACGATATGGAAGTGTGGCGGGAGGTCATTTCGAGCAGATAATTAGTATTTTGATTCCCTGTTTGTCTTGCCGCAAACGTGAAGCGGCATGGCGGTGCCGCGTCTTCCTCCTGCGGTTTGGCAGAGCTGGCGTCCCTTCTCAAAATGGTCAAAACGGCCAGATGAGCGGCACGAGCAACACCGTCAAGATGAGGGCGATGAGGTTGAGGGGAAGCCCCACTTTCACGAAGTCGGCAAAGCGGTAGTTGCCGATACCCTGCACGATGAGGTTGGTTTGGTAACCGATGGGTGTGGAGAAACTTGCCGATGCCGCCATGCAGATGGTCACGAAGAAAGGCATGGGGCTGACGCCGAGGTGTTGCGCCATTGACAGAGAGATGGGGAAGGCCAGGGCCGCGGCGGCGTTGTTCGTCATCAGTTCGGTGAACACGTTGGTGATGACAAACACAACGGCGAGCAATACCAGCGGTCCGTGGCTGCTGCTCAGGCCCGTGGCGAAAGCAGCCACGGCGTCGGCCATGCCGGAATTTTGCATGGCGCGGCTGATGGCAAAGGCCGAGGCAATGGTGATGAGGATGTCCCAGGAGACATATTTCGTGTATTTCCGCGCGGGGAACATGCCCAGCCATGCCATGATGATGGTCGTTATACTCACAAAGAAAAACATGTCGAGCGTCATGCCAGGACAAGCCTGCTTCACGGCGGGCAGTTCGCCAATGGTGGCCCCCAACACCATCAGCACCATGAGGCCGACGGCCAGCCAGCGTTTCGATTTGTTCATCGGCGCTTCTTCTTTTCGGCCGTCCGACACCATGAGGAAGAACGAGGAGTCGCCCCAGTTTTCCATGAAAGACTTGTCGGCCAGCAAAACGAGCGTGTCGCCTTCGCGAAAGCGCTCCTTACGCATATCGTGGATGATGATGGTGTCGCCGCCGCGTCGTATTTCCAAGATGGTGGCACCATATTTTCGCTTGAAGTCGAAGTCGCGCACGCGGCGGTTGATGGCCGGGAAGCGGGCCGCAAGCACCACTTCAATGCGTTGCAGACCCTCGCGCCGCTCTTCGCTCGTGACTTGCTCTTCGCGGTCTTCCCGACGGTCGGGGAGCAGGCGCGGCGAGGCGATGTATATATAAAGGAGTCCGACAACGGCAATGACGATGCCCACTTTCCCCAGTTCAAACATGGAGAAGCCAGTATATCCAGCATCAATGACCATGCCGTGGACAACGAGGTTTGTGCTTGTTCCGATGAGCGTACACACGCCGCCAAGGATGGTGGCGTATGACAAAGGGATGAGGAACTTCGTTGGCGAAAGTCGGTGGCGCTCCGCCCAGCGTTTGATCATCGGGGCGAAGATAACCACCACTGGCGTGTTGTTGAGAAAAGCTGAGATGAAGGCCACGGCGGGCAGCATGCGAGCCTGTACGCCCCGTATGGTGGCGCGGCGTTTGGGCAACAGGTGCTCAAGGAGCGTGCTGAGCAGTCCGGAGCGCCGCACGCCTTCGCTCACAAGAAAGAGCATTGCCACGGTGATCATGCCCTTGTTGGAGAAACCTTCAAGAAGTTCCTTCGGACTCAAGATGCCGGCACACATGAAGGCCACGGCACCCGAAAGCAGAATGAGGCCAGGGCGCATGCGGTCTTTGATGAGCGCGATGATGAGCACCGACAATATGATGATGACAAATATGGCTTGGAATCCCACGGTGGTTGTTTAAAAGAGGAGGTGAACGTAGCGTGTTTAAAATATGGTATATTGGGGGGCTTACCCCTTCTGTCTAGCTGGGCGAACGATGAAGAACGGGTTGAGGAGGTCCTCTTTGTTGTAGACCACTGGTTTGCCGTCTTCTGCCTTCACCACTTCGCAGCCAGCACCGAGGGCAATGGCGTGTCCGGCAGCCGTGTCCCATTCCATGGTGGGGGCGAGGCGCGGATAGATGTCGGCGCGGCCTTCAGCCACGAGGCAGATTTTTAGCGAACTGCCCGCAGAATGTAGTTCGAGGCCAGGGTGGGCTTCACGCTCACGGGCCACGAAAGCTTCCGTCTCCGGAGAGAGGTGGGAGCGTGAAGCTACCACGATGTAGGGCCGCTCGGCGTCATCGTTGAGCGGCAGGGCCGTTTGTCCGACGAGGCTGCCCGTTTCGTCCACTTCGCAGCGCCAGGCCGCGATTTGTCCGTTGAATGCCTCCGTGTGTCCCCAAAAAAGCGTGCGCGACACGGGCACATAGATAACGCCCATGACAGGCACACCGCCTTTGACGAGGGCGATGTTGACAGTGAACTCCCCGTTGCGCTTGATGAACTCCTTCGTGCCATCGAGTGGGTCGCAAATCCACAGCGTTTCCCATTGTTTGCGAACGGCATAGTCCTCGTGACAGCCTTCCTCGCTGAGCAGGGGATAGGGCGTCATGTCGAGCGCTTGCGCGATGACAGCGTGTGAGCGACGGTCGGCCAGGGTGAGCGGCGAATTGTCGGCTTTGCGTTCAACTTCCCAGTCCAGGTCGGGATGGGTGTATATTTTCATGATGGCTTCGCCAGCTTCCACAGCGGCGGACAGTGCTATTTGAAGAAGAGTTTCTGGTTTCATTTGTTGGGTGGATGATTGGAATTTAATACACCATTGTCAGGCGTTACTCCTTATAGGTAGGGTGTTAAAAAT
>ERZ791805.668-NODE-668-length-14134-cov-20.203921_pt1 | contig 14134 bp, 8 predicted proteins | sample MGYA00510306_ERZ791805 | MGnify/ENA primary metagenome ERZ791805 (study PRJEB30046, sample SAMN00791990) | human gut metagenome | study: EMG produced TPA metagenomics assembly of the A metagenome-wide association study of gut microbiota in type 2... | reverse complement strand
ACAATGCCATTCCGTCTGCCGAGCGAGCCACCAAGCGTGAGAGCGTGTTTGACGTGGCGGATAGAGTGTCGCAGAACCTTGAGGAGCGGACGAGGGCGATGCGGTCGGATGAGATTGACCGCAAATATCCGGATTGGCTTGACGGCACAACCACGGACAGCGGACGGCATTCAACACAAGTGGAGGGAACGCGTAGAACTTATAATAAAGTCGGTGATTGGATAGAAAAGAATATTGGTAAAGACGCGAAAATTCTTGACGCTTCAAGCGGTCTTGGATATGGAACGGCTGACTTGAAAAAGCGAGGGTTCAATATAGAGGATGTAGAACCATATCAAAGCGAGGAGCGCAAGAAGAATAATCCTGCCACGTATTCCTCGTATGATGACATACCAAAGGACTATGATGTAATAATAAGCAATGCTGTTCTGAATGTGATACCTGACAATTGGCGCAGTGATGTTCTTCATAATATGGCAGACCATCTGAAGCCTGGAGGAATAATGTTTATCAACACAAGGAAAGCAGGAGAGGAACGTTCAATCAAAGATAAAATAGAGCTTGATTCTCCACAAGAAGTCTTGGTGAAACGCAATGGAAAGATTGCAAGCTATCAGCGGTTCTTTGCTCCAAAAGAATTGAAAGAATGGGTGGAGAAAGAGCTTGGTAATGGATATGAAGTGGAAACAGCCAACGACAACAACAGTGGGACGAAAGGTCTTGCCGCTGTTGTTGTCAAAAAATCGGATGCTGATATTGATAGAAGCGTGAGGGAGTTTAGCCCGATGGAATTGTCTAATGAAGACAAACAGAGGAGAGGCGATGCATTGAGAAAAGCTGAGCCAATAGACGTTAAAATTAAGCAGATAGTTAAGACAAAAGATATGTCGGCAAGGAAAGCGGCAGAGAAATGGTGGAAAGACAACGTCGGAACTTCTCGTTTCTATGACACAGAGATAGGCTTAGTGGAAATAAACCGGGCATCTGTAGGAAGCTCTCTTGCACATCGGTATAGCCAAGCAAAGCTTGACGCAATAACATCTCTTGTTGATGGTTTTAACAATGCTGTGTATCTTGGCTCTATGCAAGACTTCAGTAGACAAGAGGGCGTTAAAAACCATTACTTTGCATACCCGATAAATTATAATGGATATCGAAACTATGTTTTCTGTCGCGCAATGCAAGATGCAAATAAAAACAGGCTATATGTGCACGAAGTGTTTTTGGCGGATAATATAGAAAAGGGCAATACCCTTCAAACCGCAGCGTTTCAGCCTCACGGAGGTATTACCCTTTATAAGGACATTCTTGCGAATGTCCTCACTGCAAATATAGGAAATAATTCTGAGCCGAGCAAGCCACGCTACAGCAGAAAGCCGGGCGAGAGCATTTTCGACTATGCGTCACGTGTGTCGGAGGACGTGGATAGAAGCGTGAGAGAAAGAGTAAGCGCACGGGACGAGTATGAGAAGAAGGTCAAGAGCAAAGGCTTCCAAACGAAGGAGGCGTTGCAGAACAGTATGCTCGGACTGCAGGAGTTTATGCTTGCAATAGACCACGCATCGGGCAACAAGCGGTACATAGAGGACATCCCCGACTTTGAGAATCCGATACTCGGAGAGAACCGTCTGTCGTCGGTGAACAAGGAGGAGATGCACCAAGTTGCCAAGACGCAATTCAAGCCGTTGATGTCGGCAGTGGCCAAACTGAGCGGCAACGGCAAGGAGAGCGGCGAATTGTACGACTATATGTTCGCCAAGCACGGACTTGAGCGTGATGCCGTGATGCGGCAGAGAGAGGCTCAGAAAGAGTTTGACAAGTACCAAAAGGCAAATCCCAAGGGTACTAAAACGATTGGAGATTTCGTTGCAAGCCTTGAAGGCAAAGACTATGCAGGACTTACGGCATTGACGGCAGAAGACGGCAGGGTGAAGTCGATACAATCGCAGATAGACGCCATAGACGAGCAGATGAAGGCTACAGACGACCAATTGTTGCTCCGTAAACTCGGTGGTCAGAAGAAGCGGTTGAAGGTGGATTTGCTCAACGCCGCAAGGGATGCCGCCGATGATATTCGCAAGGCTTTTGAAAGCGACCCGAACCATGACCGGTCAGACATAAATGAATTGTGGAGTCGAGTAAACGAGGTGAACGGCAATACACTTAGGAAGTTGTATGAGAGCGGTATGCTCACGAAGGAGGCATACAACGACATCAGCAGTATGTATACGAATTATATCCCTATGAGGGGATTCGACCAAACGACAAGCGCGGATGCCTACGCTTATCTGACGCACGGCGACAGCGCATTCAACGCACCGATAAAGACAGCCAAAGGGCGCAGCTCCAAGGCTGACAATCCTATAGCATATATGCAGGCGATGGCGGAAAGTGCGATAATGCAGGGCAACCGCAACGTATTGGTGAAACAAAAGATGTTGAACTTTGTGCGCAACCATCCGAGCGACCTTGCAAGTGTCAGCGATGTGTGGTTGCAATATGACTCGGTTGCAGATGAGTGGAAGCCATTCTATGCTTTTGGGCGCGAATCAAAGGGGTGAAACGACAAGAACGTGGCGACATATTCGTTGAATATCAACGATGCAAAATGCACGGAACTTGTTCGTTTTGGGGGAATCAGCCTAATTCATCGGATTTGATTCCCAGAGCCATCATTATCGGAAAAGCGACAATTTGAGTGGCGTATCCATTCCCTTTCGCAGATTTGTCCATGGTGAATCGTGTGGCTATTTTGCCGTTGCTCTCAGAAAGAATTTTGTCGATTTCCTCGCCGCAACGCCCATCAAAGCCAATGACAGCGACTCGCTTTATCTCCTTTTCTGACATAAAATTGTGAAGAGAGTCAAGGAAAAAGTCGTTGGAGTCAACCATCCCTTCATTTGAATATGTGTAGAACGAAAATTCGCCGAGATGTCCGTTGAAAGCCATTCCGTTCAGTCCGGCAATGTCAGACGGGGTGCAGACGTCGAAATTGTCACAACCGTTGTTGTATGTAATATAAACGTCAATTTGGTTTTCGCCGGGAGTGACACCCCAGTCCAAAGCAATGTATGTAAACAGCGAAGAGAGATCGATGGTGCTCAGCTCGCGGTTTAGAATGCGCTCAAAATTAGTTTTGAAATCCGATGTGATAAAATTAAGGAATGCCGCATCCACAATGATGGCATTTGGGGCTGGTGTGAAATCTTTAGTCATCTGCTTTTTTATGCAAAGATAACTTTCGATTGCGTATCGGCAAAATTTATGCTCCAGCATTTTTATGTTATTTGTAATATCGTTAACTTTGTGGATATGGAACTTTCAGCAGGAGTAATAAAATGGGTGCATTCCTTGTCGCAGAAAAAGAATCGTGACAAGGAGCGTTGTTTTGTTGCAGAAGGAACAAAATGCGTGATTGACACACTCGATTATTTTAAGGTTAGATATTTGTTTGCCACGTCTGATTGGGCGTACAGCGTCGGCTGTAGATTGCGCTGCCCCGTGACGGTCGCAACCAAAGCTCAAATAGAGAGGATGTCGATGCTGAAAACGGCGACAGACGTCATCGCTGTTTATGAAATGCCAGATGTCCAGATTGAGAAAGGCTTGGAGAAGCGTCTTGCATTAGTGCTTGATGGAATCCAAGACCCAGGAAACTTCGGAACCATATTGAGAATCGCTGACTGGTTTGGCGTCAAAGACGTGTTTTGTAGCAAAGACACTGTGGATGTTTACAATCCAAAGACAGTGCAGGCTACGATGGGTGCTATTTCGCGTGTGAATGTCGTGTATTGCAATCTTCCGGAATTATTGGCTTCCCATAAGGATATGCCAGTTTACGGAACTTTGTTGGACGGAAACAATATTTACGAAACGCCGCTGGCGCAGGCTGGATTCATCGTCATGGGCAATGAAGGCAAGGGGATTTCGGAGGAGATAAGACGTCTTGTGACAGGAAAGTTGCTCATTCCGTCATATCCAATTGGCACTCCAACATCGGAATCGCTAAATGTGGGGATGGCGACAGCCATTGTTGTCGCAGAATTTAGAAGAAGAACAATGTAGTATGGCTATGGCAAAGGATAAAATAGCGTTTTTTTGTAGCGATTGCGGATATGAGTCGCCAAAATGGGTGGGGAAGTGTCCGAATTGCGGAGCCTGGAACACTTTCGTCGAAGAGCGCGTTGTGCAGACTCGAGGCGGGAAATCGCTCCTCCCGGAAACAAAATTGGACTCGAAGCCACTTCGCTTGTCTGAAATCGAAGCTGGGGAGGAGAAGCGCATACAGATGCCGAGCGGAGAGTTGAACCGTGTGCTTGGCGGAGGTTTGGTGCAGGGTTCTATAATATTAATAGGAGGAGAGCCTGGGATCGGAAAGTCGACCCTCGTTTTGCAGAACGTAATACGCATTAGAAGCAGAAAGGTGCTCTATGTGTCTGGTGAGGAAAGCGCGCAGCAATTGAAAATGCGGGCTGACCGACTTGGTGCAGACGGAGGAGAGTGCTATATTGTTTGTGAAACGTCGTTGGAGAAGATATTTCAACACATAAAAAACAGCAATCCAGGAATAGTGGTTGTCGACTCCATACAAACTATTGCTTCCGACAATCTTGAATCTGTGGCTGGAAGTGTGGGCCAAGTGCGGGAATGCGCGGCGTCTCTTTTGAAATATGCCAAGGAGAGCGGAACGCCAGTGGTGCTGATCGGGCATATCAACAAGGAGGGAAGTATAGCCGGGCCGAAGGTGCTTGAACACATTGTCGACGCCGTGCTGCAGTTTGAGGGCGACCGTCATTACATGTATCGGTTGTTGCGCTCGATAAAGAATAGATTCGGAAGCACGTCGGAAATGGGCATATATGAAATGACACAATCGGGATTGCGTGAAGTGGCAAATCCATCGGAGCTGCTGTTGTCTGATAATGATTCAGACTTGTCGGGAGCTGCTATCGGTGTGACAGTGGAGGGGGCGCGTCCATTGCTCGTCGAATCGCAAGCGTTGGTAAGCACTGCTGCGTACGGCACAGCGCAGAGGTCGGTGACTGGCTTTGATTCAAAAAGAATGAATATGTTGTTGGCTGTGCTTGAGAAACGGGTCGGTTTTAAATTGGCTTTGAAAGATGTGTTCCTCAATATTGCGGGGGGATTCAAGGTCAATGATCCGGCGCTTGACCTTGCTGTTATCAGCTCGATACTTTCGTCAAATGTCGATATGCCGATCGCAAAGACGGTTTGTTTGACAGGGGAAGTCGGATTGTCGGGGGAGATTCGCCCGGTCACCAGGATAGAACAGCGCATAATAGAGGCTAACAAATTAGGCTTTTCCACGATTTATGTGCCAAAGCACAATTTGAAAGGTGTGGATGTGTCTCAGTATAATGTTGAAGTTAAAGAAGTGGCGCGTGTAGAGGAAGTGTTCCGCTCGCTTTTCGGGTAAATCTGAAATTAATATTCTCGAAATTTTTTTCTTCAGCCGTCTTTGATTAATTTTGTATGACATAAAAACGTATATAGACAACAAAAAAGAATAACAAGAGGATAAATATGAAAAATGAATTCAGAGATTTCGCAGTGAAACACATAGGACTCAACGGGCTCGCTGTTGACGACTATATGAACATCACCAGCAGCTATATCTCTCCGACTATTATTGAAGAACGTCAATTGAATGTGGCACAAATGGACGTGTTCTCACGATTGATGATGGATAGAATTATATTTTTGGGCACACAGATAGATGATTATACAGCAAATGTAATCCAAGCCCAGTTGCTTTATCTTGACTCTTCCGACCCGGGCAAGGATATCTCGATTTATATAAACTCTCCTGGTGGCTCTGTATATGCTGGACTTGGCATATATGACACTATGCAGTACATTTCGAGCGATGTCAAGACGATTTGCACAGGAATGGCGGCATCGATGGCTGCCGTGCTGCTTGTCGCTGGAGAAAAAGGCAAACGTTTTGCGCTTAACCATTCGCGTGTTATGATTCACCAGCCGATGGGCGGTGCACAAGGCCAGGCTTCCGACATTGAAATAACAGCGCGAGAGATTCAAAAATTGAAAAAAGAGCTGTATACAATCATATCGAATCATTCAGGAGTGCCATTCAAGAAGGTTGAAAAAGACAGCGACCGTGATTATTGGATGACATCGGCGGAGGCTAAGCAATATGGAATGATTGATGAAGTTTTGACAAGAGAGACCAAATAAAAACTAATGGCAAAAAAAGATTCTGGAACATCGACAGTGCGGTGCAGTTTTTGTGGCCGCAGCCAAAGAGATGCGGCGCTGTTTATTCCAACAATTGACGGCAAGGGAGCTATCTGCGACAATTGTATCGAGCAGGCACATGCTATGATTTCGCAGTATATTGACACAAAACCAATAAACGGCAAAGGCGGCAAATTCGACTTGGAAATGAAAAGTGTGCCGAAGCCAAAGGAGATTGTTGATTATTTGAATCAATATGTTATCGGTCAGGAACAGGCAAAAAAATACTTGTCGGTTGCTGTATACAATCACTATAAGCGTCTGCTTCAGCCTGTTGATGAAGACGGGGTGGAGATTGAGAAAAGTAATGTGATAATTGTTGGCCCTACTGGAACCGGCAAAACGTTGTTGGCAAAAACAATAGCGAAATTGCTTAATGTGCCGTTTGCAATTGTCGATGCAACCGTACTCACAGAGGCTGGATACGTGGGCGAAGATATTGAGAGTCTTTTGGTGCGTTTGTTGCAGGCTTGCGATTATGACGTGGCACAGGCTGAACGAGGCATCGTATTCATTGACGAGATAGACAAAATAGCAAGAAAGGGCGACAACCCGTCAATCACAAGAGACGTGAGTGGAGAAGGTGTGCAGCAAGGGCTTTTGAAGTTGCTCGAAGGCTCTGTGGTCAACGTGCCACCACAAGGCGGAAGGAAGCATCCGGAGCAAAAGATGATTCCTGTCGACACAAAAAATATCCTGTTTATCTGTGGCGGTGCTTTTGAGGGAATTGAGCGTAAGATTGCCCAGCGCCTTAACACATATGTGGTTGGTTTCGGAACTGACAATGTGGAGCGCAAGCAGAAACGGGAAAATCTGATAAACTACGTAGCGCCACAAGACTTGCGGTCATTCGGACTAATTCCTGAGATTATAGGTCGATTGCCGATATTGACCAATCTTGAGCCATTGGACCGCAATGCATTGCGGAGAATCCTCTCGGAACCGAAAAATGCCATAATAAAACAGTATCAGAAATTGTTTGAGATGGATGGCGTCAAGCTGGTTTTTGAGAAAGATGCTCTTGACCTTATTGTTGATAAATCAATAGAATATAAACTTGGCGCGCGCGGACTTCGCTCGCTGACGGAAACTATTGTGGTCGACGCAATGTATGAAAGTCCGTCGTCAAAGAAAAAAGAGTTTGTAGTTACCAGAGAATATGCATTGGAGAAGCTTAACAAGGCAAATTTAGATCTCCTTGTGTGAAAATATAGCGAAAACATTTTGCAAATTGTCGATAGGTCCTTAACTTTGTAAGTAAAGCAAACCTCTAATTATTATGGCAGTCAAAACTGATTTAAAAGCCGAACTGAAAAACTATTTCGGATTCGACAACTTTAAAGGCAATCAAGAAGCGATAATAGAAAATCTGATGGCCGGCAATGACACGTTTGTGCTTATGCCTACAGGCGGCGGCAAGTCGCTATGCTATCAATTGCCGTCCTTGCTGATGGACGGCACTGCAATTGTCATATCGCCATTAATTGCTTTGATGAAAAATCAGGTAGACGCTATGCGCAATTTTGGAGAGGACGACGGAATAGCTCATTTCTTGAACTCTTCATTGAACCGTGCTGCAATAGAGAAAGTTAAGTCGGACATTGTGTCGGGCAAAACGAAATTGTTGTACGTTGCGCCTGAGTCGCTGACAAAAGAGGAGAACATAGAATTCTTGTCGACGGTGTCGATTTCATTCTACGCAGTCGACGAAGCGCATTGTATATCGGAATGGGGACACGATTTTCGGCCAGAGTACAGACGAATCAGACCGTTGATAAATCAGATAGGCAACCGTCCGGTCATTGCTTTGACAGCCACTGCTACGCCAAAGGTGCAGCATGACATACAGAAGAATTTGGGAATGCTGGATGCTAAAGTGTTTAAATCATCATTCAACAGGCCAAATCTCTATTATGAAGTGCGTCCGAAGACCAAGAACGTTGACAAGGACATCATAAAATTCATAAAAAGTCATGAGGGTAAATCAGGCATAATATATTGCCTGAGCAGAAAAAAAGTGGAAGAGTTGACAGAGACATTGATTGTCAACAACATCAAAGCATTGCCATACCATGCTGGCATGGACAGCGCGCAACGCAGTGCCAACCAGGATGCCTTTCTGATGGAGACTGTCGATGTCATCGTGGCAACGATTGCTTTTGGTATGGGTATTGACAAACCGGATGTGCGTTTTGTAATACATTATGACATCCCCAAAAGTTTGGAGGGGTATTATCAAGAAACCGGACGCGCGGGACGTGACGGCGGCGAAGGCTTGTGTGTCGCATTCTATACCAACAAGGACTTGCAGAAACTGGAAAAGTTTATGCAGGGCAAGCCAATTGCAGAACAGGAAATTGGCAAGCAGTTGCTTTTGGAAACGGCAGCATATTGTGAATCATCTGTGTGCCGGAGAAAGTCGTTGCTTTATTATTTTGGAGAGGAATATCAAGAAGACAATTGCGGAAACTGTGACAACTGTTTAAATCCTAAGAAAAAAGTGGAAGCAAAAGATGAACTTTGTGCGGTAATTGAGACCGTCTTGGCATTGAAAGAAAAATTTAAATCAGACTATGTTATTAATGTCATGCTCGGAAAATCGACCGCCGAAATAAAATCATATTTACACGATCAATTGGAAGTGTTCGGCTGCATGGAGGCTGACACCGATAAATTTTTAGGCGCGGTGATTCATCAAGCAATCATTGCTGGATATCTTGACAAGGAAATTGAAAACTATGGGTTGCTGAAAGTGACAAAAGCTGGGCACTCGTTTTTGAAGAATCCAAAGTCGTTTAAGATTGTTGAAGACAAGGAATTCAACGAAGATGATGAAGATGTTACTATAAAATCGGGCGGAGTTTGCGCCGTCGACCCAGAATTGTACTCCATCCTTAAAGATCTTCGCAAAAAGATTGCCAAGAAGCTGGAGTTGCCGCCGTATGTAATCTTTCAAGACATCTCGTTGGAGGCTATGGCTACAACATATCCAATCACAATGGAAGAACTTCAAACTATACAAGGCGTTGGCGCCGGCAAGGCGAAACGCTATGGAGCGGACTTCTTGAAAGTTATAAAGGCCCATGTCGAGGAAAACGATATTGAACGTCCGGAAGACCTGCGGGTGAGGAGCGTTGCAAATAAAAGCAAGCTTAAAATATCAATCATCCAGGGTATTGACCGTAAGATTGCACTTGATGAGCTTGCGGAATCTAAGGGGTTGGAATTCGATGAGTTGTTGGATGAAGTGGAGGCAATTGTATACTCTGGCACAAAAATAAACATCGATTATTTCCTGGACGAGGTGATGGATGAAGATCACTTGGACGACATTTTTGAATATTTCAAAGAAAGCGAGAGTGATGATTTGGAATTGGCGATAAATGAACTTGGCGGAGACTATACTGAAGAAGAAATCCGGTTGGTTCGCATTAAGTTTATTTCTGAAATGGGCAACTAAGTCTATGGAGGTTGTTTATGAAGATAATCATCTGATAGTGGTGAATAAAGCCGCAGGTGAAATCGTGCAAGGCGATAAAACAGGCGACAAACCACTGTCTGAGATGGTTAAAGATTATCTGCGCGAAAAATATAACAAGCCAGGTAATGTGTTTTGTGGCGTGATTCACCGGCTTGACCGCCCGGTGAGCGGGCTTGTCGTATTCGCCAAAACAAGCAAAGCGTTGGCGCGGATGAACGAGATTTTTCAGAATCGGAAAGTGAAAAAAACATATTGGGCAATCTCAAGAAATTTGCCGCCAAGAGCGGAAGATACGTTGGTTGACTATCTGACACCTCGGGAACGCAATAACAAAACGTATGTCAGCCGCACGCCTGCCGACGGGGCGCAGAAAGCTGTGCTTGACTACAAATTGTTGGCAAAAACTGATTATTACTGCCTGCTTGAAGTGAATCTTCACACTGGAAGGAAGCATCAGATACGCGCACAATTATCGGCTATGGGATGTCCGATCCGTGGAGATTTAAAATATGGTGACCGACGGAGCAATCCCGACGGTGGCATATCATTACAGTCGCATAGAATCGTATTCGAGCATCCTGTGTCAAAAAAAATAATCGATTTGGTTGCGCCAATACCAGACGACAACCTGTGGCGGGCGTTGGCTGCAAATCTATGATTGCTTTATGCGGATAGCCTCTGGGAATCAAACCCGGAAGGTTGCTTATTTATCCCAAATCTGGTCATTAGTACGGCTTTTTCCTGACTTCGTAACTGATTGTCAATTAATTTTTTGCTATTCACGCGAGTTCGGGATAAGAGGTGTTTGAAAAAATGGCGAAAAAAAGGGAATCATTGATTTTTAGTAATTTAATGGTGTAAAAAGAAACAATTACAAATCATGATCACCAAGAGTAGAGTTACTGAAATTTTTGTATTGCCGATGATTTCTGCAAAGAATTTGATGCAGAGATGGCAAAAAACGCTGTTCAATCAACGCCTGATACCCCAAAACGCCGTCGCAAGCGTATGATGTCGGACGCCGAGGTCATCACAATCCTCATCTGTTTCCACTTCAACTTCTACCGCAACTTCAAGCATTATTACCAGGCCTGTGTGTGCGCTTTTCGGACGGCTTTGGAGTGAGGGGATACATGTGGTGACAGGGCTGCGCTCTAACATGAAGCAGCGACTGATGCCTCTTTATGACAAGATAATGCTGCGCAGAGGAGCATTATAGAGACCGTGAACGACATGCTTAAAAAACGTGGCGCAGCTTGTACACACACATGGCACCGCAGCGTGCACAACTTTCTGATAAATCTGCTCGCGGCAATGGGGCGTACTGCTTCTTCCAGTCCAAGCCAGCAGTCAACTTCGACTACGAGGTGCCGAACTCAGACGGTCGACTCACCATTTGGCAATAGCTCAAATCCCATTTTTACTGAAGCGCATCAGGCGGCCACGTTCATGGTCGTCCGACACTATCCGCATCCGAATCACGCCTTTTCAGTCCACACTTATCCCGAACTCGCGTTGTTAGGTCGACCCTTTTGCATTGGTATTTTTTCGAGGCGCTGAGAAGAGGTTGAAGGCGGCAAAGGCACTGAAGGAGAAAGGCGAGACGCCGGAAGAATTGTTGCAGTCAATCAAGGAAAACGAGGCGGCAGTGGCGGAGGCACAGAGGACGGTCGATGCTTGGAAAGCCATCGTAGGAGAGAAGTCACGCAGAGAGGAAGCCTCCAAAGCGGAAGCGGAGAGAAAAGCCGCTGAGGAGCGTGAACGTGCCGAGGAGGAACGTGACAGAATAGAGGCGGAACTCGACGCACAGAAAGCAGACGAGGAGGCGTGCCTTGAAGCGGAAAGAAAAGCAGAGGAGGAAGCGGTGGAGAAAGACGCGGAACTGAAAGAGGATAAGAAAAAACCGCAATTGAAGGATGTGGTTAAAGCAATTTATGAGAAGGGAAAGTCGGCCGCTTCCAGATTATACAAAATGGCATTCTTCGATGTCGCCAAGACACCTGACTTTATGAAGAAACTTGGGTTGACTGGAGACCGCTTCACAATCAAGTATGGGGTATTGTCGCGCCACGCAGGGAAAGATGATTCCCATTCGCTTACAGAGAAGCAGTGGGAGGAATTGCCTGATGCTTTGCAGAAGCCTTTTGCTATAACAAGATTCGGAGGAAAGGACAAAGGCTATCGTCTGTACACTACAATGAAGAACGAAAATGGCGAGACCATAGTCGTCGGTGTAGATGTGAAGAACGTAGGTCGTGATATGGAGGTGAATGCCATATCAACGATATTCGGAAGGCGAGGTGACGCTAAAAAGACACAGAAAGAGGATGTGCTATATACCGCTGAAAACATTACTCCCGAACAGCGGTCACTTCTCGGTCAGCCCAATTCTGACCAATATACCGGCGTTCGGGAGAGAAACGTTTCCACCGACAAAGGTAGCGAAAAGCCGGAGAAGAAGCAAGAGAATGAGAGCGTTTTTGACAAGGCTAAGGAGATCGCCGACAAGGAGGAGAAGAAACGCAAGGCTGAGGCTGACAAGCCAAAGCAAAAACCGCTGACTGAGACGGAGCGCAAGGACGCCGAGGAGGTAGCCGGTGCGTTGGGCTATCGTGTGGAATGGGTGGACACGATGGAGGAGAACGGAACGATAGACGCGGACAAGAAAGTGATCCGTATCGCAAAGGATGCCGAGAACCCGTTGGTGCAGGTGCTGGGACACGAGGTGGCGCACGGAGTGAGGCGGATGATCGGTGGCAAGTTCAGGGCTTTGCAGAAGGCGGCTATGGAAGTCGCCGGCGAGAAGGAATGGAATGAACGCATCGAGAAGAAGCGCAAGTTGAATGCTTATGCCGAGGGGAAACTTGCCGAGGAGGTGACGTGCGACATCGTTGGAGAGGCGTTGAACGACAAGGATGCGTTGAAGCGTCTTGCCGAGTCGCTGAGAGGAGAGAAAGGCATTCTTGCCCGTCTGCGTGACGCGGTGGCAAAGATGGTCGAGTATTTCAAGAACAGAGGCGACAAGGAGGGTGTGCGCAGGATGAAGGCCGCCGACAGACTTCTCGCAGAGTTTGAGAGTGCGTTGAAGGAGGGTGAAGGTGTGAACAGAAGTGCGAGAGAGGCTGAGATTGAAAATGAAAATGTCGAGCGCAGCGTAAGGAAGAGCCGAAGCGAGAAGGCGGAGTCAACAGCGGAGGAGCGGGAACTGAGGGACAACCTTGTGGAGCGTATGCGCAAGGGTGGACTTGACGTGGTGACTGATTCGGAAGAGATGCAGAGAGTCATAGACACCGAGAACGAGCGGACAAGGATGATGGGTGCCGGTTCAGTCCGTGAGCATCGTGTGTACCACGGCAGCGGAGCGGACTTCGATGCTTTCGACCACTCGCATATGGGCGAGGGCGAAGGCGCGCAGGCTTACGGCTGGGGTACTTATGTGACCGAGGTGGAAGGTATCGGCAGGACGTATGCTATTCAGAATACAACGAAGCACAACGATGCTTTACGAGCATTGCAACACGATGTAGATGCTATATCTGACCAACTTAACAGACAACGGGATGATTTGAAGTATGACGAAGAGCAGTTAAAACGTGCTAACGAATGGAGAGCTGAGGCTGAACTTGACTATGAATTATTTAAAAATGAAGCTGAGGAATTAAAGGAAAAATATGGGGAGGCTTCTCCTAAATACCGAAACCATCTGTTTAATGACATCTATACAGATGAAATGAAACGTGCTCAAAGTTCAGTTAAGAGCACAGAAGAGTCAATCCAGTATCGCAAGGAGAAAATCGCAGAGTTGGAAAAGGCATTAAAAGATAAGTAAGCGGAGATTGATGAACTGCCGAAGGAGTTTCCACGCCACCTTTACACTGTAGAAATCCCCGATGACAACGGCAGCAACTATCTGGATTGGAATGGACACCCTGCTGAATCTTTACTGAAAGATGTAGGTTCGTTTTTGGAGGGTGAAGGCTTTGAGAGGGTGCAGGATAACCCTGCCAGATATGAGAAAGGCGAAAGCACCGTTGTTTTGAACCCCAATGCGACTGGAGCTGATTTGTATGCGGAATTGCGTGAGGCTCTTGGCAGCGACAAGAAAGCGTCACAAGCATTGTCTGAGTTAGGCTGTATTGGCATCAAATATCCTGCTGACAATATGCGTGGTGGTCGTAAGGATGGCGCAAAGAACTACGTTATCTTCAACGAGAATGATGCGAAGATAACCGACCATACACGCTTTCTTCGAACTGCGGACGGAGAGGTGTACGGCTTGGTGAAGGACGGACGCATATACCTTGACCCAAAGGTGGCTACATCGGAGACTGCGGTACACGAATACACGCATCTGTGGGGCGATATGCTGAGACGCAA
>ERZ791805.643-NODE-643-length-14713-cov-2.653773_pt1 | contig 14713 bp, 5 predicted proteins | sample MGYA00510306_ERZ791805 | MGnify/ENA primary metagenome ERZ791805 (study PRJEB30046, sample SAMN00791990) | human gut metagenome | study: EMG produced TPA metagenomics assembly of the A metagenome-wide association study of gut microbiota in type 2... | reverse complement strand
CAGTTGTCTTGATGGTGTAGTAGCTGTCGTACCAACCGCCGCCACTGCTGGACTTGTGATACAGCTCAACCTCGCCGGTCAGGGTCGTGTAGTTGTCATCATCAGGCGTGAAGCGCCATTTGTAGGTCGTGTTGGCCTTGACCGTGGTATCGTCGGGCAGGGGCTCGCCCTTGTCATCCACCCATTCCAGCTTGCCGTCACTGGGATTCAGAGTGCTTCCCTTGGTGGTCAGCGCCGCGTCCTTCAGCGTCTTGCCGCTGGTGGTGATCTTGGTGTAGTTTGGCTCGCCGGTAGGCGTGGCCGGTTTGATCATGAGCACGAAGGGAGCGCTGGTGACGTCGTTGTAGTCGTTGTCGCCCGCCTTAGTCGCGATGACGCTGACAGAGCCGACCTTGACGGGAGTCAGAACGCCGGTTTCGGGATCGATGGTCGCCTCGCCGGTGCTCGCGTCTGTGTCGATGCGGTAGGTCACTGTGCCCGTGCCGGAGCCGCCAGTGGTGGTCAATGTCAGTGTCTGACCGTAGACCACACTACCCACACCGGTGATGGTCAACGGCTTCTGATCGTCCTTTTCTGTCAGAGTGACGTTCAGCGTGATGGTGAAATCCTCATAATTGTCACAGGACGCCTTGAGGGTGATGGTGATCTTGTCACCCGCCTTGCCGCCGGAGATGGCATAGGTCAGCAAGCTGCCGTCCGCTGCGAAGTCTTGCTTGGACAGGACGATGCTCGCCTCGCTGCTGAACGTCCAGTCCTGCCCGGCGGGCAGTCCGGCCCAGTCCGGCGTGTAGGTGTGATCCGAGGCGTCCGTGTACTTCTGCTCCAGCTCGACCGTTTTGAGGTTGCCGCCATCTGCCTTGTTCACCGTGACTTCAAGTTCAATGTTCTCCACTGTGTTGTAGTTTTTGGTGTCCTTCGGAGTGAACTTTGCCTGGAAGGTCTTGGCGGCAGTCGAAGCGCCGCCCACAGATTCGCTGCTATCCATCCAACTCCAGCCGTCCGGCAGTGTCACATCCGCCAGCGTCTGACCGTATTTTGCCGTCAGCCCGGTGGGAACGGTGTAGGTCGGCGTTGCCTTTGCTACCACAAATTCGCAATACACAGCTTCAAATCCGTAGTAGTTATCCGTATCACCAATGCTGGCGTACATACGGTAGGTACCGGCGTTCAGCGCGGGCGGATTCTGAATATCCCACGTCTGAACGGAGCCGCTGTCCGCAGCGGCATAACGGTAGGTCACTTGAGCATTCAAATCGCCCGTCCGGTCCGTCAAGGTCGGTGTGCTGGGCGTTTTACCGTAAGTATAGCCCGCCATGCTGACCTTGCCGTACGGTTGAGCCTTTTCGACAGTGATATTCGATCTTCCCGAAATCGTTAAATACTTCTCGGTGTCAGTCGGTTCGAAAATCCACTCGGCTGCATAGGTACCGTTCCCAACCACGGGTATATGCGTGCCGTCCACCCATTCAAAGGTTCCATCGACATCCACGTTGTTGACATTATCATGGAGCTTGCCGGAGAGAGCGATGGTATTCAGGGCGTCGCCGTAGGTGATGGCGTTCTTGCTCAGCGTCGGTGTGCCGGTGGGAGTGATCCTGTTCTTCGCAATGACGTTGATGGTCAAGATGATATCCTGATAGTTGCTCGTGGAGACGGTAACAGTGATCGTGCCGAATTGTCCTTCGTCCGTGCCGCTTCTGTTTGCGTCCAGTGTCAGCTCGCCGGTCTTGCCGTCTACAAGGGTAATAAAGGAGCCAACGCCCAGATTGGTATCAACCTTCCTGTCATAGGTGATCGTGCCGTAGTCGCAGGGAGCAGTCAGCTTCGGCAGCAGCGTTGACAGGTCAAAGGAATAGGTCTTGTGCAGGCCGTTGGTGATGGTCAGCGTACCGGACTGGATATTTGTGGGTGCGGCGGCCTTGGTGATGGTGAAGTCCTGGGTTTTCTCCTTGATGACGTAGTTGCCGCCTGCAACGTCCTTGATGGTCACCCGGCCGGTACCGGCGTTGGTGTTGTTGGAATACTCTACCGTGTATTCGTCTGTCGGAATGACCTCATTTCCGTCCTTGAGGGTCACGGTCGGCTCCAGCGCATCGCGGGTGGAGGTGCAGGATGCGACTTCAATCGCGGGTGTCACTTCTCTTGGCGTAATCTTCCACTTGACCGCGGCCTTACCGGTGTAGTTGCCGGTACCCTCGATAGTCAGGGTGAGGCTGTCATTGACATTGGTGGCCGTGTTGCCGCTTACAATACGGTAGGTAATATTTTCAGTCCATTTTTCCAGTGCCACACCGGTAATCTTCGGCGATTGCTCCGCCGCGTTGTATTCGAGGTCGGCAGATTCCAGCGTAATCACTGCGCCCTCGATGGACTTGGGAGCGACCTCGACAGTTGCGGTGTCGGTTACGGTTGCGTATTCCTCGGAATCCGGAGTGAACGTCCATTCGACACTATGACCAAGCGTACTCGCGTCCAGAATCGTATTGTCCGGTTGCTGCCACGAGAAAGTGCCCTCGACCTTTGCGCCGGTATTGGGGTCTTTCATCTTGCCCGAAATTTCGCTCTTGCTCAGTGTGTCACCGTAGGTAATCGGCGTTGCGGTGATCTCGCCGTCCAGCACGGGAACGATCTTGTTCTTCGCGATGACTTCAACGGTCAGGAGCATGTCCTGATAGTTGTCCGTGGTGATCTTGACGCCTACGGTTCCGACGGAACCTTCGGTCTGAGATTCGACAGCCGGGACAGTCAACTGGAACTCATCGTTTGATGTGATCATTGCCGTCGAATTTGCGTAGCCGCCCTCTCCAATCAGATCGAAGTTGCAGGCCTCATATTTGATGGAGCCGTACTTACAATTATCGCCCAGCGTCGGCAGCGCGGGAAGATTGACCAAGTAAGTCTTTGCCAGCCCGTTGATAACGGTCAGCTCTACGGGCTGCACTGTGGGCGCAGCGGCCTTGGTGATGGTGAACCGGTTCACATCATCGGTCGCGAAAACGTCGCTGACCTTTGTGGTACCTTCCGACTTACCTTCAAACACATAGTTATTGCTTGTGAGCGTCATGGTGAAGGAAAGCGCCTTTCCGTTTCCGACCTCCGGCGAGGGCAGATAACTCCCGTCCGCCTGCTTACTGGTAAATTGGGCGTCAGAGAAGGAGAGCGCCGTATCGGGAAGTTTAATCTTCGCCGTTTTGCTGAGGAACGTCAGCTTGTCCGCAGTGAGCGTGACATCTGCACTGCCGTCGTAGGTCTTGGAGATTGACGAAACAGAGAGAAGGCTGATCGGCAGCGGGTCGATGGTCACGGTGAACGTACCGGTAGCTGGTTCGTGGTTCGCGGCTTCCGCCTTGTAGTAAACGGTGTATGTGCCCGCGTCGGTGAATGTCGGTACGCCCGAAGTATAGTTGCCATCTTCCTTGTCGCTGTAGGTGAACGTCACGGGAGTGCTGTCTACGCTTTGTCCAGACGCGATGATCGATGCGATCTGTTCCTCGCCGGTGTAATACATGCTGGATGCTTTCACGGAAACGGTCAGCTCCGCCGGTTTGACCTTGATGGTCACAGTTTCGGTCACGGTCGCGTATTTCTCGTAGCCCGCAGCCGGAGTGAACGTCCATTCGGCTTCATAGTCGCCTGCGTTAGGATTGATCGTGCCGTCCGTCCACGCGAACGTACCGTTAACGGATTTGCCGGTGTCGGGATCCTTCATCGTGCCCGAAATCCGGCTCTCGCTCAATGTCTGGCCGTAGGTAATCTCGCTTGCAGTGATTGTGCCGTCCGGCGTGGGCTTGATCTGGTTCACCGCGTTGAGGACGAGCGTCAGTTGAAAGTTTTCGTAGTTGGTGGTGGTGACCGTCACTTTGACGGTACCGATCTGGCCGGTCGCTGTTCCATCTTTCGCATAGAGACCTACCAAAGTCAGCTTGCTCCCCTCAAATTCCGCTATCTCCGGGTCGAGATAATATCCATGAGCGGTGAAGTTGATAGCAGTCTGCCGATTCCCCAAATCGTAGCGCACTGTGCCGTAATCTCCATTGGGCGCTTCGGGCAGCAGCTTGCTGAAATCGTAGGTGTACGTCTGCTGTGTGCCGTTGATTACGTTCAGTGTGTCGGTCGGGATATTCATGGGCGGGGCGGCCTTATTGATCTGGAAGGTCTTATCATCAAAATCCGCGCCGTTCAGTGTAAAGTCCTTTTGGGTCGTGCCGTCTTCAAAGACATAGCCCGCATTCTTTAACTCGATGGTGAAGGAGACAGTCTTTTTCTGGCCGGCATCGGCGGAATCATAGTGGGCGTTGGACACCTCATAATCTGTACCCTTACCGCTGCTTTGCAAGACCTCAATGGCGGAATACACGCTCTTGCGTCCTGCCTGGATGCCATGCTCCTGCCAGAATGCAAGGATATCTGACACGGAGGCAGGATGTTTATCATCTGTACGTTTATATAAATACCGCTGTAAGAGCAACAGTCCGTATTGGGATCCGTTTTTCATGCTGAGACCTCCGGTCCAAATTCATATCTTCTCTTATAGTTTAATGAGCGGATCTTATTCCGTCAACTGTTTCTGACTCCGTGATGGTCAGGCGCATCGCATTTTGTCTGCACTATTGCTTTATAATAGAATACCAACGGCCTGCACAAGACCTATTCTCTTGCTCTCTCAACGCTGCTGCCGAAGCTGACTGCTCCCTGTGACTATGGCTCAATCACCTATGACAAGAAGGTTGTTACCGATCTGGGCACTGGCTCCTTTATTACCCTTGTAAACGGCAAGACCGGTGAACTGACGCTGGAAGCAAACAGAAGCGGCACAGACGAAGGACGACTCGGCACGATCACTGTTACAATCTCCACGAGCAACTATCAGGATATCACTCTGACCATCAACGTCAGCGCGGAAAACAAGATCACTCCGCAGGCGGACGGCGCAGTGACGGCAACGGACATCACCCATGGTCAGACACTGAATGACAGCAAGATCGCGGGCAAGGTGAAGGACGGCGACAAGATGGTTAACGGTACGTTCGCATGGGTGGACGGCACAGGCGCTGTATCCTACCGCATTGACACTGCTAACAGCACAGGCGAGGCGACCATCGATCCCAACACCGGCGTTCTGACTCCAGTCAAGGTCGGCTCCGTGAGCGTCATCGCAACCAAGGCGGGCGACAACGACTACAACGACGTCACTAGTGCTCCCTTCGTGCTCATGATCAAACCGGCCACGCCCACCGGCGCGCCGAACTACACCAGAATCACCATAAGCGGTAAGACACTGAAGGACGCGGCGCTGACCATCGAGGGCAGCACGCCGAACCCCAATGACGGCAAGCTGGAATGGGTGGATGACAAGGAAAATGTCCTATCCGGCAATACCACGGTCGAGGACAACACGGCCTACAAGTGGCGCCTCACGCCTACTGACACCAACTACACGACACTGACCGGCGAGGTTGAGCTGTATCACAAGTCCAGCGGTGGCGGCAGCGGTGTGACGGCTCCCTCCATCACGGTCCCCGTTTCCTCTGAGCAGGAGACCGTGAAGGTGGATGCGATCGTTTTTGGCAGCACCGCAGCCGTGGAGGTCACCGACAAGCAGCTCGATCAGGTCACTTCGGGCGGCGACATCGTCACCGTGGACGTCTCCGGCCTTAAGGACGTGGACAGCGCCAAGGGCACCGGCGAGACGACGTTCAGCCCCAACGCAGATTGCACCAGAGCGCAGATCGTAACCCTCCTCTGGCGTTGCAAGAAGTGACCCAGCTGAACAGCAAAGCCGCTGACATGACCACATAAGCGAACATCGGACAGCGCAGCGGATAGGCTTTTTGCCATGACGCTGCGCTGTCCTGATTTTATATTCCGCATGTTTCCATACTATCGTAAACGGTAAATAACCCGTACCTGCTAAAGCGGGAACAAATATGTCATACTTGTCGCGGGGAGGGTTCTTAATACTCCTCGCGGCATTACATATAGGGAGGTCTGTGCATGGAATACGGCTACGCGAGAATTTCCACAAGAGAACAAAATGAGGAGCGCCAGCTCATCGCCCTGCGGGAGTTTGGGCGGAACGACGGCCAGATCATTCTGGATAAGCAGTCCGGCAAGGATTTTGACCGACGCGGCTACAGGAGGCTGCTGCGAAAATTGAAAGACGGCGACACCCTTGTCATCAAGAGCATCGACCGTCTCGGGCGAAATTATGAAGAGATCCTGGAGCAATGGCGCGTTATTACCAAAAAACAAGGAGCGGCCATCCTCGTGCTGGATATGCCGCTGCTCGACACGCGCCGGAGCCGCGACCTGACCGGTACGCTGATCGCGGATATCGTGCTCCAGCTTCTGAGCTATGTGGCGCAGACGGAGCGTGAATTCATCCATCAGCGGCAGGCGGAGGGCATCGCTGCGGCAAAGGCGCGGGGCGTAAAGTTCGGACGTCCCTATAAGGAACTGCCCGCTGGATTTCAGGAGGTCAAGGCGCGTTGGGAGCGCGGTGAGCTGTCGGCGCGGGCAGCGGGCAAAGAACTGCACATTGCACACAGCACATTTTTGTACTGGGTGCGCGGCAATATATGTTAAAAAGTCGTTAAACGCGAGAATTGTCGGATATAAAAGTAGACCTTTTTGGGCACCTTGCTATTGATATTTTGGACAAAACGTGATACTATAAGGTCCTAAAAGAATCGTTTATTGGGTAATGGTCAACAAAGCCTACATTATTGACCACTGTCCGGCTATAAGGGAGATTGCCGGTTTGAGCGCCGAAAGGACGGGCTGGCGGATCGGAAGCAAGGGGTGAGCATGGATGCGAACATCGTTCTACGACTTTTGCGTAAAGCAGGGCCATAGGGCTCTGCTGGCGCAGTGGGACGAGGTTCGCAACGCGCCGCTTACGACTGGAAACGTTTCCTTCGGAAGTCATCAAAAGGTATGGTGGCAGTGCTCCAAGGGTCACAGTTGGCAGGCCAAGGTATACTCCCGCTCGGAGGGCAGCGGCTGCCCGTACTGCACCGGACGCAAGGAAACGCCTGAGAACTCGCTGGCGATACAGGTTCCTGCCCTTGAGGCTGAGTGGGATGCGGAGAAAAACACTCCGCTGAAGTTCGCCGACCTGACCATCGGCAGCCACAAAAAGGTCTGGTGGCGGTGCCCTGCGGGACATTCCTACGATTCGGTCGTCAAGAGCCGTGTGCTGGGCACCGGCTGTTCCGTCTGCGCGGGGCGTGTTGTTCTGCCGGACGAAAACTCCCTCGCGGCAAGGTATCCCGCACTTGTTGCCGAATGGGATACCGAGAAGAACGCTCCTCTATTGCCGACGCTGGTCGCCCCGGGAACGGTGAGAAAGGCCTGGTGGCGCTGTCCCAAGGGGCACAGCTACCGTGCCGCCATCTCATCCCGCGCGGGTGGTGGAACAGGCTGCCCATTCTGCGCAGGGCAAAAGGTCATACAGGGCGAAAATGACTTCGCTTCGCAATACCCGCAGCTTGCCGCCCAATGGGACCGACAGAAAAACGGCGCTCTGATACCGGAGGCAGTGACTTCCGGCTCCAACCGCCGCGTGTGGTGGCGCTGCGAAAAGGGACATTCCTATCCGGCTGTTATAGCTCACCGCGTGCGGAGTGGAAGCGATTGTCCGTATTGCTCCAACCACAAGATTCTGCCCGGCTTCAACGACCTCGCGACGATAGATCCGGTCGTTGCCTCGCAATGGCACCCGACGCGCAACGGCAGCCTTACACCGCAGCAGGTGACGCCCGGCAGCCGCCGCAAGGTCTGGTGGCTCTGCGATAAGGGTCATGCGTGGCGTTCGGTCATCAGCAGCCGCACGGGAAAGAAATGGTGCGGCTGTCCGATCTGCGCGGGCAGACCATTGAGCCAATGCACAGCGATTCTAAGTAAATCTCCGGCAGAGCCGGTGAAATAAGTGCCCACCTGCAGGGAGCTGCAGAATATATAAATCTCTCATAGGAGGATCAAAATGAAACGCAAAGCATTATCTCTCATTCTTGCGTTTGCCATGGCAGTCAGTCTGTTCACGGTAGGCGCAAGCGCGGCGGAGCCTACCTACGGCGACACCGCGGGCCACTGGGCCGAGGCCTCCATCGAACGCTGGAGCGGCTACGGCATTATCCAGGGCAGCAACGGCAAGTTTGACCCGGACGGTCAGCTTACCTGTGCACAGCTCGCCACCATTCTGGCAAGACTCCTGAAGCTGCCCGCCGCAAAGGACGCAGGCTTCATCGATAACCCGGCGGACGCCTGGTATTATGACGCCATCAACCGCTGTGCCGCCGCTGGCATTCTGAAAGGAAACGGCGATGGCACCGTGACGCCGAATGCGTCCATTACCCGTGAGCGCGCCATGGTCATGTTGGGCCGCGCTCTGGGTATCGAGCCCATCGAAAACCCCAATCTGACGCAGTTCACGGACGGTGCGCAGGTGGCGTCCTATGCCCGGGGCATGCTGGCTGCTCTGATCAGAGCCGGTATTGTGGGCGGCGTGACTGCCGACCAGCTGGCTCCTCAGAACAACATCACCCGCGCAGCCACCGTCACGATTCTTGACCGCGCCATCGGCACCTATGCGGACAAGGCTGGCGAGACGGTCAATGCCAATGGCAAGGGTATCGTCCTCGCTGTGGCAGACGATGTGACCATCACCGGCGAGGTGAACAAGCTGCTCGTGCCTGCCAATGACATCGAAGTGACCGTTAAGGGCAGCAAGAACATCGATTACATCGTAATCAGCGGCGACAACTCCAAGGTCATTCTGGACAACGCCTCCGCGGACAATGTGACGCTGGACGGTGAAAAGAGCGCAGTTGAGACCAAGAACGGCGCCAAGATCGACAATGTGATCGTAACCGAGAATGCTCCCGGCGCCACGGTCGATGTTGGCAGCGGCACCACCGTCGGCAATGTGGAGAACCATGCTGAGGATGCCACCGTCACCGGCAGCGGCACCGTGAAGAAAGTGGAGTCCGACAAGGACATCACCGTTAGGACCAAGGAAACCGACGTCAAGAACATCGGCGATGAGAAGATCACTGTCACCGACAAGAGCGGCAAGGATACCACGGTCGGTACCACCGGCTCCGGCTCCTCCACTACCGTGAATAAGGGTACCACCAGTTCCGGCGGTGGCAGCTATACGCCTCCGGCGCAGCACACCCACACCTGGGATGCAGGCGTCGTGACGAAGGAAGCGACCTGTACAGAGGCTGGAGTCAAGACCTTCACCTGCTCCTGCGGCGCGACTTACACTGAAGACATCCCCGCCAAGGGCCATAATTATAATAATGGCGTGTGCAGCAATTGTGGCGATAAGCAGCCGGAAGTCAAGGCAACCGAAAAGGCTTGGGATGCTTTGGATGCAAAGCTAGCAGGAATCAAGGGAAATGACGGCGCAGTGCTGGTTACCGCGAAACGGGAGGGTACTGCATACACGCTGAAACTGAATGTGGATGCAATTCAGTCCGGCGCGGCAGCTTTTGGTGATGATTTCCTCACCGGTCTTGCTACCAACCTGAAGAACGCTTTGGATGAAAACTTTGGCCGCTATGTGCTGACTGCGGATGGTCAGGATGTTTACAACAAGGGTACTTTCCAGAACACCGCACTGAAGAACGCCCTGTTCTCTGTGGCTGACGGTTTCTTTTATACGCTCAATCACATGACAGAAGAAAACGGTGTTTATACCTATAAGACTGTCAACGCCAAAGTGACCGGCGACAATACCTATGCATTCACGATTGCTGTTCAGCTCGAGGGCGAGGATGTTGCTAAGGTGAAGAGTCTTGCCGGAACGCTGGCTGACCACCTGCAGATGGAGATGCTGGATAGCGACGCCATCAACAGCCGTTATGGTATTACCGTTAATGAGAGCAAGGCCATTGTGGTCACGATGGAAATGCCGGGCAAACTGATGCAGGCAGGCGTGGATAAGATTGGAAGCGGTGAAGACGCTCAGAAAGCATTTGATGGCGACGGTGTCACCGTTAGCGCCTTGCTGGGTATCATGAATAGCATCGATTCCTTGGACGGCGTGTTGGGTAGTAATGCCAGTGATGTGAATTCCGTATTGAATACGGTTAACAGCAACGCTAATGTTGTAAACAAGGTTCTGAGCAAGATGACCGCTAAGGTTACTGCCCAGAATGGAACTACGGCTAACTTTGACATGACCTTTACTCCCAGCAATACGGGCAATGCATGGAAAGACTTCATGGCTGGTGTGATCGCTATGACCGGCAGTGATGAAGGCAGTGTTGGTGCGATGAAACCCAACCAGTTTAAGGTTGCTCAAGAAGGCACTTATAAAGATTACTACTATGCTGTTCCTGTGACTGTGACAATTGATTTGGATAGTTCTATGGGCTTCCAGGCAACGGAAACGGTTGTTGTGGTTATGCACATTGACTTTACCAAGTATTCCAAGACCGGCACTGCCAGCGTATCTGCTGCTGAGCCCACTGAGACTCCTGCTGCAGCGGAGACTTCTGCCGAATAAGGATTAGTTTGGGAAATTGAAAAACTCTGATTGATTGTCCCACGCATGGGGCAGGGACAAGCGCCCTGCCCCATGCGGTTTTCCCGTTTCTCCCAGCACTGGTGTAGCTGCAGCAATGCTGAGAGAAGTAAAAAAACGACATATAGCCTGAGGACTAAAGAAGATGTGAAGGGGGGTGATGCAAATTGAGGGGTACACGACTGGCTGAATTATCCATGTCATGGACGAAAGATTATTCCCTGAGTGCTCTTCTCTTGCTTGGAACGATCTTTAACATATTTTGGCTGTACAGGATGCGGCGGCAACTCCAAATGAAATGGTACGCCGTGATAGCATTCTCGGTGCTGCATACGGTATGTGGTGTTTTGAGTGTAAAAGCATTTGCATTTCTGGAAACCGGAGATGCTGGCAACATGAGCTTATTCGGCGGAGTGTTCTTTATGCCAGTGCTTTATTTCATCAGCGCAAAGGTTTCAAAACGCAATATCAAAGCCGTTTTTGATATTTTTACGATTTGCATGATCTTCACAGTGATGTGTGCTCGAATCAACTGCATCGTCTCTGGCTGCTGCGCTGGCTTAGTTATACCAGGAACGCATTATCACTTTCCCACAAGGGAACTTGAGATTCTCTATTACATTGTGATGCTGATTCTGCTCATCCCAAGAGTGAAAAAGAGCAAGAATCCCGGCAGCATTTACCCGTTATATATGGCATCCTACGGAGCGTTCCGCTTCATTGATGAATTCTTCCGAACGTCCTCTACGGGGATGCTATTCCACCTTTCTCATGTCTGGGCAGCCATCGCATTTGCGGCGGGACTCAGCATTTACATAGAAATAAACGCCAGAAATCATCAACGAAAGAAGGTAATAAAGAAATGAAAAGCACATGGAAGCGATTTCTTTCGCTTGTGCTCTGCATGTGCATGGTCATGGCACTGCTTCCAAATGTGACCATGACAGCGTTTGCAGCAACCAGTGGAACTGTGACAGGCTTAGCCGACGAGAACATTGGACTGAGTTTTACGGGCGGCGCAGATGATGCCTGGTCGGCCAATGCTACGAGCATTACCGGCGCAGCTACCAGCACGGGCGGATGCGACGGTACAAACTATGACTCTACGCTGACAATTGCCAATAAGAAGTCGACAACAGCAACCCTTTCCTTTGACTACTCTATTGAGCAGAACAGTGGAGCGATTCAGGTGGATGGTAAAGAGGTTTCTTCAGGTGCCAGATTCACCAAGGAACTGGCACCCGACGAGGAAGTTAAAGTATACATCAAGTCTGGCAGCACCAGTGCTGCTACGAAGATCACCCTTACCAACGTGGTTCTGGTAAGCGATGTCAATGCAACTGCGACATTCGTGCCTGCTGAAAACGGTACTTATACAGTAGACGAAAAACTCATTACCGAGGAATATAGCAACACGCAAAGCTCCATGACCGCCTATCAGGTGGCGGCGACTCCGGCGGATGGTTATCAGTTCTTGGGCTGGTATAACCTGACCACAGGCAAATGCATCGCGACTGCGGCAACCACCGCCCTGAATATCGAAAGTGACTGCACCGTTACGGCGAAGTTTGTGAGCAAGTCTCTGGCGCTTTTTGAGACTGGCGGTCAGCGGTTTGCAGACCTGAATGAAGCGGTTGCCTATGCACAGACAAACGGTCAGTCCAAGATTACCTTGGCGACCGATGGTTCTATCGGCGGCAGCTATACCATTCCGATTGGAATTACACTGTTGATTCCGTTTGATGAGGCGGGAACGCTGTATACGGATGCTCCTGCGGCAATTCGCACAGCCCCAGCTTCGAAGCCGTTCCGAACGCTGACGATGAGCGAAGGAAGCTCCATTACAGTCAATGGCGCGATTAGCTTGGGCGGCAGATATTTTGCCGCTGCCGGCAGCCAGCAGGGACGTCCTGTGGGTGATTACGGCTATATCAAAATGGCTGACAACAGCTCCATCACGGTCAAGAACGGCGGTAATCTCTATGCATGGGGCTTTATCTCCGGCAGCGGCTCTGTTTTGGCGGAATCTGGCGCTACGGTGTACGAATTCTATCAGATTGCAGACTTCCGCGGCGGCAGCGCATCTTCCAGCATGGGCCATGGGGTGTTCCCATTTTCGCAGTACTTCGTACAAAACATCGAAGTTCCCTTGACGTTGAATGCCGGCGCCAATGAACAGGTTTATAGCGGCGTTTATGCAATGAAGAGCACATATACTACTGCTATTAATTTCATTGGCGACACCGGTATGTTCAAAGTGGAATCCGGTAGCTTTACTAAGGATTACGATGAAAAGACGGATCGTCTTGTATTCACAGTAAACGGCGAAGCGGCATTGAACACGTTGTCGCTGACGCTTGCAGGCATGGATGTCAACTCTGCAAGCTACGTATTGCCTATCACCAACAACATTACCATCAATATCCAGTCCGGAAATGTGACGATCAATCAGACGGCAGCTCTGCTGGCGGGCGTTGAGGTCAACATTGCCGAGGGCGCTGGCCTGACAGTTGCAAACGAAAAGAATATCTATTTCTATGACAGCGATGAGTGGAACTCCGACAACTTTGTCTGGGGTCCCTGCAAGTTTAAGTCCGTGGCCTATGCGCCGGGTAAGGCATACAACCGCTCCGATAACGACTTGGTTGATGCGAAGATGGATGTGAACGGCAGCGTAACGGCTATTGGCGCCATCTACACCACCAATGGCGGCGCTGACATTTGCAGCAGCAACGGAACCGGCAAATATGTGCAGCAGAGCATACTTGGTAAGGAAACCGCAACCTATCAATATAATGCAAATGGCAATAATGCGGTGACCATCCCCATCACCGCCGCGAAGCTACACAACGCAGACGGCACCTACACCGAGACGGCAAATGCCAGCGCGGGTACGACCATTCCCTATCTGGATGGCGTATGGGGCGGTGCTGCGAACATCACTGTTGACTTTGACGCCAACGGCGGCGAAGGAACGATGCCTACCTGGACAGGTAAGCCCAATACGAGTTTTGATCTGCCAAAGAACACCTTTACCCGCGAAGGCTACACCTTCACCGGCTGGAACACTGCGGCAGACGGTACTGGCGCGGCCTATGCCGACAAGGCGCCCGTGAAATTCAGCGAGAATACCGCCCTTTATGCCCAGTGGACTCAGGACCCGGTCATCACCTTTGACGCCAACGGCGGCAAGGGAACCATGGGTACGCAGACCGTGAAGCCCAATGAGGCGACTGCCCTGACCGCCAACACCTTCACCCGCGCGGACTATGATTTCACCGGTTGGAACACGGCGAAGGACGGCACCGGCACGGCCTATGGCGACAAGGCAAACATCACCACCAACGAAAATGTCACCCTCTACGCCCAGTGGACGCTGCACAAGTACCATGTCCGCTGGCTGAACTGGGACGACACAGTCTTGCAGAAGGGCGACTACACCTGCGAGGATACGGCTGGATGGGATGATTCGAACAACGAAACCCCTAGCAGACCCGAGGATGAGAACTATACCTACGTCTTTGCGATGCGCTGGACTCCCTATGATGAGACGAAGGGAATCGACGGCTGGGGCTTCAACCCGCATGAGGACGTTGACTTCAGGGCAGTATTCAACGAATTTAAGAAGCTCACCGTCACTTTTAATGCCAACGGCGGCATCGGCACGATGGATTCGGTAAAAATCGTCAACGGCGGGTCCGGCGAGTATTACACGCTTCCCGAATGTGGCTTTACTCGCGAAGGCTATGACTTCGCCGGTTGGCTCATCACCGGAACTGTTGGCTACGATACTTTCGAGACGTATGAGCTTCATGACGAGAAATGGGACAATGAAATGCTCCTCGCCTTCTCCGACCTGACCCTCAAAGCCAGCTGGAAGGATAACCACTCGCTGACCGAGGTTCGTGGTAGCCGTGAGCCTACCTGCACTGAGGAAGGCTACACCGGCGATACCTATTGCAAGGTTTGTGATAAAGTACAAAAGCCGGGTAAATCCATTCCTGCAAAGGGCCACAGCTGGAATGAGGGCGTGATTACCACCGCCGCTACCTGTGAGAACGCCGGTGCCAAGACCTACACCTGCACAGTTTGCAATGCAACCAAGGCCGAAGCAATCGACGCGACTGGACATACTCCGGTTGAAGTTGCGGAACAGCCCGCTACCTGCACCGAGGCTGG
>ERZ791805.616-NODE-616-length-15231-cov-3.606089_pt1 | contig 15231 bp, 8 predicted proteins | sample MGYA00510306_ERZ791805 | MGnify/ENA primary metagenome ERZ791805 (study PRJEB30046, sample SAMN00791990) | human gut metagenome | study: EMG produced TPA metagenomics assembly of the A metagenome-wide association study of gut microbiota in type 2... | reverse complement strand
GGCGCGGTGTCTGTTGCCCTTTTTGTCGGGCGTTCCGCGTCTTCCATCGTGTGCTTTTTATTGTCAGCTCAGAACATTTGGTGCTGGCGGAGGTCCTGCCAGTGTCCGTGGGTGAAATCGGGGATACTCACCGGGCGGCTGCCTTCGCGGGCAGAGCGCTCGCTGAGTTCGGCGAGGCACGACCATTCGGCGGCATCATAGACGTCGATGTCGAGCGGCAACCCGTTTCTCAGACAGTGGATGAGGCGGCAGTCCATGGTATAGTTCATTTCGTTTGGCACCTGTTTGCGGTGTCCTTCGCGCCATAGTTCCGCAGCTTCGCTGCTGGCAAAGCGCTTCATCTCCTCCAGGGCCTCTTCGCCGGTGAGGATGGCCTCCGTGTTGACAGTCTTGAGCGTAGGCAACGGATATTTCTGCACATATCCCTGCGTGCCACACACCGTTTGCAGGCGACTGTAAGGGCGCATGGTGGTTACGTCGAGTTGCAGCACGATGCTTGCCCCTCTGACCGTTCGTATTAGTGTCGTGTTGACGCGTCCCAGCATTTTGTCTGTTCCGCAACCGTCAGACGTGAGCGATACGAGATAGTCCATGCGGTCGCCGCGGTGGAGATTCAGTAGCCATCCGATGGGGCCTATGCCATGTGTGGGGTAGGGGTTGCCGTCGTGGCTTGCACACGACTTCTCCATCCAGTTGTGGTTGGCGTCTGATGCGTTTCCCGTCAACCCGAACGTGTCGCGCAGGTTGTGGATGTAAGCCCCTTCGCAGTGGGTCACTTTTCCAAGCATGCCTTTGCGTTCCATTTCCAGGGTGGCCAGTGCCACGTGGTCGTAGCAGCAGTTTTCCGTCATGAAGCAGTGTCGGCGCGTAGCCTCCGCTGTGTCGACCAGCCGGTGGCATTCGTCGATGGTGGTGGCCGCCGGCACCTCCACGGCTACATGTTTTCCGCAGCGCATGGCTTCCACTGCCATCTGGCAGTGTGAACTCCAATCGGTGCAGATATACACGAGGTCGATGTCGTTGCGTTGGCAGGCTTCGCGCCAGGCGTCCGCTCCGATGAGTTTGTCGGCTTGCGGTCGTCCGGTGGCGGCGAGCGTCTGGTTGGCTGTCTCCAGCCGCGCGGGGTCAACGTCGGCCACGCAGCGAATTTCCGCCCCGTCGATGAAGGCGTAGCGTTCCAGGGTCTTCATGCCGCGCTGTCCCAGTCCGATGAGGGCGATGCGTACAAGGGGGATGGGGGCACAGCGTAATTCCAATACGGTGTCCATATAATATATATGAATAGGTGTCCTATAAAAAATAATCACGAAGCAGGCGCTTTGCCAGATATTGAAAGTCGAATAATCTCAGGGTGCCCGTTTGCGTATGTTTATATTCTACGGCAAAATTACTTGTAAACTGCCTAACTGAAAAATATTGCAGGCTTAAAATGCGAGTCGGTTGCCCAATGGAGGTGATTTTTCTCGCAAATGGGTGTGAAATTTGTATTTCCTTGAAAACAAAAAACGGACGCATCAGTAAAGATGCGTCCGTTTTTGTGATGTCAGTGTTAACCCTGTCATCTCATACAAGTTGTATTCAGAGGTGAATCTGATTACTTCTTGCGAGACTGTCCGTAGCGGCTCATGAACTTGTCTACGCGGCCGGCAGTGTCGACGAGCTTAGACTTACCAGTGTAGAACGGGTGAGACGTGTTAGAGATTTCGAGCTTTACCACAGGGTAAGTCTCGCCTTCGAATTCTACCGTGTCAGTTGTCTTGCAGGTAGAACGAGAAAGGAACATGTCGCCGTTGCTCATATCCTTGAACACTACGGGACGATAATTCTCGGGGTGAATACCTTTTTTCATTGTTGCTATAGCTTTTTTAGTGATTATCTTGATACGTGAATTGCTGGTAACAATTGCGTGTAATGGTCTGAATCGGCTGCAAATTTACTACTTTATTTATTGTTGACCAAGTGTTTGAGGCATTTTTGTGGCAGAGAAGGAATAAAATGCCTTGCCTGATGCTTCGTTCTTAGCGGAATGGGCTGTTTTGGCGCTGGAAACGGAGAGAACGATATTGGCGTTGCCATATATTTCTTCTTGACTTTCAATGTTTTCTAAAAAAATGGTGCCACGTATCATAAAATTATTTATATTTGCAGGTTGTTGAGACATTCATAGCAAACATCAAGCATATAATCAAATACAAACACCTAATCTTATGAAGAAAACTTACGCATTTCTCATGGCTCTTTTCTTCTGTGTTGCAGCTGCAGCGCAGGGTTTGTTGCCAGAGTTTTCAACAGAAGACAACCCCGTTTGGTATCGCGTGCAGTTTAAAACAGGCAGCGCGTTCCTGACCGACAAAGGCAACGGGGCAGAACTTCAAACCGCTGCGGGCAGTTCAAGCGACGCCCAGAAGTGGCAGCTCATTGGAAACAAGGACAATTTCAAGATGAAGAGCAAGAGCGGCCGTTACGTCAACTGGAACGGCAGCAAGTACACCGCCAGCAAAACAGCTGGCGTGGCGCTCAAAATCGTTCAGAGCACCAACGCTTCTGCCACCAACTGTTGGGAAATCCAGCGTGCTTCTGGCAGTCAGTCGATGAATCAGTGGGGCGGCGCTGGTGCTGGCAAGACGCTCGGCGAATGGACTCTGGGCGACGCCAACAATCCGCTCTCTTTCGTTGCCACGGCGGCCAAGTTGCCCGTCTTCAGTAGCGGCGATACGGAAAAATGGTATTTCGTCCAGTTCCGCAACGGCAATCGTACGCTCCAGGCCAACGGCCTCGACGAATGTATCCGTCTTGCTGCCCCCGACCCCGTTGACGGACAGCTCTGGAAACTTGTTGGAACAGCCGACAACTTCCAGCTCGTGAACCGCGCCGGCCAGTATGCAGTGGTCAGCAACACCGCTGCCGCCACGGAGACGCCGCGTAACGACACGCCGCTCCGTGCCTCGGCAAAACCTTACGACAAAGGCTTCAAGCTCCTCGAAACCACCAACGCTACCTATCTGCCTTCATGGGAAATCCAGCCCATCGGAAAGAGCGGAAAAGCCCTCAACCAGTGGGGCGGAACGGCCATCGGCAACAGCATCGGCGTTTGGAACACAGCCGACAACAACAACCCCTTGCTCTTCATCTCTCCCGACGATATGGTCTATGCCGACTTCAAGGCTGTTGGCATCACGGGCTATGTGCCAGAGAACAAGCTCACCCTTTGGTATGACAAACCAGCCACGCTGACTGGTGTCGGCAACGTTTGGATGGAATACAGCCTGCCAATCGGCAACGGCCAGTTTGGTGCCAGCCTTTTCGGCGGTCTTGCAAAAGACGAAATCCAGTTTAATGAAAAGACCCTTTGGAGTGGCCGCAACACCGACAATGGTGGAAGCTACGGCTATTACGAAAACTTCGGTTCCGTATTTGCAGAAGACATCAGCGGCACGTTCAACTATAGTTCGGCTGGCGCCGCACAAGACTACTACCGCCAGATTGACCTCACCACCGCCACTGGCAAGGTGTCGTTCAAGAGTCCAGACAAGAAAGTGACCTACACCCGTGAGTATTTCTCTTCCAACCCCGCCGGTGTCATTGTGGCACGCTATGCGGCCGACAAAAAAGGACAGCTCAGCCTCCGCTTTACCCTCAACCCTGGCAAACCAGGATTGAGCGCCACGGCAAAATATGCCAACGGCGAAGCCTATTTTGCAGGCAAGCTTGCCACGGTGAGCTATAACGCCCGCATCAAGGTCGTTCCGACGGGTGGCGAGATGACCACCACCGATGAAGGCATCACCGTCAAGAATGCCGACGAAGTACTCGTTGTTCTCGCAGGCGGCACCGATTTCGACCCCGCCTCGAAAACCTATGTCAGCAACACCGCCAAGCTCGCCTCGAGCGTTCAGGCACGCATCAACGACGCCGTTGAAACCGGTTTCGACGCCCTGAAGAAAGCCCATGTGGCCGACTATCAGTCGTTCTTCAACCGCGTTGACTTCGACCTCGAAGGCACCGCCAATAATATCCCGACCAACACCCTCGTCGACAGTTACAACCAGGGTAACGGTGCTAACGCCCGCATGCTCGAAACGCTCTATTTCGCCTACGGACGCTACCTCGAAATCAGCAGTTCGCGCGGCGTTGACCTTCCCTCCAACCTGCAGGGCATCTGGAACAACGTCAGCCAGGCTCCTTGGCACGCCGACATCCACTCAAACATCAACGTGCAGATGAACTACTGGCCGGCCGAGCCGACCAACTTGAGCGAAATGCACCTGCCGTTCCTCAACTACATCATCAATATGTCGGCTGGCATCCACAACGAATGGGCTGGCTATGCCAAGGCCGCCGGACAGAAGCGCGGTTGGACTTGCTACACCGAAAACAACATCTTCGGCGGCGTAGGTTCGTTTGCCCACAACTATGTCATTGCCAACGCTTGGTATTGCACCCACCTCTGGCAGCACTATCGTTACACCCTCGACCGCGACTATCTCAAGCGTGCCTTCCCCGCCATGCTGAGCGCCGCCCAGTTCTGGCTCGATCGTCTCGTGCTCGACAAGAAAGACAACACCTATGTCTGCCCGAAGGAATACTCTCCTGAGCATGGTCCCGGACAGGAAGACGGTGTGGCCCACGCACAGCAGCTCGTTTACGACCTCCTCACCAACACCAAGAGCGCCATCGAAGTGCTCGGCAGCGATGCGGAAATCTCTGAGGCCGACCTCAACTTGCTCAACGACCGCCTCTCGAAGCTCGACCGCGGTTTGGCAACTGAAACATACACCGGTGCTTGGGGCAACCCGAAAAACGGTGTGAAGAGCGGTGAACTCCTCTTGCGCGAATGGAAAACCAGTGCCTATACGGCCGGTGAGAACGGGCACCGCCACATGTCACACCTCATGTGCGTCTATCCTTTCAACCAAGTGACCCCTTCAAGTCCCTACTATCAGGCCGCCGTCAACTCCATGAACGTTCGTGGCGACGAATCAACCGGATGGTCTATGGGATGGAAAATCAATCTCTGGGCACGCCTGCAAAACGGCACCAAGGCCCACGGCATTCTCACCAAAGCCCTGCGTCATAGCACGTCGTATGGCACCGACCAGAGCCGAGGCGGTATCTACTACAACCTCTACGACTCACACGCTCCCTTCCAGATTGACGGTAACTTCGGTGCCTGCTCAGGTATCGCCGAAATGCTCCTTCAGAGCCACACCGACACCATCCAGGTGCTCCCAGCTCTCCCGAAAGCATGGAAAACAGGTCACGTCACTGGCTTGAAAGCCATTGGCAACTTCACAGTCAGCGTGGCATGGAAAGACGGCAAGGCCACCCGCATCACCATCGTCAACAACGGCGGACAGAAAGGCATCGTGAAATATCCGGCCATCGCCACCGCCAAGCAGTATGTCGACGGCGTTGCCAGCGAAGCCGTTGCTGAATCGGAAAACGTTGTGAGCATCTCAGCCGAAAAGGGCAGTGTCACCGTCTTTGACTTCGACGGCACTTACGATCCAACGGGCATTCACAACGCCAAGGCCGACGCTCCCGTCGTTGCCACGAGCGGCCGCACCGTCAGCGTGTCGGGCTGCAAAGTGAAGAGCCTGGAAGTCTATGACCTTCAGGGCCGTTTGGCCGGCGCCACTTCACGCGCCAGCCTCAGTGTCGGCAAAAGCGCTGGCGATGTAGTCATCGTCTGCGTGACGGCCAAGGACGGCCAGAAGCACACGGTGAAGGTGAAGTTCTGAGAAAGGAATTTTCGCTTCCCCTGAAAAACCATTTCATCATCCCCTTCCGGCGATTTTCCGGAAGGGGAAACAATACAGAGGGTGCTCTGAAAAAACGGTATGACGTGTCATATTCAGTAGCAGATTGTTTTACTATGAGAATATGCCTGCTGTCGTGCCCGAATTTTCAGAACACCCTCTTTCTCTTTTCTCCGAATATGGCAAAAAACAATGTGTTTCTCCGGGTGTTCCGCTTCTATGCCGACGGTTTCCGGAGCATGACGCTCGGCAAGGTGCTGTGGACCATCATCCTCATCAAGCTCTTTGTGATATTCTTTGTGTTGAAGCTCTTCTTCTTCCCCGATGTACTCGGGCAGAGGGCCGACGGCGACAAAGCGTCTTACGTGGCACGCGAACTCGTTTCGCGCTAACGCGAAAGCGTATCCCTGCGGTTTTTTCCGCCATACTGCTTTCGTCAGAGTATAGCCCGTCACAACGGATTATTTTTAACTTCTCATAAAAACCAAACACCATGATCAACCTTTTGACTGTAGACGCAGCGGTAATCGACTGGTCGCGTGCCCAGTTTGCACTCACTGCCATTTACCACTGGCTCTTCGTGCCGCTCACGCTGGGTCTTGCCCTCATCATGGGCATTATGGAAACCTGCTATTATCGCACAGGAAAACAATTTTGGAAAGACACCGCCATCTTCTGGCAACGCCTGTTTGGCATCAACTTCGCCATGGGCGTGGCCACGGGCATCATCCTCGAATTTGAGTTTGGCACCAATTGGAGCAACTATTCCTGGTTTGTCGGCGACATCTTCGGAGCGCCGCTTGCCATCGAAGGCATCGTGGCCTTCTTCATGGAGAGCACCTTCGTTGCCGTGATGTTTTTCGGCTGGAAGAAAGTGTCGCGCGGCTTCCATCTGGCCTCCACGTGGCTCACGGGGCTCGGCGCCACCATCTCCGCGTGGTGGATTCTCGTGGCCAACGCCTGGATGCAAGACCCCGTTGGTTGCGAGTTTAATCCCGACACCGTGCGCAACGAGATGACCAGTTTCGTTGACGTGGCCCTCTCTCCGTTTGCCGTCGACAAGTTTTTCCACACCGTCACCTCCACTTGGGTGGTCGGAGCCGTCTTTGTCTGCGCCGTCAGCTGCTGGTATCTGCTGAGGCGCCGCGAACAGGAAATGGCTCGCCAGAGCATCAAGATTGCCAGCATCGTCGGCATCGCCGCCGCCCTGCTGACGATGGCCACGGGCGACTTCTCAGCCGTGAAGGTCGCAGAACGCCAGCCGATGAAGCTCGCTGCCATGGAAGCGCTCTACGACGGCGGAGAGGGCGTTTCCCTCACGGCCTTTGCCGCCATCAATCCCTTCAAACAGTCCCCCTATGCCCAGGGCGGCGAAGCCCCGATGCGCATTGCCATCCCGAATGGGCTTTCTTTGCTTGCCACCCACCAGTCAGACGGTTATGTGCCGGGCGTCAACGACCTGCTAAATGGCTATACGCGTGCTGACGGGAAGCGCGAACCGTCGGCAGAGGAGAAAATGGAACGCGGACGCAGGGCCATTGCCACCCTTGCCGAATACCGAAAACTGAAGGCGGCCGATGCCAGCGACAAGCGCTTGCCGGAACTCGCCGCGCAGTTGAAGCAAGACATGCCTTACTTCGGTTACGGATACATCAAAGACCGCGACGAACTCGTGCCGCACATTCCGCTCAATTTCTACGCCTTCCGCGTTATGGTCGGCATTGGCACCTTGCTGATGCTTTTTTTCCTCGTCATCGGACACATCGCTTGGCGGAAAGACATCACGGGCAAACACCATTGGCTGCACAAGACCGCCTTGCTCATGCTGCCGCTGACCTATCTCGCGAGCGAAGCTGGGTGGATTGTTGCCGAACTCGGCCGGCAACCCTGGGCCATTCAAGACATGCTGCCAACGGTGGCTGCCGTTTCCGACCTCCAGCCGGGTAGTGTGGCCCTCACCTTCTTCCTCTTCCTCGCCCTCTTCACGGCGCTTCTGGTGGCAGAAGTGAGCATCATGTGCCGCGTGATACGCAACTATAATGCCGACAAATGATATCCTCAGTGTAAAAAAATAAACCTCCTTATGAATTACGAATTCTTACAACAATATTGGTGGCTTATCGTCTCCTTGCTCGGGGCGTTGCTCGTGTTCCTGCTCTTCGTTCAGGGCGCCAATTCAATGGTCCACAGCATTGGCCACACGGAAGAAGGCCAGCGCAAAGTGCTTGCCTCAACGGGTCTCAAATGGGAAATCACGTTCACCACCCTTGTCACCTTCGGCGGCGCCTTCTTCGCCTCCTTCCCCTTGTTTTATAGCACCAGCTTCGGCGGTGCCTATTGGTTGTGGATGATCATCCTCTTCTCCTTCGTCTTGCAAGCCGTGAGCTACGAGTTTCAGATGAAGAAAGGCAACCTGCTCGGCACGCGCACCTACCGCTGGTTTCTCGTGCTGAACGGCATCATTGGTCCGCTACTTCTCGGCGGCGCCGTGGCCACCTTCTTCAATGGTTCCAACTTCCTCGTTGAGAAAGCCTCCCTAACAGACATCGGTTCGCCCGTCATCAGTCGTTGGGCCAATGCCTCCGCTGGCCTTGATGCCCTGCTCGACCCTTGGAACCTCATGTTCGGCCTCGCCGTGATGTTTCTTGCACGCGTGCTCGGCGCCCTCTACATCATCAACAATATCAACGACGAAGACCTCCGTTCGCGTGCCAGTGTGCGCCTCGTTGGTGCCGCCGTCCCCTTCCTCGCGCTCTTTCTCACCTTCTTTGTGCGTCTCCTTTTGAAAGACGGTTATGCCGTTGACCCGCAAACGCAGCAAGTGTTTCTCTCGCCGATGAAGTATCTCCACAACTATCTCTCCATGCCCCTCCTCTCAGTGCTGACCCTCGTTGGCGTTGTGCTGTTGCTCTATGGCGTTGGGCGCACGGTTGTCAGCAAAACCTACGTCAGAGGCATTTGGCCTGCCGGCATCGGTGTGGTCATGGTGGTGTTCTCCCTGCTCCTTGTGGCCGGTCTCGGCAATACCGCCTATTATCCCTCCAATGCCGACCTCCAAAGCTCGCTCACCATTTCAAACAGTTGCAGCAGCGAGTTCACCCTCCGCACCATGTTCTACGTCTCGCTCCTTGTGCCCTTCGTCTTCGGATATATCGCATACGTGTGGCGCGTGATGGACCGGAAATGAACGCGACGGACAGGAAATTTCCCAAATGGTAATTATTATTATCCAAAACCACTGGCAAAGAACGCTTTCAAACGCCAGAGAAAACACGCTGGCGACTCCCGACGAGTTTTCATCTCTCGGAATTTCTGTAAGCCCTAATAGAAAGTCATCGATTCGCGGCCGCAAATCGTGCTACTCGCGGCCGCGAGTAATGCTACCATCGGCCGCGAGCAGCGCTACCTTCGGCCGCGAATCGATAACTTGTCAAGCTTTTTGGCCATTACTAAAATATCCTTCAAAATAATAGTCTGCACCGTAGGCGTTCTCCAACGCCTTATAGTAAATTTACAGCAGTAATAGAGTTGTTTGTACTGGGGGCATCATCTTCGGGTTTGCCCAATGTTCCTGCAAGCAGCTCTATTTTTCTTGCTTCATGAGAATGAAAATGGCGGCTATGCCACAACCAAAGAAAAAATCCCGCCTCGCCTTTTGGTTTTCTCCTTGCTCCTTTCATAAGAAATTAGTAATTTTGCACCCGTCCCCAAGGGGGACAGCATAAAGAGAGAAACAATTAGCCTGTCTGAATCCGTTGAACGCCATGCGAAGCAAAAGGATGTCGGCAGGCCGTTTTGTTTCATAACCAAACCAACAACAACTCAAGCACAACAAATCATGGGAGGATTTTTTGGCACAGTGTCACAACGCAGTTGCGTGGCCGACATGTTTTACGGAACAGACTACAACTCACACCTCGGCACGCGCCGGGGAGGTATGGCAGGCTACAACTCAGAAGAAAAGAGTTTCGTCCGTTCCATCCATAACCTCGAAAGTTCTTATTTCCGCACGAAGTTCGAACCGACACTCGACCGTTTCAAGAATTGCAACTCGGGCATCGGCATCATCAGCGACACCGATGCGCAACCACTCGTCTTCAATTCTCATTTGGGACGCTTCGCCATCGTAACGGTGGCAAAGGTGGACAACCTTGAGGAACTTACGCAGGAAATGATGGCGCAAAACATGCACTTCGCTGAACTCTCCTCTGGCAGTATCAACCAAACTGAACTCGTGGCGTTGCTCATCATCCAAGGAAAGGATTTCAAGGAGGGCATAGAAAACGTTTACAACCGCGTGAAGGGCTCTTGCTCAATGCTTATCCTGACAGAAGACGGCATCATCTGCGCCCGCGACAAATGGGGACGCACGCCCATCGTGATTGGGAAGAAAGAAGGTGCCTGGGCCGCAACGAGCGAAACGACGGCCTTTGCCAACCTCGACTATGAGGTGGACCGCTACGTGGGGCCAGGAGAAATCATCCGCATCCGCCAAACGGGCTGCGAGGTGATGAAGGAGGCCGAAGAACGCATGCAAATCTGCTCTTTCCTCTGGGTTTACTACGGTTTCCCCACTTCAACCTACGAAGGACGCAACGTGGAGGAAGCTCGCTTTGAGAGCGGCCGCATCATGGGCGAAGACGACAAGACGGAGGTGGATTGCGTGTGTGGCATCCCTGATTCCGGTGTCGGAATGGCCCTCGGATATGCCGACGGCATGAAGCGCCCTTACCAGCGTGCCATCTGCAAATACACCCCCACATGGCCCCGCAGTTTCACCCCCGCCAATCAGGAAATGCGCTCCTTGGTGGCCAAGATGAAGCTTATTCCCAACAAGGCCGTGCTCAACGGCAAGCGCGTGCTCTTCTGCGACGATTCCATCGTGCGCGGCACGCAGTTGCGCGACAACGTGAAAGTGCTTTTCGACGACGGTGCAAAGGAAGTTCACATGCGCATCGCCTGTCCGCCGCTCATCTACGGTTGTCCTTTCATCGGTTTCACCTCTTCGAAGAGCGACATGGAGCTTATCACGCGCCGCATCATCCGCGAACTGGAAGGTGAGGGCGACCAGCGCCTGGAGGCTTACGCAACGACCGACTCGCCTGAATATCAGCGCATGGTGGAAATCATTCGTGAGCGTCTTGGCCTGACCACGCTGCGCTTCAACAAACTCGAAACGCTCATCAAGGCCATCGGACTCCCCAAGTGTAAGCTCTGCACGCACTGCTTCGACGGGACAGGATGCTTCTAAGAAAATATTCTAACACCTTCAGCTCCAGGCAACGCCTGATAACGGCACATCGCCGTTGCTGACAACCTTATATAAAAAGAGGTGTTCAACTTTATGGTTGAACACCTCTTTTTGCGTTTTTGGGGGACGAAGCGTTTGGCGGCTATGAGGGAGTATATTTGCTAATCCCCATTAAAAATCAACTGAGCCTGGGAAACGGCTAAAATAAATAAAAGTCCTGTAAGTCCATACATGATAGGTTGAGGTTTGCCATGTCAATCTTGTCCCCCTTGACCCTTGGCCGTCCACGCCTCTTTTCCTTCTTGGGAATGTAATGCAGACAAGCGTTGTCACGGAAACGGCTGACAAGATAGAAGCCAAGCTCCGACATGCCCTTCTCAAACGTGGATGTGGAGAAGAATGCGTCAGCCACCACTATGTCGGTGATGGACAGCAATTTCTTAGATTACCGCTTCATAACGCTGATGTAATATTCAACGAGTGTTTTGTTTCTCATATTCAGCGTGGAGTTCCCTATTGTCTGATGGGCCCGCAGTATCATGCATTTGTTGTGGGCAACATCCAGCAAGCCGATGCCCATGATTTCAAGTCCGTGCTTCACAGCCCCTGCACATCCCGACGTAAAACCACGAAAAGACTACTCATTTATTAGGATTATGGGAATCTGAGCCTTACAATCTGACACCTACTTCTAAGTATAAGATATTGAAAATCACTATTTCTAGGTATTGTACAATTTCTAAATAAGCCATACCTTTGCAGCCTGAAAAAAGAAATAAATATGACCAGAGGATTAGAAAAAGTTAAAAAGATTAAAAAGAAACACATCTTCCTGGCCTTATTGGCCGTGATCGTTTTGGGAGGTTTGGCGAAGGCTTACTCTGCCTGGGTGGGCACTACCCACATCGCTTTCCTCAACTATCAGGCTATTACGCTGGGACAGATTTCGCATGCCAACGACAATGCGATGATTAAACTGAGTGAAATCACTACCGATGATTTCGACCATCTGGACGATTACGATATGATTATCGTGAATGGTATGGGGCTCCGTATTGACGAGAACCAGCGCAAGCTGTTGGAGGAGGCTTCCTACAAGGTACCGATCCTGACTCATGCTGCTACCAACCCAGCCAACAATATCGTATCGGTGGATAACTTCGATGCCGATTATCTGATGCAGTACATCGAGAACGGCGGTAAGAAGAATTATCACAACATGCTCGCTTACATCCGTAAGTTTATCGACGGAAAGAAGTTCATGGCTCCAGAGCCGGAACGCGTGAATGAGCGACCAGACTATCTCCTGACTCATTTCGATCCGAATGATGAAAAGGGTGATGAACTGGGTTTCAACAGCATCCGCGAGTACAATGCCTTCCTGGCAAAGAACGGTTTATATAAAGAAGGAGCTCCTACTATCATGCTCACCGGTTTTATGGGTGCGGCTCCTGATATGGAGAAGGCTTTCGAGAAGAAGGGCTTCAGGGTGTATCGCATCAATAAGCTTCAGAGCTTTATCGCCGGTCATCATGCCGACAGTATCCAGGCGAATGCCGTAGTGAATATGGCGCATGGCAGACTGGGCGATTACTTCGTAGAGTTTCTGAAGCAGAAGAATATTCCACTGTTCTCACCTCTTAATATCAACCGCTTGACTACCGATTGGGAGAACGACAAGCAGGGAATGAACGGCGGCTTCATGTCGCAGAGCATCGTGACTCCGGAGATTGATGGTGCCATCCGTCCATACGTGGTTTTCGGTCAGCGCATCAACAAGGAGGGCTTGCAGGAGGTTTACGGCATCCCAGACAGAATGGAGAGTTTCGTGGAGAGCGTGCAGGGCTATGTAAATCTGAAGAACAAGAAGAACAGCAGCAAGCGCATCGCTATCTTCTATTTCAAGGGTCCCGGTCAGAATGCTCTCATCGCTTCGGGAATGGAAGTGGTTCCATCGCTCTACAATCTCCTGGTTCGCTTGAAGAATGAGGGATACAATGTAGGCAAGTTGCCTGCCAATCCTCAGGAACTGGCAAAGATGATTCAGGCTCAGGGTGCCGTCTTCGGAACCTATGCCGAAGGTGCCTATACCAAGTTCCTCCAGTCGGGACATCCTGCCCTGATTACTGCTCAGCAGTTTGCCGGATGGACCCAGAAGGCTTTGTCTAAGAAGATGATCAAGGAGATGAACCAGCTCTATGGTTCCTTCCCTGGCAAATATATGGCTACCGATGATGGTAAGTTGGCGGTGGCAAGACTGCAGTTTGGTAATGTGGCATTGCTTCCACAGGTGATGGCAGGCTTGGGAGGCGACTCCTTCAAGATTGTGCATGGCACCGACCAGGCACCTCCTTACACCTATGTTGCCTCTTATCTCTGGGCACGTTATGCTTTCAGTGCCGATGTACTTATCCATTTCGGAACCCACGGCTCTCTGGAATATACCCCGAGAAAGCAGGTAGCACTCGACAGCAACGACTGGAGTGACCGATTGATTGGTGTGGTTCCACATCTTTATATATATACCATCGGCAATGTGGGCGAGGCGATGATTGCCAAGCGCCGCACCTATGCCCAGACCCAGAGCTATCTCACTCCTCCTTTCAAGGAGAGCGAATTGCGACAGACCTATAAGCAGTTGAGCGATGCCATCCAGTCATACGAGAAGAGGGCATCTGCCGAACAGTCGCTCAAGGTGAAGGCGCTGACCGTGAAGATGGGAATCGCCCGAGAACTGGGACTCGATGCTAAGCAGATGAACAAGCCTTATTCTGCAGATGAAATTGCGAGAGTAGAGAACTTTGCGGAAGAGTTGGCAAACGAGAAGATTACCGGCAAGCTCTATACTTTGGGTGTGCCATACGATAACAATGATGTCCGCACCAGTGTCTATGCGATGGCTACAGATCCTATTGCCTACGGAATGTTGGCAGTAGATAAGCTGAAAGGTCGTGCCCAGGAGGGTGTGGAGAAGCATAAGCAGCTTTTCGACCGTCTTTATCTGAGCAAGGCACGCAACACCGTGACCCAGCTCCTGGGTTCAGCCTCGGTTTCAGATGAATACATCTGCCGTTATATTGGAATCACTCCTGCCGAACTCCAGATGGCTCGCAAAGTTGAGGCGATACAGGCTGCTCCGGATCCTATCCAGATGATGATGCAGATGGCAGGCCAAATGGGTGGAGCGAAGGAGGCGAAGCCGAAGAAGGTAGATAACCGTACGGTAAGCGAGCTCCGTGCAGCCAAGGCTTCTCATGAGAAGAAGGTTCCGCAGATGAGTCGTGAGGCTTTTGAGAAGATGGAGCAGACCGGTCACTTCCCTGACAAGATGATGGAAGCCATCAAGAAGGGGCAGAAATGGTATCAGGAAGATTTGAAAAAGGCAAAGATGGCGGAAGCCGGCAAGGGTAAGGCATCTCAGACCGGGGAATCTTCTAAAGATAAGGGTATGATGATGTCGAAAGCACCAAAATATACCCGTCAGCAGATTCGTCTGGCTCAGGCTATCACTACTGTGGAACATGCCTTGCAGAATGTGGGCAAGTATTCGGAGGCACTCCGTCAGAGTCCGCTCAACGAGATGTCTTCTCTGATGAATGCCCTGAATGGCGGCTTTACCGCTCCATCTCCTGGTGGTGACCTGATTGTGAATCCAAACACTCTGCCAACAGGTAGAAACCTCTTCTCCATCAATGTGGAGAATACACCTTCGGAGGATGCCTGGGAGAAGGCGAAGGAACTTTGCGACAATACCATCAAGATGTATTGCGAGCGACATAAGGGTGAATATCCTCGTAAGGTGAGCTACACGCTCTGGAGCAGTGAGTTTATCGAAACAGAGGGTGCTACCATCGCCCAGATTCTCTATATGCTCGGTGTTGAGCCGGTAAGAGATGCCTTCGGTCGTGTTACCGATCTGCGTCTCATCCCATCCAAGCAGTTGGGCCGTCCTCGCATCGATGTCGTGGTTCAGACTTCCGGTCAGCTCCGCGACCTGGCAGCATCCCGTCTCTTCCTCATCAACAAGGCGATAGAGATGGCGGCAAATGCCAAGGGTGATAAGTACGAAAACCTGGTGAAAGCCGGTGTTATCGAATCCGAAAGAGTGCTCGTAGAGAAGGGCATGTCGCCAAAGAAGGCACGCGAGGTAAGTATGTATCGAGTGTTTGGTGGCGTAAACGGCAACTATGGTACCGGTATCCAGGAGATGGTAACCGCAGG
>ERZ791805.614-NODE-614-length-15239-cov-4.747958_pt1 | contig 15239 bp, 14 predicted proteins | sample MGYA00510306_ERZ791805 | MGnify/ENA primary metagenome ERZ791805 (study PRJEB30046, sample SAMN00791990) | human gut metagenome | study: EMG produced TPA metagenomics assembly of the A metagenome-wide association study of gut microbiota in type 2... | reverse complement strand
AGTATGATTGTGCCTTTGTGGATAATGAAATGCCTTATGGCAGAGTCCCGCAGGGACATCCGGTGATCGTAGATTATTTCTATCATGAGGAAATCCGTGGGACAGAGAATACCGGAAAAAGAAATCGCTAACTTCCAATTTTTGAAACTGAGAAATCGAAATTTGAAGGGAATAAAAAACTATGCGAAGGAAAGATAGAGAGATTACCGACATTGATAAAATCGAGACAATTATTGCGTCAGCAAGATATATGCATTTAGGAATGTTTGACGGTGAATTCCCCTATATTGTACCATTGCATTATGGCTACCAAATGGAAAAGGGAAGCAAGATTTATATTGTGTGGGCTTGAACAGTTACAAAGAATGCATTTTTTGTGGAGGGTATGGGATGATACAAATTGCAATTGTGGAAGATGAAGAAATTTACGTAAAACAATTAACAGAGTATATCCGGAAATATCAAACGGAAAGAGGAAAATCAATAAAGGTTACAATATTTGGAGATGGAGAAGATATCACTGAGAATTACAGTGGCAGTTTTGACATTATTCTTATGGATATTCAGATGCGGTTTATGGACGGTATGACAGCAGCAGAAAAAATCCGTCAGATAGATCAGAAAGTAATTATCATGTTCATTACCAATATGATTCAATATGCAGTACGTGGATATGAAGTTGATGCAATGGATTATGTAGTAAAACCGGTTGAGTACTTTTCTTTTTCTCAGAAGCTGGATAAAGCAATTGGACGTATGCGCTCTGAGGTTAAAGAATTTCTTACGATTCCGATTGGAAAAGGAGTTGTAAAGATAGATATAGCAGATATCTATTTTATTGAGGGACAGAAACATAATGTAATTTATTATACTTCGAGAGGAGATTACTCTTCAAGAATCACGATGAAAGAACTTGAAGAAAAACTTACACCACATAATTTTTTTCGATGTGCAAAGGGCTATCTGGTAAATATGAATCATGTAGAGGGATTTGTTGGTTCTGATTGTGTGATCAATAATGTACATATACCTGTCAGCAGAGCCAAAAAAAAGGAATTCATGAATCTGCTTCTGCAAAACCTCAATATGGAATGATTTCATGCGAAATGGAGGATACAATGTTATATCAGGATATTCCAAGAATTTATACGGCAATAGCAGAGTGGGGATCATGTTTGGTTTATCTTTATATCATAAAAAAAGAAAATATGAAATCTGTACATTTTCTGGCAGGCAGTCTATTCATGCTGGCTATCCAGAGTATATTTTTGACTTTGACGGACAATGTAACAGAGATTTTGTGGATTCCCTGTATGATGATTGCAGCAGGTATGATGTATGTATTTCTTATGATCGGAGGAAAAATGAAGCCTCTTGGAGCGGCTTATTGTTGCGCCCGTGCATTTGTTCTTGCTGAGTTTGCAGCTTCGCTGCAGTGGCAGATGGTATCTAGTGTACAGACATGGGAAAATCATAGTATATGGGTTGAAATTCTGATTACGATAGTTATTTTTGGAGGCTGTTTTACTCTTGATATTTATTTAGAAAAAGATCTTCTGAAGCAGAATTATCTTGAACAGATGACCGTAAGGGAAGTAGCAGCGGTAGCAATTATGGCGGTAGCAATCTTTGCTTTTAGTAATCTGAGTTTTTTAAATGAAAATGTGCCATTTGCGAGCAGAGAACGTGCAGATATTTTTTCTATCAGAACACTGATTGATCTTGGGGGAATTGCAATCCTCTATGCTTATCAGAGCAGGATCAGTGAGTATGTTGCTGAGAGAGAACTTTCAGTAATGAATATGATGCTGAAAAGCCAGTATGAGCAATATCGAAATTATCAGGACAGCCTGGATCTCATACAAATGAAATACCATGATCTGAAGCATCAGATAACGGGACTTCGTGCGGAATCAGACGAAGAGAAGCGAAAAAAATGGATTGATTCCATGGAAAAGGAAATTGCTGCTTTTGAAAATATAAGCAGAACGGGGAATCATGTACTTGATACGATTTTGGCAGCTAAGATTTTTCATTGTCGAAAAAATCATATACAGATAACCTGCGTGGCAGATGGAAAATTATTGGATTATATGCATGTAACAGATATATGTTCTATATTTGGAAATGCTTTGGACAATGCTATTGAACATGTGATTATGATTCCGGATCCGAAAAAAAGACTTATTCATCTGACATTATGCGCTCAAAAAGGATTTGTGTTTATCAAGATAGAAAATTATTGTGAAGCAGAAATCTACAAAAATGAAGAGAATCTGATTGCAACAACAAAAACAGATAGTAAAAACCATGGTTTCGGATTGAAAAGTATTCGTGCAGCAGTAGAAAAATATGATGGCTCTGTTGCATTTGGAGTACAGCAGAACTGGTTTGAATTAAAGATTCTTTTACCCAGAGTATTGTAATGCTCTGGGTATTTTTGTTGCCCAGCATACGACAAAGAGGTTCGGTGGACCTTTTTTAGTGTTTTGTGCCATATTTGTTACATCTTGTGCCCGAAATGGCACAAAATGATAAACATGTTATAGTAATGCCAACAGGGAATGATACCTGAAAAGACGAGAGAATCAAAGGAGGAAAAAAGAGAATGATCAGTGTTGAAATGGAAGATGTGCTGGCGGTATTACAATTATGCAAACCGTATATTATCGGTATTGTTGCTGCACTTGTAATAGGAATCGTAATTATGATTGCATGCCGCAGGATGTCTAAGGAAAAAAGATTTTTGGTAAGAGGAGAAGCTGCGATTGCGATGCTTCTTGCAGTTGTAATCTGCGTAAGTATGATCTGTTTTGGACCAATGGCTACGTTGATTGGACTTGCAACAGGAAGTGGAACTATTAGTAATGAAACAAATGAAGAAGCTGCAGGAGTAGCAGAAGAGATAATGGAAGATGGAATTGTTCTCCTGAAAAATGAAAGCCTGCTTCCTTTAAACGAAACAAAAAAACTGAATATTTTTGGCTGGGAATCTATTAATCCGGCTTACGGAGGAGCAGGTTCCGGTGGAATTAATGGTCTGTATGATATAGTCAGCCTGAATCAGGGTCTTGAAAATGCCGGATTTTCTATTAATCAGGAACTGGTCGATTTTTATAACAATTATGGTGCAGATAATCCGGAAATGTCTATCCAGAAACAGAGCTGGACATTACCGGAGCCACCTGTAGATACTTACAGTGATAAGCTTATTAAAAATGCGAAAGATTATTCTGATGTTGCAGTTGTGGTTCTTTCCAGAAAAGCAGGTGAAGGTCATAATGATATTCCTATGGATGTAAGTAAAGCAGCATATGATAATAATTCAGATGAATATGATGATTTTCCTGAGGGCGAGCATTATCTGCAGCTTTCACAAACTGAAAGAGATATGGTGGATATGGTTTGCTCAAACTTTAATAATGTAATTGTGATTTATAATGGAGCAAATCAGTTTGAACTAGGTTTTACAAATGAATATCCTCAGATTAAATCTGTAGTATGGTGTCCGGGAACGGGAAATGTGGGATTTAATGCGCTTGGTAAAGTATTTTCAGGTGAAGTCAATCCTTCCGGAAAAACACCGGATACATTTGTTTATGATATGACGACTGCTCCATGGTGGAATAATGCAGAAAAAACAGAGTATACAAATCTGGCAGATATGGCCGTTGAAGGAATGAACGCAGGAACTGCGCAGGTGTATGCTCCGGCATTTACCAATTATGTGGAAGACATTTATGTAGGATACAAGTATTATGAAACAGCTGCACAGGAAGGTGCGATTGATTACGATAAGACTGTACAGTATCCATTTGGATATGGTTTGAGTTATACAGAGTTTGAACAGAAAATGGGTGAACTGGAGGAAAAAGACGGACAGATTTCTGTAGATGTAGAAGTAACCAACACAGGAGATGAAGCCGGAAAAGATGTAGTAGAAGTATATTATAATCCACCATATACAAATGGGGGAATTGAGAAATCTTCTACAAATCTAATTGAGTTTGAAAAAACAAATCTGCTTCAGCCGGGAGAATCTCAGACTGTTACAGTTACATTCAGTATAGAAGATATGGCCTCTTATGATGAGAATAATGCAAAAGCGTATGTTCTTGAAAAAGGCGATTATGTGATTTCTATCAACAGCGATTCACACACTGTGCTGGATCAGAAAACTTATACTGCAGATGATGATGTAGTATATAAGGAAGAAAATAAAAGAGTATCAGATGATACTGCAGCAACAAATGTATTTGAAGATGCAAAAGGTGATGTGACATATTTATCACGAGCAGATCATTTTGCGAATTATGAAGAGGCCACAAAAGCACCGGCATCTGCTGAACTAGGTGAGCCATATGTTTCTGAATATCATTTGAACAAGAATTTTGATAAGACTACATATCTCAATGATAAGGACAAAATGCCAACAACAGGAGCAGATAATGGACTTACGTTAGCTGATATGCGTGATGCTGATTATGATGATCCACGTTGGGAAAAACTTTTAGATCAGCTTACTGTTGATGAAATGTCAAATATGATTGCAATGGCAGGTTATCAGACAGCTGCGATGGATTCTGTTGGAAAAGTAGGTACACTTGATTTTGACGGACCGGCAGCAATTAATAATAACTTTACAGGAGTTGGCTCAATTGGTTTCCCAATCGAAGTAGTGATTGCTTCTACATGGAATAAGAATCTTGCACAGACTTGGGGTGAATGCATGGGCAAGATCAGCCAGGAAATGGGTGCAGAAGGCTGGTATGCACCGGGTATGAACACTCATAGAACTGCATTTGGTGCAAGAAACTATGAATATTTCTCAGAAGATGGAGTCCTTTCAGGAAATATGGGAGCAAAAGCAGTAGAAGGAGCAAGAAAATACGGAGTATATTCTTACATCAAGCATTTTGCTATGTATGAAGGTAATGCCAAAATGGTAAGTGTCTGGTCGAATGAGCAGGCAATCCGGGAAATCTATCTAAAACCATTTGAAATTTCTGTAAAACAAGGTGGCGCAAATGCGGTTATGGTTTCCTGGAGTTTCCTTGGAGATAAATGGACTGGAGAAAGCAGTAATCTTATGAAGACAGTTCTTAGAGATGAATGGGGATTCAGAGGAATGGCACTTACAGACTTCTTCCGAAACAATGGTCATGGATTCATGAATGCAGATGCAGCATTAGCAAATGGTGTAGATGCAATGTTATCTACATTTAACGGAGAAGAGAATAATGTAGCTAATCCAGAGCATCCAACGTCTGTACTTCAGATGAGAAATGCCTGCAAAAATGTCATGTATACAGTTGTGAGCAGCTGGGCTTATGATGGAAAACATAAAGAAACAGGTATGGAAAACTGGAAAAAAGCAGCAATTGGTATTGACGTTGTAATAGTGCTTTTCATGGCAGGAATGGAAGTATTGGTAATAAGAGGATATAAGAAAAGAAAGAACGCTGAATAAAGATGAAAGTGGGATGGAAAACAATTATGAAACAACAAAAATTGGTTGAAAAGATGACAATAGAAGAAAAGGCAGCAATCCTCAGTGGAAAAACAGTCTGGCAAACCAGAGAAATAGACAGACTTTCCATCCCGTCCATCTTTCTTTCGGATGGACCGCATGGAATCAGAAAACAGGCAGGAGCAGGAGACCATCTGGGACTGAATGCATCCTTGAATGCAACTTGTTTTCCCACAGCAGCGACGATCGCAAACAGCTGGAATCAGGATCTGGGGGAGAAGATTGGAGAGGCTCTCGGAGAAGAAGCGGTAAGTATGGATGTAAATATCCTGCTTGGTCCGGGATTAAATATTAAAAGAAGCCCATTATGTGGAAGAAATTTTGAATATTTTTCAGAAGATCCATATCTTTCTGGGAAGATGGCAGCATCATATATTCGTGGAATACAGAGTAAAGGCGTTTATGCATGCCCGAAGCATCTGGCAGTTAACAGTCAGGAACTTCGTAGAATGGCAATGGACGCAGTTGTTGACGAACGTACATTAAGAGAAATTTATCTGACCGGTTTTGAGATAGCTGTTAAAGAAGGACACGCAAAAGCAATCATGAGCAGTTACAACCAGATTAATGGAATCTATGCTAATGAGGACAAACATCTTTTGACAGATATTTTGCGCAAAGACTGGGGCTTTGATGGGATTGTAGTAACAGACTGGGGCGGAAGCAATGACCATGTGAAAGGTGTTGCTGCCGGTTCCAATCTGGAAATGCCGTCTTGTGGGTATGATTCAGCAAGAGAAGTAATTGATGCTGTCCAAAACGGAAGGCTAAAGGAATCGGATTTGGATGAAAGAGTTGGAGAACTGGTGGATGCAGTGATGGAACTGACATCAGGCAAGAAGCTTTCAGATAAAAACTTTGACAGAGATGCACACCATCAACTGGCAAGGAAAGCAGCAGCAGAAAGCATGATTCTTTTGAAAAATGAAAAACAGATTCTTCCGCTGGATACCAAAAAATCCATCGCTGTTATTGGAGATTTTGCTTTTTCACCAAGATATCAGGGGGCGGGATCTTCTATGGTCAATCCAACAAAAGTAGAAGATATGTCATCGGTTTTGCAGCAATATGATCTGAATATTCTGGGGATGACAAGAGGCTATCAGAGAAATGGAGATGTAGATGAGAATGATAGAAAGTTTGCATTAGATTTATCTATGAACGCGGATATTGTGATTTTCTGCTTTGGTCTTGATGAAATCAGTGAATCAGAAGGACTGGACAGAACACATATGCGGATTCCGCAGAATCAGATAAATCTTCTGCAGGATATCAGTAAAGTGAATGAAAATATTATTGGAATATTAAGTGCAGGATCTGCGATAGAAATGCCATGGCATACCTACTGCAAAGCGATTTTGCATGGATATCTGAATGGACAGGCAGGCGCTTTAGCAACATTGGATATTTTGACCGGAAAAGTGAATCCATCAGGAAGACTGGCAGAAACATATCCCATATCTTATGAACAGACACCGGCATTTAGATACTATCCAAGTAATGAGAAAACATCGGAATACCGCGAGAGCGTTTATGTAGGATATCGCTATTATGATACTTCAAAAGTCCGGGTGCAATACCCATTTGGCTTTGGGCTTTCTTATACGGAATTTACATATTCTGATCTTATTATAGAAGAGGATGGAATCAAAGTTTCGGTTACCAATACAGGTGACAGAGATGGGGCAGAGGTTGTTCAGATGTATGTAGGACTTCCTAATGCAATTGTGTTCCGACCGGAAAAAGAACTGAAGGGCTTTGTAAAAGTTTATCTTAAGGCGGGAGAACGCAGACAGATCAGGATTCCGTTTGATGATAAGACGTTCCGTTACTGGAATATAAAAACAGGACAGTGGGAAATAGAAACAGGCAATTATCAGATTATGGTAGGAGCCAGTGTTGCAGATATTCGTTTAACAGGTAAGACTGAGAGAATAGGAAACAGTAAAGAATATCCTTATAATCCGGCAAAAATGCCTTACTATTATACAGGAATCGTGCAGAAAATATCAGATGATGAATTTCGTGAACTTCTTGGCCATGAGATATCGGACGGAAGATGGAGTGGAAATCTGGAAATCAATGATGCAATCTGTCAGATGTATTATGCAAAAAGCCGACTTGCAAGGCTGATATACAGATGTCTCACAAAAATGAAAAAGAAGAGTGAGGCACAGGGAAAGCCGGATCTGAATATTCTCTTTATTTATAATATGCCGTTTCGAGCGATTGCTAAGATGACCGGCGGAGCAGTCAGTATGGAAATGGTATATGGAATGGTTAATGTTGTAAATGGGCACTTTATGCTTGGAGTAAAAAAAATAATTGGCGGATATTTTAGAAACAGAAGAAATAATAAGAAATATGAAAAATTATTAAAAGGAGCCGGAGGAAAGTGCAGATGAATTATATAAAAAATATATGGAAATGTTTTGAAGAGAAGCATTCTGCTTTTGCAAAATGGCTTTATCAGATATTCTATTTTGTTGTATTCAGTATGGGTGTGACTGTATTCCAGTATCTTGTATTTACGTTTTTACCTGGGATTTTGGGAATTGGTCTGGCTGGTACAGAATTTATGTGGCCAAAGATTTCCATGAATCTGTTTGGAGTAAAATTTACATGGAGTCTGCTGGGGTATAATGTATTGCGTGATGCAGCAGGGAATGTACTGATTGGTGGTGGACTTGGTTATTTTATCAGTTATGAATTGGGCTCATTTCTTGCACAGTGTATCAATTTTCCACTTCAGAGAAATATTACTTTTAAAAGTCATGGTAATCCTGTATATCAGGCAATCTGGTATTTTATTGCGTGGGTGGTAATTTCACTGATTTGTAATGGATTTAATAATCTGTGGATGCCGGTTGCATCTGCATATGTGGCACCGGCAGTCTACAACATGCTTGTGACAATTATTACAGGTGGAGTTTCCATGGTGATATTTTTCTTCGTATTTAAAATAATTTTTCCGGAAGGAAAGGCTGAATAGAAGAAAATAGCACTTACTCTTTCTATGATAGATGAAGTGATGATATATTATGATATGAGGGTCAAAAGGTATTTTGACCCTTTAATCATATTATTACAAAGAAGTTAGGAGAACGGCCATTATAAATCATACACATATCCATATAAGATCAGCTTGCGCAGGAAAGCAGACATACTCTTCATGCCGGATGGTTTGAATTTGGTATTGAGGATGTACTGCTCATCATTGCTGAGATAAAATTGCACCGGATTGGTGCGGTTTCGCTTTGCTATTTCTGCCACTTCCTTTCTGGTTTTGAGTACAAAAAACTGCTGTAAAATGTTCGATTTTACAACAGTCTGTTTCAGGTTTTATTAAATTTTGGGTGCAAGCACCCACAGCAGATTGTAGCAAAAGCGGCAGAAAAGGTCAAGGTATTCAGGTGCAGAACCGAAGAAAATTAAAAGAGGGTTAGGGATACTTCCCTATGGAAATTCACAAGCACAGACGGTAGGAGAGTGGGGAAAATTTCGCCTGTGTCATGACACAGGCAGTGCTTGCTATTCTTGCTATTTTTGATTAGTTAAAGGTTTTTAGCTTTCCTGATTTTCAAATAATACCGATCAATAATATCCTGCAATGTAATGGATTTCATTTTTTCATCTATCATATTTTGAATTTCATGATAGAAGTCCCCAATAGCGAATTGAATGTTGATACCGATTCCACAATCCGGATTGGTATCTGTGTCCAGGTGAAGCAGCGGCTTATCGCCCTCTACAGCTCGGTAGATGTCATACATATTGATTTTATCTGCCGATTTTGCAAGAGCGGCATTCGCATGACCTTGTGTGTTGACAACAATGCCTGCATTTTTCAGGGTTGCCATAAGCTGTCTGACATAAGCCGGGTTTGTCTTGATACTTTCTGCAATTTTTGTGCTGGAGAGTTGTTCGTCATCTCCAAGAGCAATAAATATAAGAATATGAATGGTGTCACTAAGCTTTGTGGAATATTTCATTTGTCACCTCGAATTTTCTTCTTGCAATTTTTAAATTTACATGATAATATGATTTTAATGCTTGATGTAATTTTAATTTTAACAAGTAAAAAAATAAAAGTCAAGCAAAATAAAAAGTGTGGAATCTGATATAAAAGAAAACATAGTAGGAAAGGAAATGTGATGAAGATGAATGTATATCAAGAGATAAGTCAAATCATCAAAGAAGCAGATGGTATTTTGATTGGAGCCAGTAATGGTTTGTCTATCGCAGAGGGATATAATATTTTTGCAGATGACGCATGGTTTCAGGAAAATATGGGAGATTTCAGAGAAAAATACGGACTGCGCTGTGTTTTACACGGATTTTCAGTGCCAATGAAGGTGGAAGAAAAGTGGGCGTTTGTAAGCAGACTTGTTAAGGCAAAATCTATGCAGGATGAGCCGAGTGAGATTATGAAAAACATCTATGCACTGGTAAAGGATAAAGAATATTTCGTAGTAACTTCCAATGCGGAGGATCATTTTGTGCCGGCAGGTTTTGAGGCAGACCGTGTTTTTGAAATGGAAGGGAAATTAACCCAGATGCGGTGCAAGAACAGATGTCATGACGAGGTCTATCCTAATCAAAAAGCAGTTCTTGCCATGACAGAAGAGGAAGTAAACGGAAGAGTACCCAAAGAGTTACTGCCGAAATGTCCAAAATGCGGTGGAGATATGGAAGTAAATTGGGGTGCGATGTCCTCGTTTACAGAAACGAAAAATTGGAAGGAAAAGGCTGCCCGCTATCAAGAATTTATTCAGAATTTACATGGAAAGAAGCTGGTAATTCTGGAATTTGGCATTGGTTGGAGAAATCAGATGATTAAAGCTCCTTTGATGCATCTTGCAGCAGTAGAACCACAGGCAAGATATATCACATTTAACAAGGGCGAAATTTACATTCCAGAGGAAATCAAAGAAAAATCTATCGGTGTGGATGGTAATCTTACGGAAGCGTTAAAGGAAATCAGAAAGTGAAGGATAGACTAAGTAAAGTAGTTAAAGATATTACAGTTGTGAGACAGGAGAATGAAAAAAATGAGCTGTTACGAAAATTTGGTAATGAAAACACAAATGAACTATTCAAGACACTATAGTATCTATGCATCCGGCGGTACTGCTGTAGTGTTGAGCAAACAAAAACCACTTCCTTATGAGGAACAGATTCAGGAATTTGTTCGCAGAGTGCAGGAGGCAGAGTGTATCATAGTAGGCGGAGCATCCGGTTTATCAGCGGCTGGAGGTGGTGACTTTTATTATAGTGATACCCCTTCTTTTCGTGAGCATTTTGGAAAATTTGCAGATAAGTATGGATTCAAAGGTGCTTTTAGCGGAATGATGCATCGGTTTTCTACAAGAAATGAACACTGGGGATATGTGGCAACCTTTTTAAATACTACACAAAATGCTCCTATCAGAGAGCCATATCTGGATTTGGATAAAATTTTGCAGGGAAAGGATTTTCATATCTTAACGACTAATCAGGATACACAGTTTGTAAAGATTTATTCGGAAGAAAAGGTCAGTGAGATTCAGGGAGATCATCGTTTCTTCCAGTGTTCCCAGTGTTGTCAGGATGAAACATGGGATGCCGTACAACCTGTGGCAGATATGATTGCGGCTATGGGAGAGGGGACAATGGTGCCGGATGAACTGATTCCTCGCTGCCCTCATTGTGGTGCGGAAATGTTTCCGTGGGTAAGAGGATATGGGAATTTTCTGCAAGGGAAAAAATACGAAGAAGAATATGAGAAAATTTCAAAATACATTCAAAAGAACAAAGATAGAAAAATTCTCTTTATAGAACTTGGAGTAGGGCGCATGACACCGATGTTTATACAGGAACCGTTTTGGGAACTGACAAACAGCTTGAAAGATGCATATTATATCTCCGTAAATTCAGAATATCAGTTTTTGCCGGAATTCATTGAAGATAAGGGGATTGCTATTTTGGGAGATATAGGAACAGTGTTAAAAGATTTGCAGAAAGCAAAAGAGGAAAGTGCATTTGTATAGGATACTTGTTCTTGATATTCCACTTAATGGAGAAACATTAGAATATTGATTGATACAAAACTGCACTCAGTGATGTGTGGGTGCAGTTTTGTATTAAAATTATTGATTCAGCTTATTACTAAGCAATGATGAAATGAAGAGAAAAGTACTTGGTATTTTCTCGGATGAAATATATAACAGCTTGAAAGAAGCAGAATAGAAAAATGCAGGTTGAAATATACCTGCTTTTTTTATACTTGAAATATACCACAATATATAGTATTTTATAAAATAGAGCAACCACAATATGGTGTATAGTTTTAAGCTGGAAGCGATAGAAATATTTTTTGTTAGTAAAACATCATAAATAAAAAGTTGTCCTATATGTCACAAAAGAAAGTATTACTATGGAGATATAAACAATGACAGGAGGTAAATTATATGTCAGCAACAACAAGTGAATTATTAGATTCATATACAAAAATGTTGGATAGTGAATTTTATAAAAATCTAAAAGGTATAACAGCAGGAATAGAAGCACTACAAAAATCACTTTTAGGAAGTGATTTACATAAGCAGATGCAAGCATGGCAAACTGTATTAAACGATCCAGAAAGTTCTATTAATAAATCCATGCGTATGTGGTCTGAATTTTCAATAAATATTGATTATGGAAAATTGACTGGATTACAGGCAGGATTACAACAATTAGCTGATCAGATGCCTAAAATAGACATGAGCTCATTTGCAGGCTTACAATCTCATTTAGGCGAATTATTGAATACAGATAATATAATTAATTCTAAATTTTCAGAGGTTATTGATTATGCATATGAAACAGCAAAAGAAATTGAAGAGCCAGATATTGGAAAGGAAGAATTAAAAAATAATATCATAGAAGAAATTGATAATAAGGATGCTAAAAAATCTACCATAAGAAATAGTGAATTTCAAAAAGCTGTATGCAGAATGATATGTTTTATTTTGTTGACAGCTTGTACATATTTATATCAAGCTGGTGGGATTGAAAATGCATCAGTAAATGATTTTATCAATTATATAATGGCATATATAGTGCCCTCGCTGTTATCAAGTGGTTTATATAATAATGGTAGTATGATAGCAAATACATGCGTTGAAAAAACTACCATTCAGTAAAATCTATTCCATTTTAGTAAGTCTTGAGATAAAATATGTTCTGTGAATTATTCACAAGATAATATTTTAAGGAGGCTTGGCAATGAACAAGGATTTTGAACGCTGCTGTAGCTTTCTTGCAGACATGATTATTAAATATGCACCAGAGATAAAAGAAGAAGTAGAGGTGTGTATGATGATCAAGGATTCAATTGATGACGAGAAAGTAAGCAGGCAGAAACAATTTGACCGGTTCTGTTATTACTTAGGTGGGATAAAACAGCTTCTGGACAAAAAGGCTGCATAGGCAGCTGGCATCCTGTAGATAATATGCTACGGGATGTATACATATATTACGGGACTTCATTCATAAGAGTGGAGTCTTTTTGTTTTATTCTTTCATCTTGGAAAAAGTTTTGGTTGAACAGAGGTTGGAATGATGATAAAATTTAGTTGGGACAATAGCGAACGCATGCGTTCACATTTCATAACTAAGAAGTAATGGATTGGAGAGGTGCTTATGGCAGATAAAATTGGAACCGATGGATGACTATGTAAAGCAATTGGATAGTGTTTTGTCATCAGGAAACAGAAAGCTTTTAACTGGTTCCGGTTCTGTAAGTCATAAACAGGCGTTGGAGAAAGCAAAGTCAGAATACAGAAAATATCAGGAGATTACTTTGACACCAGTCGAAAAAGCATATCTTGAAAGCATTAAAGAGGTTTCCAAGGAAGTAAAAAGGAGATAACATCTGATGAAAAAACAGCAGAAATGTTACATATATACAAGAGTTTCCACTTCCATGCAGGTAGAAGGCTACAGCCTTGATGCACAGAAGGACAAGCTTAGGAAATACGCAGAGTATCAGGAAATGTCTATCGTCGGGGAATATTCTGATGAGGGTAAATCTGGCAAAAGTGTGGAAGGCAGACCACAGTTTAAGCAGATGCTTGCGGATGTAGAAAGTGGCAAAGACAATGTTGATTATGTGCTGGTATTTAAGCTGTCACGATTTGGAAGAAATGCTGCAGATGTTTTATCGTCATTGCAGAAAATGCAGGATTATGGAGTTAATCTTGTCTGTGTAGAGGATGGGATTGACAGCTCTAAGGATGTCGGGAAGCTGATGATATCTGTGTTATCTGCGGTTGCAGAGATAGAACGTGAGAATATCCTTGTCCAGACAATTGAAGGTTTTTCTACATCATTCGTCAAGGGTGTGCTGGACAATCCGATATATTGCGGTAAGCTTGCATTTGGCAGAAGAAAAAATGAGAAGATTCCGGGAACAAGGAATGAATATCATATCGTAAAACAAAAGGATTACTTGCTAAGTGATGGAGTCCATGAGGCAATTATATCAGAAGAAATGTGGAACCAGGCACACAGAAAGCGGCAGGAGACAGGTGTTTTACAGGTAAAAACACATAGTCTTGAGCATGAACATATTTTATCAGGGATTATTAAGTGCCCTGTATGTGGAAGCGGTATGTATGGCAATGTGAATCGTAAGAAGCATCCGGACGGAGGCTATTACAAGGATTATTTCTATTATGCCTGCAAACACAGGAAGCTTGTGGACGGACACCGCTGTACTTATAAAAGACAGTGGAATGAGGACAGAATCAATGCGGCAGTTGAGGAAATTATCCGTAAATTTGTAAAGAACCCAAAGTTTGAGCAGGAAATCCGTAAGCAGATAGGAAGCAGCATTGATACTTCGGAGCTTGACAAGGAATATGATGGATTAAAAGATAGACTGAGCCAGACAACCGGGGCAAAAAACAGGCTTGCTGACCAGATGGATCATTTATCTGTATCCGATAAGAATTATGACAAAAAATATAATGACATGCAGGAACGTTTGGACAAGCTATATGATGAAATCACTGATATTGAGGATGCCATGGAAGAAGTCGAAATAAGACTATATAATATCAGGCAGGACAAAATCTCAGAAGATAATGTTTACCAGTTCCTTTTATTCTTTGATAAGCTGTATGATAAATTTACAGATCTGGAAAAGAAGACATTTTTGAAGAGCTTCCTGTCGGATGTGTTTATCTATGAGGAAGAGCAAAAGGATGGCAGAATATTAAAAGGTCTCCGGTTTAAATTTCCTATATATATGAATGGCAGAAATGTATTAGGCGTGGATTGGGACAACGAGAGTACAGATGAGACAATAGTTGCACTACATCGGATCGATTTGTAAATTGGACAGCGGCTTCGGAAACACATCAAAGGAAAAGTAATATTTTCATCATTCAACAGAATAAAAGAAACGTGAAAGACCGTTCATTTTCAAGAAAAATTGAAAGTGAGTGGTCTTTTTTATACCTCTAAAACGGATTTTTATTATAACGTTTTGAAGGGCTGATTCGATATGTTCGAGAAAGGCGATATTATGGAGACAATTCGGAATGTAGATGTAAATAGATTGCATGATTTCAAAAATCATCCATTCAAAGTAGAGATGAATACAGAATTGTGCGAGCTATCTGGAGCGCTTGAGAAACTCAAGTTGAGATTGAAAAAATATCAGTATGCATGATATAATACT
>ERZ791805.612-NODE-612-length-15241-cov-4.665350_pt1 | contig 15241 bp, 16 predicted proteins | sample MGYA00510306_ERZ791805 | MGnify/ENA primary metagenome ERZ791805 (study PRJEB30046, sample SAMN00791990) | human gut metagenome | study: EMG produced TPA metagenomics assembly of the A metagenome-wide association study of gut microbiota in type 2... | reverse complement strand
CTCGACGCGGCAGAGCACGACCTCCGGCCACACGTGGCGGTCCTGCGCGCAGAGCGAGCGCAGGAAGTCGAGCTTCATCGGTGCTTTCAGATTGCTGCCGCCGCAGACGGCGGTCTCCGTCTTTGCAATGTTCATGTTCCCTTCCCGCCTTTCTCAGTTGCCCCGCGTCGCGCCCCAGGGAAAGCCCTTGGCGCTGCCGTGATAGACCACGCGCCGCACATTCAAAAACGCGCAGCGGCCGATGCGCCCCACGCTGTCGGGGATGACGACCGTGTCCAGATTGCTGCACTGGTAAAACGCCTCATCCTGGATCTCGCGCACGCTGTCCGGGATGACGATGCCCGTCAGGCCGATGCAGCGCGAGAACATGCCCTCCGGGATGACGGCGAGGCCGCGCGGCAGATTGGTACTGCGCAGGTGCACCTTATCATAAAATGCATAGGGCTCGACCGTCTCGATGCTGTCCGGGAGGAGGAGCGTGTCCAGATACGTATAGGAGACCATGGCGTAGGACGCCAGCCGGCGCACGCGCACCCCATCGACCGACGACGGCAGCTCGAGCACCGTGCCGGCGTTGAAGCAGCCGTCCGTGCCGATGCGGCCGGTCGCCGCGTCAAAGGCGAAATTCTGCGCCGCCGCCTGCGCCGCCGTCACAGGGTGGGTGTCCCACGGGCGATCGCGCAGCCAGGTCTGAATGTCCGCCTGTGTGCGCTCTCGCTTTTGCGCCAGGTAGTCCTGCATCTGCTGCAGGCCGCACTGCTGCGAAAAAAAGACCGCCAGATCCTCGGCCTCCAGCGGAATGGAAAAGCCCTTCGGCAGCTCCAGGCCAAGCTGCATGGTCAGGATGCGGCGGATATCGGCGCACGCATCATCATAACGCGAGAGCACCTTCTGATCGCAGACGAAGGGCACATCCAGCCGCGAGGCCTCGATGCCGCCGGCCGTCAAAAGCCCTGCAAAGCCATGGGCGCGGTCCAGGATCTTTTTCACGTCGCGAAACTGCGTACTCTGGTAAAGAAGCATCTCCATCACGAGGTCCTCCGTCAATTGTTATAAAACTATCATACAGGCGTGAGCCCCTTTCTTCTGTAACCAATGATGCACAGAAGGCGGTTTCCTTGTCTCTTTTCCGGCGCTTTGGGCAAATTTTGTACACGGTGTACATAGTTTATTCACTGGACAGTTGTTTCCTGATGTGGTAAGCTAAAGTTATGTTACACAAGTCCCAAAAGTGCACACATTTTATGAAGATAAAGGAAGCGGTCACATGAATGAAGTGAAAAACCCGAAAAAGCCGTTGGTGTATTATTACGCCATCGTCATTCTCGTGATCCTGGCGCTCAACTTTCTGGCGGTGCCCTGGCTGAGCCAGCGGCAGGTCAAGGAGGTCGACTACGGCACGTTCATGACCATGACGGAAAATCAGGAGATCGGCCGTGTGGAGGTGCAAAACAACCAGATCCTCTTCACGAACAAAGATGACACGCAGGTCTATAAGACCGGCCTGATGGACGATCCCGACCTCATCTACCGCCTGAAGGACTCCGGCGCGGAGTTCTCAAGTGAGATCGTCGAGCAGATGTCGCCGTTTCTGTCGTTTCTGCTGACGTGGCTGCTGCCGATCGTGTTTTTTGTCGCCCTCGGCCAGTTCATGCTCAAGCGCATGACGAACAAGGCCGGCGGTCCGAACTCCATGATGTTCGGCCTCGGCGGCTCGAACGCGAAGGTCTATGTCAAGTCCGCCGAGGGCATCAAATTCTCCGACGTCGCCGGTGAGGACGAGGCCAAGGAAAACCTGACCGAGATCGTCAACTACCTGCACGACCCGGCGAAATATCAGGACATCGGCGCATCCATGCCCAAGGGCATCCTGCTCGTCGGCCCTCCGGGAACCGGCAAGACGATGCTGGCCAAGGCCGTCGCCGGTGAGGCGAACGTGCCGTTTTTCTCCATGTCCGGTTCGGAGTTCGTGGAGATGTTCGTCGGCATGGGCGCAAGCAAGGTGCGCGACCTGTTCCGGCAGGCCAAGGAGAAAGCCCCCTGCATCGTGTTCATCGACGAGATCGACGCCATCGGCAAAAAGCGCGACGGGCAGGTCGGCGGCAACGACGAGCGCGAGCAGACGCTCAATCAGCTGCTGACCGAGATGGACGGCTTCGAGGGCAACAACGGCGTCATCATCCTCGCCGCCACGAACCGGCCCGAGTCGCTCGACCCGGCGCTCACGCGCCCCGGCCGCTTTGACCGGCGCGTGTATATGGGCCTGCCCGACATCAAGGGCCGCGAGGAGATCCTGAAGGTCCACGCCCGGGGCAAGCCGCTGGGCGACGATGTCGATCTCAAGAGCATCGCGCGCGGCACGGCCGGCTTTGCCGGCGCAGATCTGGAGAACCTGCTCAATGAGGCTGCCATCATGGCCACGCGCAGCAAGCGCCGCTTCATCATGCAGGCGGATATCGACGAGGCGATCCTCAAGGTTGTCATGGGCCCGGAGAAGAAGAGCCGCGTCGTGTCCGAGCGTGCGCGCCGCCTGACGGCGTACCACGAGTCCGGCCACGCGATCGCGTCGTTCTTCCTCAAGAACGCCGACCCCGTGCACTATATCACGATCATCCCGCGCGGCGCGGCCGGCGGCTTCACTTGGTACCGCAAGGCCGAGGACGCGGAGGACTTCACGTCCCGCGGCGAGATGTTTGACAGCATCGTCTCCGCGCTCGGTGGCCGCATTGCCGAGCAGCTCTTCCTCGAGGATATTTCCACCGGTGCGTCCGGTGACATCCAGCAGGCGACGAACATCGCCCGCGACATGGTCATGAAATATGGCATGTCGGAGAAGCTCGGCCCCATCTCGTTCGACGATTCGAGCCACAGCATCTTCATCGGCCGCGATTTCGGCACCACGAAGAGCTATTCCGAGGAGACTGCCGCCACGATCGACGAAGAAGTCAAGCACATCTTCGATCAGGCATACGCCAAGTGCGAGGCGCTGCTGCGCGAGCATGCCGATCTGCTGACCGGCCTCGCGGAGTATCTGCTCATCCACGAGACGATCGAGGGCGATGATTTCCGCTACTATTGCGAGCACGGTGTGATGCCCGTCCACCCGGACGACACCATTGAGCCGCCGGCGAAGGTCATTCGCAGAATGGACGAGGCCCCCGAGGCACCGCAGCCGGAAGCGGAAGCTCCGGCTCAGCCGACGGACGGCGATACGCCGGACGACAGCGGCAAAACGGAATGATCCATGAAAAGGGCGGGGAACACCCCGCCCTTTTTTCGTGAAAGGAGAAACTGCCATGCTCTATACCTTTGGCGGGAAAGCCCCGCAGGTTGACCCGACGGCGTTTGTCAGCGCGAGCGCGGAGCTCATCGGTGATGTGATTGTCGGCCCGCGCTGCTACATTGGCCCCTTTGCCGTCATCCGCGCCGACGCCTCGCGCATCGTGCTTGAGAAGGAGGTCGCGGTCGAGGACGGCGTCATCATCCACACCGGCGGGGAGGACCCCGTCGTGACCATTTCGCGCCGCGTGACCATCGGCCACGGCGCGATCATCCACGCGCGCGTGATCGGCCCGGAGGCCAGTATCGGCATGGGCGCAGTGCTCAGCCTCTGCAGTGAAATCGGCGCGGGCAGCGTCGTGGCCGAGTCGGCGCTCGTGCCGCAGGGCAAGATCATCCCGCCGGAGACGCTCGTCGCAGGCGTGCCCGCAAAGCCACTGCGTGAGCTGACCAACAAAGACCGCACCGACTGGCGCGAGACGAAGGACTGGTACGTGCGCATAGCGGCACAGTATCTTGACCCGGACAACTATCACCCGGTGAAGTGACGGCTTGAAATGGCCGGGCGCAAAAGCCTTGGCACGGCCGATAGACGGCCGCGGCAAAACCGAGTGTATACGAAAATAGAGAAGGCACACATCCACCGGCACGGCCGGTGGATGTGTGCCTTCCTTTGCAGCTCCTTGGCGTGCTGGTCAAACCGATCAGATAGTCGGCCGAAAGGTTATAGAACTTGCATAGCTTGATCAGATCGTCAATTTTGAGCTCGGCTCTTCCGGATTCAATATGGCTATAGCCCTGCCGCGACTTGTGCAATACTTCTCCGATCCTTGCCTGGGTATCATCTCTGTCCTCGCGAACGCCGCGGATGATATCCCGATAATCCATGTTGCGCTCCTAAATGATATTTCAAAAAAGTACTACGCTCAATCTTTGCGTATAATGAAACAGGGGCGATTGCGGTGCCGCGATGCCATTATCTTGATTACAGGTCGAGCGGCATATTTTCATCCGCGAATGATAGATATGTTTGCAGATTATGTAAGCATGAATTTGCGTCGGGCAGTCCGCTGGTCTGGTTCACCTGCAATTCCGACAGCGGAGATGCCTATCAACGCTGCGAGATCTACAGGAATCATCGGTAATTTTTTATTGGGAGGATGTTTTTATGGAGAAAAGACATGCCCGAAATGCGGCTTTATGGCGCATCCGCTCTGCTCGATCGACGGCGGACACTGGAAGTATCAGTGCGAACGATGCGGAATGATTTTTATTTCGTGAAGGGAGAAATTAGATCATGTTGAGAAAATACGTATTCGGCGCAAGATTTTATGTCAGCGATATGTTCAAGTGCGGTTCTTGCGGCTACGCGACGCGTATTCGCGTGCTGGGGGACACGTGCACGTGTCCGGGGTGCGGCGCCACGATGCGGCGCCTGTGATCCGGAGAGAGAAACGATGTGGATCATTCTTGCAATCATCATTGGAGATGTGTCGTTTGTGGGTTATGATCCTGAAAAGCAGAAAGCGTATCTTCTCAAAGCACTGTACGTGAAACCTGCACCGACGGATAACGGTTTCGACGATGAATACGCACAAGCGGCGTCGTTGCTGAGGGCCTGGTTTCAGGAGAGAAATACGAACAGCCCGTCGGAGAGCAATGTGAAAAACGCGGCGTATTGCGCGGTCATTGCGGCTGTGCTGGATCGAGATTACGCAGACAGGCTGAGCGAATTTGCGATTCGTCAGTCGGAATTCGATGCATGGGCAGTGGACGCAAGAAATTACAATTTTCATCTGCCGTGCTGAACAGTCCCCGGAGGAACGCACAAACTGTGCGTTTCTCCGGGGTTTTGCATGGCTCGGCGTTTCGCCGGAGAATCGTGCTTGCACTTTGCGCTGTTGAATGATACAATACCTTGTTGAAAATAAGAAGGAGGATTTCCTTTATGAAACTCGGTATCGTCGAAAGCGAGCCTGTTTCTGAAACTCTCCGCAAACGCACAAATGCCGATAAGGCTTGATAGGACAGGCATTTTCGGATGAGGGCAAAACATATAAGTTCCTATTTCCCTACGCATCTCCACGCAGAAATGGCGTAAAAATGGCGTAGAGGAACCGGCGATACGCAGTTGCGAAAATCGCCTGCTGCAACATTACTAAGAATATTCAAGCTGCCCTGCTTGTGCGCAGGGCAGCTTTTTTATCTGCGCACCGGCACAGAGAGATACAAGGCGTTTCACTCCTTTGATCCTTCAAACACAAATGAGCCTTCTCCGTTTGGGATAGAAACGGAAAAAGCTCATTTGTGTTGTACCACGCCTGTCAAGCGGCGCAGAACTTTGGCAGCGCTATGCCTCATCCTCCGCCAGCATCCGGTATCCGACGCCAAGCTCATTGATGATGTAGCGCTTTTCACCGGGCGTCACGCCCATTTTCTTGCGGATGTTCTTCATGTTGACTTGTAGCTTCTTGACGCTGCCATAGTCTGAATACCCCCAGACCGAGCGGATGATGGCGGCATACGTCAGCACCTTTCCCGCATGGACGGAGAGAAACGCCATGATGTTGTACTCCGTCTGAGTCAGGTCAATCTCCTCTTTGCCAACAAAGACCTGCCGCGTATCATAGTCGATCAGCAGATCCTGAAGGTGGAATTTTCCGCCGGGGGAGCTTTCTTCCTCTTCGCTGTGCCGATGACTGCGGAGAACGGCGCGGATACGGGCCAGCAATTCCTCCGTGCCAAAGGGCTTGGTGATATAATCATTCGCCCCCAGATCCAGGGCTTCCACCTTATCCCGCTCGTTGGAACGGGCGGAGAGCACAATGATGGGCACGGTGGCCGATTCCCGGACTTTCTGAATCAAGTCCAAACCATCCCGATCCGGCAGGCCGAGATCCAGAACGATGAGATCCGGACGATGGGAGGCGTACATCATCATGCCGAGCGCACAGGTCTCCGCGCAGAGCACCTGATAGTCGCTGGTTTCCAGATTGGCTTTGATAAAGCTTCGGATGTTGGCCTCGTCCTCTACGATCAGGATCTTGTACTTGTTATTGCCCATCGTCCTCACCCCCTCTTTCCAGCGCAAAGCGGAATACCGCACCGCCGCCCTTTCTGTTTTCTGCGGTAATGTCACTGCCGTGCGCTTTGACGATGGCAACGCACACAGATAGCCCGATCCCCATATTGCTGCGTGTCCCGTCCACCGGCGCGGCGGACTTTTCATAGCTCCCGCTGAAAATCTTTTGGAGCGCATCCTCCGGAATGCCGCAGCCGTTGTCGGCGACCTCAAATACCGCCTTGTCTCCCACGAGAGAAACGGAAAGCATCAGCTCCGTCATGCCTTTTGCATGGAATACAGCGTTTTCCAGAAGATTCAGCAGCACTTGCTCGATGAGAAGCGAGTCCATGGGAATATCCACAAACTCGTCCGGTATCTGCGTGATGACCTTCTGGTTCGGATGCTTTTTGGAAAACTTCATGAGAACCGAGTCGATCAGCTCATCCAGAACAGTCGGCGTCTTCACGACCTTGACCTTTGCACCGTCGATCCTTGTGACAGACAGGAGATTTTCGACCATGCGGATGAGCCATTCGCTGTCCTCCTGGATCTCTCCCAGCAGCTTGAGCTGCTGTTCCTTCGGCAGCTCATCATACTTGGAGAGCAGCGTGGAGGATGACCCGTATATGGAGGTGAGGGGCGTGCGCAGGTCATGGGAGATCGCCCGCAGCAGATTGCCGCGCATTCTTTCCTTTTCGTTTTCTGAGCGCAGCTTTTCCTGATCGCGGATGCGAATATTCAGCGTACTGGTGGAAACGGCGACGACCATCATGATGACAGCGGATAGGATACTTTCTTCTACGAAAAAGTCAAAGACATAATAGGGATAGGTGAAGGCAAAACTCACCGCAAACACACTGACGATCGCCGAAGTGATGCCATAGCAATACCCATGCGTTTTCAGCGAGATCAAAAACACGCCGAACACAAAGATCATGGGCACCAGCGTCTGCGTGGTAAATAGCTTCTGAATCAGCAAATTGACGGCAAAGGCGCTGAAAAAGACGATGAGCGAAAATAAAATATCCTTTTGTCGTTGGCGGCTTTTCATGGCAATCTCTCCAAAGGTGCTTTTTAACACATTTATTATACTCCATGAGAAGAAGCGCATCAAGATTTCAAGTAGGAGGATACTGCCCTGCGCCTGCTTCTTTACCGAATCTACACCGGAGAAATGCTATGATATAAGCACACAGCAAAAAGGAGGAAGAAATTCGTGGAAAACGACAGTAGCGACGATAACGGTAATCGCTCTTATATGGTCTGTTCGTATGTGGCATATCTACGCCCTTTGCTGCGGTATCGGGTATAGGTGTGTCTTTTTGCATGAAATGATCGTATGAACAGAACATAAAGGAGTTTGAAATGAATTATTTTGGAAGCATTTTCGCAATAGTGGTCTGCATCGCCATGTCCGCATATTTCAGCGCCACAGAAACAGCGTTCTCGTCCCTGAACAAAACCCGCCTCAAGGTGTTGGCGGACAACGGAAACAAGCGGGCAGCGCTGGCGCTCAAGCTGTCCGAAGATTATGACAAGCTGATCTCCACCATCCTGATCGGCAACAATATCGTCAATATCATGGTGGCGTCCATCGGCACACTTCTGTTCGTCGGACTTTACGGCGACATCGGCGCGACCGTTTCCACCATTGTGGTCACGGTCGTTGTCCTGATCTTTGGCGAGATCACCCCCAAAAGCGTTGCAAAGGACACGCCGGAGCGCTTTGCCATGTTCAGTGCGCCCTTTATCCGGCTCTGGATCTGGGTGCTGACCCCGCTGAATTTTCTCTTTTCCCAGTGGAAAAAGCTGGTTTCTCGCTTCTTCAAGACAAATGACGACGCAAAAATGTCCCACGAGGAACTGCTCCTTTTCATGGAGGACGTGGAGCAGGACGGCGGCATTGACGAAAATGAGGGTGAGCTGCTGCGCAACGCCCTTGAGTTCCGCGACCTGACGGCGGCGGAAATTCTGACGCATCGCATCGAATTGGAGGCCGTGGACATCGACGAGAGCCACGAGGAAATTGCCAGGGTCTTTACACAGTCCCGCTTCTCCCGTCTGCTGGTCTACCGGGATACCATCGATCAGATCGTCGGTGTTCTTCATCAGAAGGACTTCTATATCAACGGCAAGATGACGGATCAGCCCATTACGGCAATCATGACGGAACCGTTGTTCGTCTATCAGCACACGAAGATCCGCGACATTCTAAAAATGCTCCAGCATCAGAAGTCCCATGTCGCCGTCGTTGTAGACGATTTTGGCGGCACGCTCGGTATTGTTACGATGGAGGATATTCTGGAAGAACTGGTTGGTGAAATTTGGGACGAACACGACGAAGTGGAAGAAGATTTTGAAAAGCTGGACGAGAATACCTACCGTGTGGACTGCTCCGTCAGCTTGGAGGATTTTATGGAATTCTTTGACGTCAAGCTGGAATCGGACAGTGTTTCCGTCGGCGGCTGGGTCATGGAGCAGCTGAATAGAGTCCCCATCAAGGGCGATTCCTTTACCGCTCAGAATTTGGAGATCACGGTCTCCGGGCTGAGCGCGTATCGGGTATCCTCTGTCACAGTCAGGCAATGCGGCGTGTGTTTGGCCTGCGCACAATAAATCTATCGCGCAATTCACAAGGAGTGAGGATGATGTCAGAAGAAATGGTTTGCAGAAAGCGTCGTCTTTCGTCTTTTCAAATCATCATATTGGGCTTTGCAGGGGTAATCCTGCTGGGCGCGCTGCTGCTGATGTTGCCAATTTCTGCGACAGCTCGGTGTGTAACGCCGTTTCATGAGGCACTGTTTACCGCGACCTCCGCTGTTTGTGTAACGGGTCTTGTGGTGCAGGATACCGGCAGCTATTGGTCGGTCTTTGGGCAGGCTGTGATCCTGACACTGATTCAGATAGGCGGGCTTGGTGTTGTCACCGTGGCGGCATCGTTTGCGCTGCTGTCCGGGCGAAGGATCTCTCTGATGCAGCGCAGCACCATGCAGGACGCCATCTCAGCGCCGAGGGTCGGAGGGATCGTCCGGCTGACACGGTTCATCCTGCGGGGAACATTTCTGATCGAACTGATCGGTGCGCTTGCCATGCTGCCGGTGTTTTGCCGCGACTACGGATGGCACGGGATATGGATGGCGGTATTTCACTCGATCTCTGCCTTTTGCAACGCGGGGTTTGACATTCTGGGAACGAACAACAACTTGTATCCGTCCCTTACCGGTTACGTTCAAAATCCGGTGATCAATATCACGATCATGCTCCTGATCATAACCGGCGGCATTGGTTTTCTGACATGGGATGACATTTGCGAAAACAAGCTGCATTTCCACCGTTATCGAATGCAAAGTAAGGTCATTCTCGTTACGACACTCACGCTGATCGTCTTTCCGGCGCTGTTTTTCTTCTTTGTGGACTTTGATGCCCTTCCCCTCAGAGAGCGGGTTCAGGCAGCCCTGTTCCAGTCGGTCACGCCGAGAACGGCGGGCTTCAACACAGTCGATCTACCCGCCATGTCCGGCGCGTCGCTGGGCGTGATGATCCTTCTGATGCTCATCGGCGGTTCTCCCGGCTCCACGGCAGGCGGCATGAAAACCACCACGCTGGCAGTTCTGCTTGCCAATGCTGCCGCAACCTTCCGTCAGCGGGACAGCGCCCAATTCTTTGGGCGCAGAGTCGATTGCGGTGCCGTCAAAACCGCCGCGACCATTCTGACGATGTACCTTGCGCTGTTCTTTGGCGGAGGCATTTTTATCAGCGTATATGAGAATCTTCCGCTGTCCTCCTGCCTGTATGAAGCGGCGTCGGCGGTAGGCACGGTGGGACTGACATTGGGTATTACGCCGCAGCTGCACATTCCCTCGCAAATGGTATTGATCGCGCTGATGTATCTGGGCAGAGTCGGCGGGCTGACGCTCATTTATGCGGCGGTGTCCAGCAAAAAAAGCGGCAATGCAAAGCTGCCGCAGGAAAGAATCACGATTGGATAAGTAAAGGAGTTGTCTATCCCATGAAAAATGTTTTATTGATTGGAGCAGGTCGCTTTGGGCGGCATATCGCCATGCAGCTTTCTCAACTGGGGCATCAGGTCATGGCAGTTGATACCAACGAGGAGCGGATCAACGATGTGCTTCCGTTTGTCACCAACGCACAGATCGGCGACAGCACCAATGCGGAGTTCCTGCGTTCGCTCGGCATCGGAAATTTTGATGTTTGCTTTGTGACCATCAGCGGCAACTTCCAGAACTCGCTGGAGACCACCTCGCTGCTGAAAGAGCTGGGCGCAAAATGCGTGATATCCCGCGCCGAACGCGATGTGCAGGCAAAGTTTCTGCTCCGCAACGGTGCAGACCATGTAGTCTACCCGGAAAAACAGATGGCAAAATGGGCAGCGATTCGATTCACTGCCGACCATATCTTCGACTACATAGAGATCGATGAACAGTACGCCATCTTTGAAGTTCAGGTGCCAGAGGCGTGGGTCGGGAAAAGCGTTGGAGAACTGGATGTTCGCCGAAAGTTTGGCATCAATATCCTCGGCATCAAGCGTGCAGGAAAAACGAATGTTTCCGTTACGCCGGACACTGTATTGTCCGATGACATAACGATTCTGACAATGGGTGAGTATAAAGCGCTGCAAAAGTGCTTTCGGATTTGAATGGGCCTGTGCACAATAGTGGAAAGGAAGAAACATGGCGAAGAAACCGCAAAACACAGCCAGTAACAGAAACGAGGATTCCGCGCCGCAGGAACGCAAATGGCCGGACAAGGCGATTATTCGTTACATCATCCGCGCATTGGTGCTGCTGATTGTATTTGCGTGGGCACTGGTAAACCTTGACGCTGTTTTGCGTTTTCTTGGCAAGGTGCTTGCGCTGTTCACGCCATTTCTGATCGGCGGCGGGATTGCGTTTTTGATCAACGTAGTCCTTCGGCCGTTGGAATGCTGCTGGAACAAGGTATGCCGCAAAGCGCCTGCAAAGCTGACCCGTTCCGTGTGCCTGAGCGCAAGCACCGTGCTCGTTCTTGGGATTCTGTTTGCCGTGGTGTTTATGATGATCCCCAGCCTGCGGGAGTCCGGCGATGAGTTTATTCAAAACATTCCGGCCTATGTGGAGGAAATCGGGCGGTGGTGGACAGGCGTTGTCCGGTTTGCTGCAAAATATAACATTGTCCTGCCCGAATACGCCATAGACTCCGACCTGTTGATCGAGAAGGTCACCGCCTTGATCAGCGATGAGGGAAGCGGCATCCTCACCGTGACGTGGGGCGCGGCAACCTCTGTCCTGTCGGCTTTGGTGGATGTTCTCTTGGGACTTGTCTTTGCGCTGTATCTGCTTGCAAAGAAGGAAGTCGTCGCGGCACATTTGAAAAAACTCATTGTGACAGTCCTTCCGCAAAAGAAGGCACAGCGGCTTCTGAGTATTGCCTTTCTGACCAACCAAACATTTACAAATTTTGTCAGCGGACAGCTTACCGAAGCGGTCATCATCGGCGTTCTGTGCTTCTTTGGAATGCTGATCCTTGGGATTCCGTATGCTGGCGCGGTCTCCGCGTTTGTGGCCGTTACTGCGCTGGTACCGATTTTTGGCGCATGGATTGGCGGCGGTCTTGGCGCGTTTTTGATCCTGCTGGCAGAACCCGGCAAGGCTCTGTGGTTCATTCTCTTTCTGCTCATTTTGCAGCAGGTGGAGGGCAATCTGATTTATCCCAAGGTGGTCGGCAAGTCCGTTGGGCTTCCCGGACTGCTTGTGCTGATGGCTGTTACAATCGGCGGCGAAGCATTCGGCGTCTTAGGGATGCTGTTCAGCGTACCCGTCTGTGCTGTGTTGTACAGTCTTTATCTGGAGTTCATGAAGAAAGCAAGTGCTCGGCACTGAATGATTCATGATCGACTGCCTCCTGAATATAAGGCTGCGAGCCAAATGCAAAGGGCTTGGGATATTCCCAAAATCGCCGCGTGTCCGGACAGCGGCTTTGCTTGCTGTTCTCTCAAATCTCAATGTCCACAGATCGTGATGTCCCCGCTTTTTCGAAAGCGGGGACATTTTTTCCTTCTCCGATACTTAAAAAACGGCAGAGAAATGTCCGTTGTATAGTAGAGGTTTTTTGAAAATATCGCGCAACTTTTTCCGGACAAAAGGCAAAAACATGTCCGTGTGTTATATAGAAGGAAAATTTTTCGCGCCATCCCCATTTGCAGAAATTTTGTCCGTTGTAAAGTGAGAGGGAACCACCCGCGAGGCAGAACCGTGACATGCCGCATCATTTTGTCCGTTGGAAAGTAGAAAGGGCAATTTGAAGCAGAACGCAGGGATTGTCTCTCCGTCTCCGAAACTTTTTCGAGAAATCTGGGACAAAACTGGTCTCCGATTCACTTAGCTAAGTAGAGGGGGGATCAGGAGCAAGAGAAGTTTTTTGAAAAAGGGTGCCAAGTTTTTGAGGAAAAATGTCCGTTGTAAAGTGAAGGGCAACCAAGCGACAATTCCATCGTTCTCAAAATTTTATTTTCGCCACTACCAAGTTTTAAGTAAAAAATGTCCGTTGTATTGTGAAAGGAGTGTTTCAATATGCCAGACCGCACACGACCCATCCGCAAGGAAATCTGCCTGAACGAGCAGGAACTGAATCTCATCCAGCACAAAATGCGCCAGTTGGGGACGCACAACTTCGGCGCGTATGCCCGGAAAATGCTGATCGATGGCTACATCATCAAGGTCGATTACACCGAGCAAAAGAAGCTGGCTGCCGCCGTCAGCCGTGCCGCCACGAACATCAACCAGATCTGCCGCCGCATCAACAGCACCGGGCGCTGCTATGAGGACGACGTTGCCGAGCTGAAAGCGCGGCAGGCCGAAATCTGGGAGCTGCTGAAAGTGCGGCAGAAAGATGAGCTTTGACCACAACGGGGTTTTCCATGTGTGGGTTTTCCGTCACCGGTTTTCCGGACGGTGGACAAGCTGACGCTCCGGAGCGTTCCGCAACTGGATTTCAGGACGACGGTTTTTGCGCCGTTCATCGGGACTGGATTTCATCCTCTAACTAATAAGAAATAAACCAAGATACAAGAGAATCAATCTATCAATCAATCAACACAAAAATGGATGGATTGATGGATGGGACAGGAGGTCAGATGAAAACTTTTTGCAAGCTCACGACGCAGAGCCCAGCGGCGTCCTATGTACCGCTGCCGAGGTTCCTTCTCCAAGACGAAGCCCTGCGGGACATCAGCAACGACGCGAAGGTGCTCTATGCGCTGCTGCTGGACAGAGCCAGCATTTCCCGGCAGAACGGCTACGTCGAGCCGGACGGCACGATCCGGCTGTACTTCACCTTGGAACAGGCGCAAACCAAACTCCACCGCAGCCGCCAGAGCGCCACGCGGATCTTCCGAGAGCTGGAGTACAGCGGCTTGATTATCCGAAAAAAGCAGGGCTTGGGCAAGCCCGCCCTCATTACGCTGAACTATCCGGCGGACGCAAAGCTCATCGCAAAGGAGGGTGAAGATGCACAAGCTTGACCCCATTGAACGCCTGCCGGACGGCTCGCTCTTTCGCCTGACGCCGGGGCAGCTCCGCAGCGTGCGCGGCCTCACAAAGCGCTGCTGCAACTTTTCAGGCGGCGATTGCCTGCTGTTGGACGGCGTCTGTCCGCAACACATCTCCCGAAGTCTGATTTGCCGGTGGTTTCGCCACGCTGTGCTGCCCCAGCAGCCGAAGCTGGAACAATCCATCCTCAGCCCGAAAAAACTTCGCCGCTGCGCGGTCTGCGGCACGGGCATCCTCGCCCGCTCCGGGAGGGCAAAATATTGCCCGACCTGCGCCAAGAACATTCACCGTCAGCAGAAGGCAAAATCCGCCCGCAAACGGCGGTCGGGCGTAGACAGTTTGGGGGCGAAAAGCCCTTGAATGGCAAGCCTTTCCACACCGCAGAAGGTAGGAAGCAATACGATTTCCCTCGCAGCCGCGAAATTGCGTTCTATTTGTCTACATAAGCGCCACGAAAGGAGACATTTCCATGGACAACATCCTCACCGTCCCCATCCACCTCAAAATGACGCTGACCGCCAGAGAAGCGGCAGAATACAGCAACATCGGCATCAACAAGATCGACAGTATGCTGAGAGTGCCCAACTGCCCCTTCGTCCTCTTCGTCGGGACGAAAAAGCTTGTCAAACGGAAGGAATTTGAGGACTATATCAGCCAAAAGCTGGTGATCTGACGGCAAAAGATAATTTGTAAAAACAGCTTGAGAGAAAAGAACCTATCTGCTATAATTATGTTGTTGCAGTAGGCTCTTTTCTCTCTGCGGGAAAGGAGTATACAATGGGCAAAAACTTAAAAGGCAAAGAATGCGGTAAGGGTATCTACCAAAGAAAGGACGGATTATATCACGCACGTTTTGTAGACAAAGCAGGAAAACGACATGAGAAATATTTCCAGACGATTCCCGAGGCGCGTAACTGGATCGAGCAGGCGAAATATGCCGACAAGCACGAAGACGTGTTTGTTCCATCAGACACGACGGTTGACGCATGGTTTTCATTTTGGATCGAGAACATTGTGGGCGATTTAGCACCGAATACCCTGCGAAATTATCGGGAGCGATATAAGCAGAATATCCAGCCCATCATCGGCAAAATGCTCCTTTCCGATGTGAAGCCCATGCACTGCAAAAAAGTGCTGCTTTCCATGGATGCGGATTATGCAGGGTTTACCATCCGGCAGACCTATATCACGATGGGAACCTTGCTCAAGGCTGCGAAGATGAATGATTTGATTTACAAGCACCCGATGGACGGCGTTCGCTACACAAAGCTGGTCCGAGCGCCGGACGACATTCACTTTTTAACGCGGGATGAGCAAATCAGATTTCTTGAAGTTGCGAAACGTTCCCACA
>ERZ791805.601-NODE-601-length-15473-cov-5.029641_pt1 | contig 15473 bp, 10 predicted proteins | sample MGYA00510306_ERZ791805 | MGnify/ENA primary metagenome ERZ791805 (study PRJEB30046, sample SAMN00791990) | human gut metagenome | study: EMG produced TPA metagenomics assembly of the A metagenome-wide association study of gut microbiota in type 2... | reverse complement strand
CGCAAGATCAAGGTCGCCGAGGACGTGGACTACAACAAGATCGCGCGCATGGCCTCCGGCGCCTCGGGCGCAGAGCTTGCGAACATCGTCAACGAGGCTGCGCTGCGCGCCGTGCGCGACGGCCGCCGCTTTGCCACGCAGTCTGACCTCGAGGAGAGCATCGAGGTCGTTATCGCGGGCTATCAGAAGAAAAATGCCATCCTCACCGATAAAGAGAAGTGGACGGTCGCCTACCACGAGATCGGCCACGCGCTCGTCGCCGCGCTGCAGACACATTCCGCCCCCGTGCAAAAGATCACCATCATCCCCCGCACGTCCGGCGCACTGGGCTACACCATGCAGGTCGAAGAGGGCAACCACTACCTCATGACCAAAGAGGAACTGGAAAACAAGATCGCCACGCTCACCGGCGGCCGCGCGGCCGAGGAGGTGCGCTTCGGCGTCATCTCCACCGGCGCGTCCAATGACATCGAGCAGGCGACGAAGCTCGCCCGCGGCATGATCACGCGCTACGGCATGAGCGAGGAATTTGACATGGTCGCGCTCGAGACGGTCACGAACCAGTACCTCGGCGGCGACACCTCCCTCGCCTGCTCGGCCGAAACGCAGACGCAGATCGACCATCAGGTCGTCGCGCTCGTGAAAAAGGAGCACGCCAAGGCCGTCGGCATCCTCACGGACAACCGCGCCAAGCTCGACGAACTGGCCAAGTACCTTTATGAAAAGGAGACCATCACCGGCGAGGAGTTCATGGCCATTCTCAACCGCGCCTGACGGACTGCGATGCGGTCGTGCAGCGATCCCCGAATCCCCCCCACGAAAGGAGGGCCACCGCAACCGTATGAATGAAAAACTGAAAGAAAAAGTTAAGGAATCTCTCTCGAGCGTGCTGCCCATCACCCTGATCGTGCTGGTGCTGAGCGTCACGCTCGTCCCGATGGAGATCGGCACGCTGGCGCTGTTTCTGACCGGCGCCGTGCTGCTGATCGTCGGCATGGGGTTTTTCCAGCTCGGCGCCGAAATGTCCATGACGCCGCTCGGCGAGGGCGTCGGCAAGACGCTGGCAAAGCGCGAAAAGGTGCTGCTGATCGTGCTCGTGGCGTTCGCGCTCGGGACGATCATCACCATCGCGGAGCCGGACCTGCAGGTACTGGCAAACCAGGTCGCGTCGATCCCGAACAGCGTGCTGATCTGGACGGTCGCCGTCGGCGTGGGCGTCTTTCTGGCGCTGGCCGTGCTGCGCATTTTGTTCCGCGTCTCGCTGGCAAAGTGCCTGCTGGGCGCGTATGCGCTGCTGTTTGTGCTGACGCTGTTTTCCCCGAAGGAGTTTCTCGCCGTCGCGTTCGATGCCGGCGGCGTCACGACCGGGCCCATCACCGTGCCGTTTATCATGGCGCTGGGCGTCGGCGTGTCGGCCATCCGCAGCACGCAGGGGCACGATGATGACAGCTTCGGTCTCGTCGCGCTGTGCAGCGTCGGGCCGATCCTGATGGTGCTGCTGCTCGGCATCTTCTACCACCCGACGGACGCAGCCTACTCTGCCGTGGAAATCGCGCCGGTCATCACGACGCGCGACGTGGCGCAGCAGTTCGCGCTCGGCTTCCCGGGCTATGCCGAGGAAGTGCTACTGAGCATCCTGCCGATCGCGGCGGTGTGCGTGCTGTTCCAGCTGCTGACGCACTACTACCGGCGGCGGCAGCTGCTGCGCACGGGCGTCGGCTTCCTGTACACGGTCATCGGTCTGATCCTGTTTCTGACCGGTGTGAACGTCGGCTTCACCCCCGTGGGCAATCTGCTTGGTTCGGGTCTGGCCGGCAGCGCGTACCGCTGGGTGCTCGTCCCGATCGGCGCGCTCATCGGCTACTACATCGTTAAGGCGGAGCCCGCCGTGCAGGTGCTCAACAAGCAGGTTGAGGACGTCACCGGCGGCACCGTGTCGCAGAGCATGATGAACACGGCGCTGTCCATCGGCGTCGCCTGCGCGGTGATGCTGTCCATGGTGCGCGTGCTGACCGGCATCAGCATCTACTGGATCCTTGTGCCGGGCTACGCGCTCGCGCTCATCCTCGCGCGGTTCGTGCCGTCCGTGTTCGTGGGCATCGCCTTCGACTCCGGCGGCGTGGCGAGCGGGCCCATGACCTCTACCTTCCTGCTGCCGCTGGCCATGGGCGCGTGCACCGCGATCGGCGGCAACGTCGTCACGGACGCCTTCGGCGTCGTGGCGCTCGTCGCGCTCGCCCCGCCAGTGGCAATCCAGATCATGGGCGTCCTTTACGTACATAAATCCAAAGCCGTGGCGCAAAACAAAGCTGACCTGCTGTCCGATGACGGCGTCATCGACCTGGAGGACGAAGAGATATGATACATTCCGAAAACCGACTCGCACCGCGCATGGTGCTCATCATTACCAACCATGAATACCGCCGCAAGCTCGAGCAGACGTTTCAGAATTTCCGCATCCCGATCTATTATCAGTGCCAGGGGTACGGCACCGCACCGTCGGAGATGCTCGACATCTTCGGCCTGAGCGGCAGCGGCCGCCTGCTCACGATCGGGCTGCTGCCGAAATTCCTCGTGCGTGACCTGCTCGACGCGCTGCAGCAGCGCATCCCGCTGCACAAACGCGGCGGCGGCATCGTGCTGACGATCCCGATCACGGGGCTGCAGCGGCCGATGCTTCAGCTCCTGAACGACCAGGCGCGCGAAACCATTGAACAGAAGATCGAAGAAAGGGTGGATAGCGATATGTCCGATATGCAGACCAGCGCCGGTTACACCGCCATCTGGGTCGCGCTCAGCAACGGCTACAGCAGCGACGCCATCGACGCCGCCAGAAGCGCCGGCGCCATGGGCGGAACGATCCTCAAGGGCCGGCGGCAGAATTCCGAACGCATCAGCCAGAAGCTCGGCATCTCCATGCAGGAGGAAGAGGAGTTCGTCGTCATCGTCACGCCGCGTGAAAAGAAGGCCGCCGTCATGAACGCGATCAGCGATGCCTGCGGCCTGCGCACGGACGCGCACGGCATCATTCTCTCGCTGCCGGTGGACGAGGTCATCGGTCTCGAGACCGGCGAGAACACGCTGTAACATTCCAAATAAGAATCGCAAATGCCGCAGGCAGCCGCCTGCGGCATTTTTGCGTCTGTGCACACATACCCCGGCCAAAACGGCAAATCCTAAAGGAAAATGCAAAAGGAGCCGGAGCTTATGGACTTTCTTTGGACCGACGGCACAACGCCTCCGTCGAGCGAGCCGCTGCAGGAGGATGTACACACCGAGGTGTGCGTGATCGGCGGCGGCATGGCGGGCGTGCTGTGCGCGGCACAGCTGACTGCGCAGGGCATCGACAATGTACTGCTCGAAGCCCGGCAGGTCGGCGAGGGAATCACGAAGGGCACGACCGCCGCGCTGACGGCGCAGCACGACACGCTCTACCGCGACATCGCCAAACGATACGGCATGGAGCGCGCGCAGCAATATCTGCGCGCAAATCTGGACGCGCTGGCACGGTTTCGTGCGCTGGCGCAGCACATCGACTGCGCACTCGAGACGCGCCCTTCGATCATGTACTCGCTGACCGGGCAGGATCATCTGCGGGAAGAGGCCGAGCTGCTGCACGCGCTCGGCTTTGACGCCGAATATACCACAAACCCGCAGCTGCCGCTGCCGGTCGCGGACGCCGTGATCTACCCGGACATGGCGCAGTTTCACCCGCTGCAGTTTCTCAATGCCATGACCAAGGGGCTGCGCATTTATGAGCACTCGTTCGTCACGGCACTCGACGGCACGACGGCCGTCACCGCGCACGGCCGCGTGCACGCAAAAAAGGTCATTGTGGCCACACATTTCCCGTTTATCAACCGGCGCGGCGGGTATTTTCTGAAGCTCTATCAAAAACGTTCCTACGTCATTGCCTACGACCATGCGCCGCAGATCGGCTGCACGGCAGCGGACGCAGGCGATGGCTGTTATTTCCGCAACTATCAGGACCTGCTGCTCATCGGCGGCGGCGACCATCGGACGGGTCGAAGCGGCGAAGGATATGCGGCCGCAGAGGCCTTTGCACGCGCCTGGTTCCCGGGCGTGCGCGAGCGGTACCGCTGGTCGAATCAGGACTGTATGTCGCTCGACGGCATCCCCTATATCGGCCGCTACAGCCCAGGTCTGCCGGACGTATATGTCGCCACCGGCTTCCATCATTGGGGCATGACGACATCCATGGCAGCGGCGGCAATCCTGTGCGACGCCGTCATGGGACGGGAGCATCCCTGCGCGCCGGTGTTCGCACCCGACCGAAGCATACTGCATCTGCAGCTGCTGAGCAACCTCGGCGCAACGCTCGCGGACTTCGTGATCCCGACCGCAAAACGCTGCCCGCATCTCGGCTGCGCACTGCGCTGGAACGCTGCCGAGCACAGCTGGGACTGTCCGTGCCACGGCTCGCGCTTCCGCCCGGACGGTGCGCTCATCGACAATCCCGCCATGAGGGACGCCCATGTCTAACGGGCGATTTCTGGGCTGGTACTACAAGCAGCGCGCCGGCGACTATATGCTTGCCTTCATCCCCGGCCGGGCCTCCGGCGGTCCGTTCGTGCAGATGATCGACTCAAACGGCACCCGGCACTTTGCCATGCCGGATTTTCACGTCCGGGGCGACACGGTACGCACCGGCGGGTGCATCTTCTCCCCGGCCGGCCTGCATATCCAGCTGCCCGGCGTGAGCGGCGACCTGCGCTATGACGGCCAAACGCCGTTGCGCTCGGACATCATGGGGCCGTTCGCACACCTGCCGATGCAGTGCCGTCACGGCGTGGTGAGCATGGGGCACACGGTACACGGCCGCGTGACCGTGGACGGGCAGACGCACGTGTTCCGCGGCGGGAGCGGTTATGCGGAAAAGGACTCCGGCCGCTCGTTCCCGAGATCCTATCTGTGGCTGCAGTGCAACGACTTCACGCCGCCGTGCTCTCTGATGCTCTCCATCGCGCACATCCCGTTTCTCGGCAGCGCGTTCACCGGCTGCATCTGTGCGCTGATATTCGCGGGGCGCGAATATCGTCTCGCCACCTATCGCGGCGTGCGCATCCTGACGCTGACAGCCGATACCGTCCGCCTCAGGCAGGGGGATCTGCTGCTGGAGCTGGCGATCCGCCCAACGGACGGCGGGCACCCGCTGCTTGCGCCGCAGCACGGCAGCATGACCGAAACCATCCGCGAGAGCTGCGATGCGCACGTGCACCTGCGCCTGACACAGGCAGGCCGTACGATCCTCGTCTGCGAGAGCAGCCGCGCGGCCTACGAGCGGCGTATTTAATTTTGCTTATCCGCGCCGTCGGAAAAGCGATAGATCTCACGCAGCCAGATCGACGCCGAGAGCGCCTGCGCATTGGCCGGCACGTCCAGATCCGTTTCCATGAGGTCCGAGATCTTCTTGAGCCGGTAATGCAGCGTGCTGCGGTCGATATACAGCGCCTTTGCGGCCGCTGTCGGCGTATTGAAGCACCGGCTATATTGCCAGAGCGTTTGCAGCATATTATTGTTCCCGCTCTCAGCATCCAGCTCCCGCAGGCGCTGCACGTCCGATAAAACAAACGCCTGTGCGCCAAAGCGATCTGCCGCGTTGCACAGCAGAAGCTGTGTGTAGTTTTCAAAGAACGGAAACACATACTTTGCGCTGGCCGTGTGCTCGCCGATCTTCAGCAGCTCCCGCGCCTGTTTTTTAAAGTAGTGCCGCTCTTCAAGCGTATCAAACCTGTCGGACAGACCGGCGCGAAGCTGAAACTGATAAGAAAAATTCTCCAGCTCACTAAACCCGCTCCGATCGCAGGCGTAAAAAAACGCATACAGTGTGCCGCGGCTGACAATGGAAAAGCTGTCCGGGAAATGCTCCTTCATTTCCGCAAGCGCCTGCGTGTAATCTCCCTCCGTCTGCTGCGGATCGCGGCTGCGAAATGCACAGATCGAAAACGGTGGCCGAAAGCGGTTCATTGCCTCACCACTGAGCAGCGCGCCATACTGCATCTTAAACTGCGCCAGTGATATGCTGCCGGATGCCGGGGAGTCGAACACGATCAGCTCGCGCGCCACAGTTGTCTCCGCACCGCCGTCGAGTGCCGTCGTGCCGCTGCTTTCGACCGCAAGCTGGCTCGCGCACAAACTCGCAAGCCGCTGCGCGGCCTGCTCAGCCAACGCCAGTTGCTCTTCCGTACTGCATTTGATCGCCAGCAGCCACATCGGCTGCCCTTCCTTTCTGACGGGGTGGAAAACCGTAAAATACGGATCGTCCGAGCTTGGCTTCCAAACCACCGCCGTCTGCCGGTGGAAGATTTCCCGCAAGGCAGTCTGCTCCGCCTCATCGCCCGTATAACAGATCACGTCCTCGCCGCTCTCATACAGATGCGGAAAGTACGCCGTCAGAAGCTGATCGGCAGAATACAGCAGCGGGCGATAATCGCAGGAGAGGACAAATACGTTCAACCCCGTGTGCAGGCGCACGTATTCCATGATCTGCCGCAATGGCTTTTCCGCCGCAAGGTCATCAAACAGGATTTTCTCAAAGTCAATACAAGTTGCCGTCGAATTCATAAGCGTTCCTCCTGTGCCTGCGCATCTGTTTTCCCATCCTCCGTTCGCAGCAGATCATAGATATGCAAGCCTGTGCGCAGCTGGATCAGCGTGTCATAATCCTCCAGATTCAGTCCGGTGATGCTGCCGATGCGCTCGAGTCGGCTACGGACTGTATTGGGGTGCAGGTTGAGCGCGTGTGACGTTGGGGACAGATGCATGGAGTTGCCGAGATAGCATGAGAGCGTTGGAATATAGTCCTTCCCCTCCTGCGCGTCCAGCTTTGCCAGCTTCTGCAGCACATACGGCAAAACCGCAGTCTTCCCATAATGCTCTATCGAGTAGTAGCCAATAATATCCGCGTAGTTTTCCACAAAGGAGGAGACGTGCTCGCTGCGGCCAAGCGCCGTGTTGACCGTTTGTGTAAGTGTCGCCTGCAGCTTGTGCTGCGGCAACGTCCGAATGTCGTAAAACACATCGGAAAAGCTGACATAATAGTCCGTCTGCAGCGCAACGGCTCGCAAATGCTGATGGATCATCACCCGCGCCGTTTCGCTGTCCATTCCGGCAATCAGCAGGTACAGATAGCGCGACTCACTGGCACAGCCAATGACTTGCGGCTGTGTGCGGCAAATATGTCCAAGGACATATTGCAGCTCCGCTTCATTTACAACCGGACGCATGAGCATTACGAACAGATACGGCGGGGCAAAATGCTTACCGTAGGCATCGAGCACCTTGTGATCCGGCTTGTCCCGCATCAGCAGGTGGCTCACATACTGCTCCGGCGCGAGAACGTCTGTGCGCTGCTCGTCATTGAGAATGCGCCCAAGCGTCTTGGCAAGCATCGCCTCGATTGCAGACATTTCTTCCATGTCGCTGCCGGCCTGCGGCGCCATGCCAATATAGCCGTAGAGGAAATCGCGGCAAATGATCGGGCAGCAAATCTGATGCAGCTGCGCACAGGTGCCCCAGGAGATCACCGTCGGCGCGCGGTTGCGGTAGATCACTTCCTGATAGTCACGCAGATTCTGCAGGACTTTCTGCTTCGGACAAGTGCCGTATTCCACGATCTCGTCCCAGTCTTTGAAATAGAACGGCCGCGGGAAGGCATATGCGATCAGCGCAATGGTCTCATCAAAAGCAATCAGCGGAATCTGGATCTTTGCATAAACAGCGTTGAGCAACGTTGTCGCATCCTGGTGATACAAGATCGCATCGATACACAGCCGCCGAACCACATCGATTTTCGCTTCCGTTTGCATGCCGGTCTCCCCTTTTCCGAAAGTTTCTCTAAAACAGTGTCCATTATATTGTACCGTTAATAATTTGTCAAATGTCGTTTTTCATCATTTTTGTCGCAGAATGTCATTTTCGTGGAAAAGATGGCGTTCCGGTTTCCACGCATCTGTTATGCGCAGAACATTTGTTGTGCAATTGTTACAAAACCAAGCGTCGAAATTGTGTCAATTAACAAAAACGGCTCCGAGTGCCGTTTTTCATGTGTGAAATCCGTGAAAAATGTGGGGTATGAAATCCGCGAAGTTCACATAGTTCGTGAATTGACAAACAATCTTTTTTCCTGCTACTATTTTGCCATGCAAGGCGAGCAGCTCCGCCCTTCCGGTTTCGGCTTTTGCTGCAGGAAAGCCGTGCCGCGCAGGAGGGACTGCACCGCACACACAGACATTCTTTCAAGCACATTACAAATATGAACATTCAGGAGGTTTCATCATGTTTGATCTTCACGGAAAAGTTGCCGTTGTCACCGGCGCATCTGTCGGTCTCGGAAGAGGTTTTGCATTTGCCATGGCCCGTCAGGGTGCAGACGTCGTGATCCTTGCCAGACGCAAGGAAAAGCTCGACCAGGTCGCGGAAGAAGTTCGCTCTCTCGGTGTCAAATGTCTCCCGGTCAAGTGCGATGTGAATGATCTGGAAGAGGTTAAGGCCGCTCTGGATACCATTCTCACCGAGTTCGGTAAGGTCGACATTCTCATCAACAACGCCGGCGGCGGCACGTCGATGCCGATTCTGGAAATGACGGACGAAGCATACTTCAAGGACATCAACACAGATCTGCTCGGCCTGTTCAAGTGCCTGCGCGAGTTCGGCAAGGTGATGGTCAAGCAGGGTTACGGCCGCATCATCAACATTGCCTCGATTCTCGGCCTCGTCGGTGAAAACGGCGTTCCGGTCGCCGGCTATCAGTCCGCCAAGGGCGGTGTCGTGAACCTGACCCGCTGCGCGGCCACGGAGCTCGCCACCACCGGCGTCACCGTCAACGCGATCTGCCCGGGCTTCTTCCCGTCTGAATCCAACGGCCCGGCAGAGATGGAAGCGATGGACAGCTTCATCCGCGTCAACACCCCGATGGATCGTCCGGGTCTGCCGTCCGAGCTGGACAAGGTCGGCGAGCTGGAAGGCGCAGCCGTATTCCTGGCTTCCGATGAAGCTTCTTACGTCACGGGTGCTATCCTCCCCGTGGACGGCGGCTGGACCTGCCACTAAGCCCAAAACAAGAACCGCAAAGATACATCAGGAGGAACCATTATGCCTTATCCTTATAACTATACAAAGCTTTGGGAGCCGATCCAGATCAACGGCATGAAGCTCCGCAACCGCATTTCCCTGTCCCCGATGGGTACATACACGCCCCGCCTCGACGGCACGGACACCGAGGAAGGAATGCGCTACTATGAAGAGCGCGCCAAGGGTGGCGTCGGCCTGATCATGACGGGCGCCATGTTCGTCAACAAGCAGCTGGCGCAGGGCAGTCCCGGCATTGCCGTGTGGGACTACCACTCCATCCCCAGCACGACCGTTCTGACCGAGCGCTGCCACAGATGGGGCGCAAAGGTCTGCCTGCAGCTGTCCGGCGGCTGCGGCCGCAACGGCGCCATCGACACCGGCGCGACCGAGAATATGTTCTCCGCGTCCGACAACCCGAACTTCTTCGACCCGAGCATCATTTGCCACGCGCTGACGATCGAGGAGATCAAGGAGTCGCTCAAGGACTGGGCCATTGACGCAGACATCGCCGTCCGCTCCGGCTTTGACGCCATCGAGGTGCACGCGCACGCCGGCTACATCATCGATCAGTTCATGTCCCCCATCTGGAACCGCCGCACGGATGAATACGGCGGCAGCTTTGAAAACCGTGCCCGCTACGCCTGTGAGATCGTGCAGACGATCCGCAAGGTCGTCGGCCCGAAGTTCCCGATCCTCTTCCGCATCTCCCTGGATCACCGCTTCAACGGCGGCCGCACCCTTGAGGACAGCGTGCCGCTGCTGGGCATCCTGGAAAAGGCCGGCGTGGACGCGTTCGACGTTGACGTCGCGAGCTATGAGCACCTGGATCTCATCTATCCGACTGTTTACTACGGTGACTCCGTGACGTCCTACGTCTGCAAGGAAGCCAGAAAACACGTTTCCGTGCCGATCATCAACGGCGGCAGCCATACGATGGAAACAGCCGTCGATCTGCTCGAGAGCGGCGACGCGGACATCATTCAGTTCGGACGCCAGCTCATCGCCGACCCCGATTTCCCGAACAAGCTCAAAGATAACCGTCGTGATGACATCCGTCCCTGCCTGCTGTGCAACGAGGAATGCATCGGACGCATCATGGGCCGTCAGTCCCAGCTGTCCTGCACGGTCAACATTCAGGCTTGCATGGAGGGCCACTATCAGATCACGAAGCTGCCCGAGCCGAAAAATGTCGTCGTCATCGGCGCCGGCCCCGGCGGTCTGGAGGCTGCGCGCGTCGCTGCCATGCGCGGCTGCAAGGTCACGCTGTTTGAAAAGAGCGGCAAGATCGGCGGCAACTTCGGCACGATCGCATCCGTCGGCTTCAAGCACCGCATCCGTGACCTGATCTGGTGGTACAACAACCAGCTCAACAAGCTCGGCGTGGATCTGCGCCTGAACACGGAGATCACCGCCGATGACCCGATCCTCGGCAGCGCCGACGCGATCTTCCTCGCGACCGGTTCCGTGCCGCTGGTTCCGCCCATCCCGGGTGCGGATCTGCCCAACGTCATGACCGTGCTCGATTATCACCGCCACGGCACCGACGGCCAGAACATCGTCATCTGTGGCGGCGGCCTGTCCGGCTGCGACGCGGCGATCGAACTTCATGGCGAAGGCAAGAACGTCAGCATCATCGAAATGCAGGACGACATTGCCAAGGACGCGCAGTTCATCAACAGCATTACCATCCACGAGCTCATGAAAGAATACGGCATCGCGCTGCACACTTCTCAGCGTGTTGTAGGCATCGAGCCGGACGGCGTGCGCGTGGTCAATGTCAACGACGGCACCGAGTCCAAGATCGCAGGCGATACGGTCCTCGCTGCCTTCGGCCAGAAGTCCAACACCGAAGTTGCGGACAAGATCTACGCCAAGTATCATACCAAGTGCAATTACATCGGCGACTGCAACCAGGTCGGCAAATCCGGCAAGGCCATCCGTGACGGCTTCTATGCCGCGATGGGTCTGCAGTAACGCAACATTCACCTGATATAGAAAGGAAAATGAGGACGAAACATGGAAAGCAAAAAATTCGCCGGCTATAAAGCCGCCCTCGGCGCCTTTTTGGTCATCTTCGTCAATATCGGCGTGTGCACCACTCTGGGCGTGTTCATCGCACAGCTTGCATCCTTCTCCGGTTGGTCTTTGAGTGCCTGTGTCATCATCGGTACGATCAACACCATCGTCAACCTGCTTTTGTCCCTCGTCGCCATCCCGGTCGCAAAAAAGATTGGCTACCGCTGGACCATGCTGATCTCCATTCTGGCCGTCGCACTGCACGTCAATATGTACTGCTTTGCGACGCCCGGCCAGAATGTCGGCACCCTGATCTGCTTCTACATCGGCGGTGCGCTCGCCTCCGTGGCCATCGCGTTCGGCTCTCACGCCGTTTGCTCCGGCCTGATCGCCGAGTGGTTCCTGGACTCGCACCAGCGTGAAAAGGTCACCGGCACCGTGCTCTCCGGCGCAGGCTTCGGCGCTGCGATCTGGGTGTTCCTCGCCGGCCAGCTCTTCAAATACTTCACCTGGCAGCAGTGCTACCGCATTATCACCGTGATCGCGCTGGTATTTGGCCTGATCGCCGTTCTGTTCCTGATCCGCACGCCCAAAGAAGTCGGGCAGCTGCCCATGCCGGCAAAAGAAGAAAATGACACTGTCACGGATCCGTCCAAGCTCCCCGGCGTCACCCACAAGGCCGCATTGAAGTCCGGTTCCTTCTGGCTGCTTGTCATTGGTATGCTCTGCTCTGTCACCGCCTGCTCCGCGATCATCTCCTACGCCGCCGCCTACTGGCAGGGGCTCGGCATGAGCGCGACCGCCTCCTCCAACTGGACGGCTGTGTATCTGCTCATCTCCTCACTCTCGCTCCTGATTGCCGGCGCCGTGTTTAAGAAACTCAAGAGCAGCGGCTACACTCTGCTGACGCATATCTGCATGATCGCCTGCTTTGCGCTCATGCTCGTCTGGGGCGCCAACAGCTCCAGCTTCATCATGGTCCTGATCGTTGTCACCGCCGGCGTCTGCTACCCGATCGACGCCGCGTTCCCGAGCATGGTCGCACACGGCATCTTCGGGCCCAAGGAGATTGCTCTGATCATCGGCAACCTGATGACCGCCGTCTACGCAGGCCAGCTCATTTCCTCGCTGCTGACCTCCGCCGTGCTCGCAACGCCGGGCGGCTTCAACACCCTGTGGATCGTCTTTGGTGCGGTGTCCATCGTCGGCATGGTTCTGGTCATGCTCTCGATCGCGACTTCCCCGCTCAAGAAGCTGAACAAAGCTGCTTCCGCAGCCAACTGAGACAACAAAGGAGAACGATGATATGAACGGTTATGGAATCATTGCCCCCAATACGTTCGGCAAGATCACTGGTGCCCCGGAGCCCATTTGCGAACCCATGGACGCCATCGCCGAAGCCGTTGCCTGGGCGACCTGCACCTCGGACCCGCATCAGGTACACGCCGGCCTTCCGGCCGGTCTGATTCTCGGCCACGAGGTCGTGGCCCGGCTCGTGAAAGTCGGCTCCATGGTCAAAGACTTCAAGGTCGGCGACATTGTCTGCGTCGGCGCGGTCACGCCGGACTGGACTTGGCCGAACTGCCAGGATAACATCCATCAGGACGCCAACGGCGCGGCGCAGGGCATGAACTGGTGTGTGACCGAAAACGGCACCTTCGCCGAGCGATTCCGCATCCGTCAGGTCGACTGCAACGCGACCTATATCCCCAAGGGACTGACCTATGAGCACGCACTGATGGCCTCTGACATGGTCACGACCGGCTTTCACGGCGTGGAAATGGCGCACGTGACCTGGGGCGACACGGTTGTCGTCATGGGCATCGGCCCGGTGGGTCTGATGTCCGTTGCAGGCAGCGCGCTGCGCGGCGCCGGCAGGATTATCGCCATTGGCCGCCGCCCGATCACGCTCGAGCTCGCCAAAGAATACGGCGCGACGGATGTGCTCAATTACATGGACGGTCCAATTGATGAGCAGGTGCTGGAACTCACCGGCGGCGTTGCGCCCGACTGCTGCATCACCACCGGCGGCACGAATGACACCTTCGCCCGTTGCCTGAAGATGGTCAAGCCGAACGGCATCGTCTCCAACCTGCAGGCACAGACGTTCGACACCGAGATCCCCGGTATGTACACGCTCTACTGGCAGTCTCATAAGCAGGTCAACGGCGGCCTGTGCCCCGGCGGCCGCAAACGTATGCAGCGTCTGCTGACGATCATGGAAGCCGGTCGCCTCGATCCGACCAAGCTCATCACGCACCGCTTCCACGGCATGGAGCACATCATGGACGCCTACAACATGATGGACGTCAAACCGGATGACATGGTCAAGCCTGTCATCTACAACGACTGATTTTTCAGGCTCTCCGGTCGGGGCAGCCCCGGCCGGAGAGCCGCCAAGCTACGGCTTTCTGAAATAAGGTGAACACATGAAACAATCATTCTGGAAGACAATCAGCGGCCCATTCTCTGTCGCGAGCGTTTACGTCGGCGCGCTGGTCGGCCCTGCCCTTGTCGCCGGTACCTACGCCACGGTCTTTTATCTGTCCAACGGCTGCAACTCGCTGTGGCTCCCGTTTCTGGCGTGCGGCATCGTCGGCCTGATGTGCCTGAGCGCGGCCGAGATCATCCGTCACTATAAAATATACGAATACGGTGCGCTGTCCAAAAAGGTATACGGCGGAAAGCGCATCTTTACGATCCTCTTTGATATCTACGTCTTTTTGTCCAACGTTGTCGGTACTTCGATCATCCTGAATATGTCCGGCACATTCCTCGCCGAGCTGACCGGCGTCTCGACCATCGTCGGCATGATCCTGATTGCCATCATCACGGTGATCCTTGTCAAATACCGCGACAAACTCATCCGCTACGCCAACTCCATCATGACCATTGCGCTGCTGGTCGGCTTTGTCGTGATCTCGCTGCTGGTCGTCTACCTGTTCGGACCGCAGGTCAAAACACTGCTCTCGTCCTGGTATGTGCCGGACGGTGTGTCGATCTGGAACGGCCTGTGGAGCTGCTGCAAGTATGCATTTGCTTCCAGTGCCTTCGCGCTAACCATGTGCTGCGTGGAACAGCCGATCGAAACGCACAAGCAGAGCTGGCTGCTGGGAATCTTCATTCTCATCCTCGGCGGTTTGCTGCAGGCCATCAGCTGCTTCACCTTCCTGCCGTTCGTCGACGAAGTCATGAACGATCCGCTGCCGCTCGTGTACGTCATGAACAACTATCTGAGCGCGGCATACCCCTGGATCCGCACCTGCTATTACATCCTCATGCTGCTGGCAATCGTGTCGTCCACCATCCCGGCGACCTACATGATCTCTTCCCGCTACCAGGCGGCGCTCAAGTTTATCCCGGCGCTGAAAACGGACGACAGCCGCAACATCGTGGCCGCGATTCTGTTTATGATCATCTGCACACTGGTCGGCGCGCTTGGTCTGACGAACCTTGCCAACACAGGCCTGACGATCGTGTCCTACATTGGTATGCCGCTGGTGGTCATCCCGCTGTTTTTCATCTGGCCGCAGCGCACACGCAAATTCCGTCAGGCGGAGCGCGAACAGGCTGCCGCAGAGCAGATATCTTAACCTTCACTCCTCCCATGCCGGCCTCTGTATGCCGGGCCGGCACCGATAAAAACCCGCGCCACCCCTTCACTCCCTTCTTTCAACAGGCATACTCGTCCATACAGCAGCCGTATCCGGCATCCTTCCCGGCGTACATTCCTTGAACGCGTCACACCAGCACGGACACAGCTGCAAAAGAGCCGCAGGCATACCCTGCGGCTCTTTCCTTTTTCCCATTCACATTAGCGCGTTATTTCCGGAGCAGACGCACGAGCGCCATGACCGCGCCATAGAGCACGCCCGCAGCCGCCCAAAGAATCCACGTATTCTGCGGCTGCGCATCCCACCACGGGCCGAATGTCCAGAGCAGATACGCTGCCGTAACCGTGAGCCAGTAGATGCTGCTGATTGCGCCAACAACACCGTTTTGCCGCTTGCGCGGCCGGACATAGTCGCCCTCTTCGAGCAGCCGGTCCATCGCCGCCTGATACACGCCGCCATAGACAAACAACGCACTGCCGAGACCCGCAAATACGAGCAGCAGACAGACCGCCGCAACATACAGCAGATCCGGCCCGTTCAGACAGACGGCGATAAACAGCGGCACCGCTGACAGGATGCACAGCACCGTGCCCGCGACCTTTCCACGCGTGTGCTCCGGTGCAGCCGCCGCTCGGCGCTCACGCACCATGCCGGTCACACCGTAGGCCGTCTCAAACGGCTCGGTCTCCAGAAAAGCATACGCTTTCACCTGCGCGGCGCACGTGATGAACACCGCCACCGCAGCCGCCA
>ERZ791805.580-NODE-580-length-15819-cov-3.285207_pt1 | contig 15819 bp, 10 predicted proteins | sample MGYA00510306_ERZ791805 | MGnify/ENA primary metagenome ERZ791805 (study PRJEB30046, sample SAMN00791990) | human gut metagenome | study: EMG produced TPA metagenomics assembly of the A metagenome-wide association study of gut microbiota in type 2... | reverse complement strand
TAATTTAAACTGCTGCAAAAGTCAGCAAACAAGCCGTTTTTTAAGCCGTTTGCTTATTTCCTTGACATCAAGACTACGGTCTCGATGTGGCACGGTTGTTCAACGAAAAACATACTCAACCTCTATTATACAAGGGAATAGTGGAACGCACCTTTTCCCTTAAAATCTAGTGGTTCGAGCCTGTGACAACCTTGAATTGTCCTATAATTTGTATAGGCAAACAGGGTAAAGCTCTGTTCCTTAAACTTCATTTTTCATGTCATCCCTACAAACTGGAATTTGCACTTCCTCACTCGTCTTCTTTTTTATTGTTTCTACTAATATTCGAGCTTAACAATAAAATTCCAGAGCATAAAAATAATACCCAAATTATAATATTTTCTTGATTTATCTCATTATAAATCAAGCATATTATGCTTAATATAATCTGTACAATTGAACAAATCACTCCTATTTTTTGTGTTTTTTTATCCATCATTGTCTCCTCCATAAATTCCGATTTATCTAATTTCTATTAACTTCTATTTCACTGTTCATGAACCCCTCAAAACAGTCAAATTGCAGGATTGCCTGTCAGTTTTTTGTTCTATAAAATTCTCTCCAAACACCCTGACATCTAATCCACTCACTCAATTTGCATTATCTAATCCGAGATTACAACCTGAACGAAATTTTGCGTTGGATATGTTCCCATAAGATATACCCGAGTGCTTTTGATGGTTAAATATATAATTGTAGATTTAGAAAAAGTCATCAAACAAGGCAAATTTTATATTGCTTAATTATTTTCTTGACATCAATACTACCGTCTCAATGTGGCACGGTTGTTCAACGAAAAACATACTCAGCCCCTATTGTACAAGGGAATGGTTGAACGCACCTTTTCTCTTAAAATCTAGTGGTTCGAGCCTGTGACAACCTTGAATTGTCCTATAATTTGTATAGGCAAACAGGGTAAAGCTCTGTTCCTTAAACTTCATTTTTCATGTCATCCCTACAAACTGGAATTTGCACTTCCTCACTCGTCTTCTTTTTTATTGTTTCTACTAATATTCGAGCTTAACAATAAAATTCCAGAGCATAAAAATAATACCCAAATTATAATATTTTCTTGATTTATCTCATTATAAATCAAGCATATTATGCTTAATATAATCTGTACAATTGAACAAATCACTCCTATTTTTTGTGTTTTTTTATCCATCATTGTCTCCTCCATAAATTCCGATTTATCTAATTTCTATTAACTTCTATTTCACTGTTCATGAACCCCTCAAAACAGTCAAATTGCAGGATTGCCTGTCAGTTTTTTGTTCTATAAAATTCTCTCCAAACACCCTGACATCTAATCCACTCACTCAATTTGCATTATCTAATCCGAGGTTACAACCTGAATTAGATTTTGTGGTGGATATGTTTCCATAAGATATACCCGAGTGCTTTTGATGGTTAAATATATAATTTTCGCAAATTGCAATAGCAAGTTGAATTTTCATCGTTCCTCCGTTGTATATTATACTGCATATCAGTCCGATTGACAAATGGTTTGAGTGTAAAATATTATAAATTTGCTTAATAAAATTAGAATCCCCCATTATTCATAATGGGGGGATTCTTCAGCCTATTTATTTATCAACTTCTATGACTTCTATCTCATATTCGTCGGCAAATTCAAGTGGATAGTCACCTGGATTTGATAAATATAAGTCCTCAGCCCCTTGCGCTGCACAGCCAACTAAATAGTTTGCATAATCTTCAGCTGCTTCTTCTGTGTCAAAAATTTCATCTTCAAATTCTCCGTCTACTGATACTCTATATTTGCTCATATTAGTCTCCCTTAAAATATTATTTTTAATATGTTATAAAAGTTATCAAAAAATGTTTATTTGTTTTTTGTGCTTTCTTTTCGAATAGTGCCTATCTTTTTATCACTTCGGGTATCTCTACCATTTGAATTTCTGATTGTTCCTGGCGGTAAACCTCTTGTTTTTTCAAAAGTACCTACTCTGCAATCACTTCTTACTTTTCTCATCATTTTGTTTGTTACCTCCTGGGTTGTTTTTACACAACATAGTGTAGTTGATTCCTAATTTGTTTGAATAATTTGGGTCTTGCTTAAGCTTTTCATATAGATGAATAGCGTTAATTCTACCTTTGGTGTTAATAATGTACCTCCTTTGTTTTTATTTTATGGTTTAATTATAATACCAAGATTTAAACAAATAAATGGAGTGTTTGCCAAATTAGGATGTTCTATTTATGCTATTTAACAAAATAAATGCACCACAATATGGTTGTGGTGCATTTAGAAGTTATAATTCGTTTTTGTATTTGTTATATAAGTCAATATCTATAGAATTGTTAGCTAACATTTGTTCTGACCAAAGTTGTAAAGTTTCAACTGTTATTGAAATTTGTTCGAGTTCCTTTTGAATCTTTACAAAGTCTTTTATTTCTTCTTTATCTATTGTACCGTCCGCAGTTATTTCAATTAGCCTTTCTTGCTTTTTACTTATTGAGTTTAAAGAAGCTAACATTTCAAGAACGATTTGTGATAAGTCCTTAATTTTTATTTCGGGAACATATTCTTTACCTATTCGGCATTCTTTTGAACAGTAGTAATTACATAAGTCAGGTTTTTTATAAGCCTTAGAAAGTTCATAAATTTCCTCTGGATGAGGTAATGATTTGCCTTGCTCAATTTTAACAATTCTATCAACAGTTACACCATTTGCAAGTTCACTTGCTTGTTCTCGTGACAGACCGAGTTCCTCTCTTCGCAGCTGGTAAGGTCCTTTGTTTTCTGCAGTAGATAAACGTCCCATTATATTTCCCTCTTTTTTATGTATAATATCGTTAATATATTTTTAATTCATCAATAAAATTCACAAGGCAAGTTTGGTCGGTTGCGAATGAAAAGTGTAGGGATTGTTCAGCGTGTTCTCCGTAAAGAACTCCCGAAATATCAATATGACCGCTGTTATCAAGATTAAAAGTAACCTTGCTTCCGTAGCTGATGTCAATAAGCGTAACTACATTGATTTTAAAATTGTACAGCTTGTCAAGATTGTCAACAAACTTCAGCCATTCATTGTAATCACATTCACACTCAGCAATACCCTGAAATCCGTTTGAAACAACTTTTACAGTAAATGTACAATTGTACGGATTTCCGTCAATATCATCCTCTGCATAGTGAGTGAAGTTTATTATTTCAATTGAGTTGTTGTTATATTCACATACAGCTTTCATATGATTTATCAATCCCTTTATTTAAAAATTTCGCAGACACATTCTATATGTGCTGTGTGGGGGAACATATCTACGGGTTGGATTTTTTGGGCTTTGTAGGGGCTGTTTTGGGTTAGGTAGGCTAAATCTCTTGCCAATGTTTCGGGGTTGCAGGAAACATAGACAACCTTTTTCGGAGACATTTTGATTAGTGAGTCAAGAAATTTTCGGTCACTTCCGGCTCTTGGCGGATCCATGAACACAACATCGGGCTTTTCGTCCTCGTCTGCAACTTCTCTCATGAACTCGCCCGCATCGGCTTTGTAGAAACGGATATTTTTCAGATTATTTGCTCTTGCATTTACGATTGCATCCCTCACGGCATCGCCGTTAAGTTCTGCACCGATAACATTGCCTGCACCGTTTTTGGCGGCAATTATGCCGATTGTGCCGATTCCGCAGTAGGTGTCAAGCACGGTTTCGTTGCCTTTGAGATTTGCAAATTCAATTGCTTTGCCGTACAAAACTTCGGTTTGAACGGGGTTAATTTGGTAAAAGCTTTTCGGCGAAATTCTGAACCTGCAACCGCAGAGAATATCCTCAATATAACCCTTGCCGTACAGTACTTTCTGATTGTCACCGAGTACAAGGTTGGTGCGGTAGGGGTTTATATTTTGCACAATGGTTGTGATTTCGGGAAACTGTTTCAGAATCGCTTTTACAAAATTGTTTTTTGACGGAAAAACAGGTGTACCTGTCACAAGCACAAGCATAATCTGATTTGTCGCAAAGCCTCTTTTCACAAGAATGTGACGGAGAAAACCTTTGCCTGTGTCCTCGTTATAGGTTGTCATTCTGAAAGAGGGGAGGAGCTTGCGTACTGCAACGATGATTTTGTCGGCAATAACATCCTCTGTCTGACAGCTGTCAATTCCGACAACATGATGACTGCCCGACTGATACACACCCGAAATGATTTTGCCCTTTTTGTCCGTATAAAAAGCCGCCTGAACCTTGTTGCGGTAGTGGTAGGGAGTTTTCATTCCGATAATTTTTTCAACGGTGCAAAAGCGTTTGAGAAGTTTTTCTACTTTCTTCTGCTTGAATTCAAGCTGTTCGGGATATGACAGATTTTGCAGTTGACAACCGCCGCATTTTTTGTAAACGGGACAGCTTTGTTTATTGGTTTCAGGTCTGTTACTCATAATATTTCCTCACATTTTATTGCATTGTATATATCCTTTATTTTATCATCAATCATATTGATATGCAACAGAAACAAACCCTAAATGACAAAGAAAAACGCAGGAGGGAAATCCGCTCCTGCGCTTTCTGATTATTAACCGGTATATCGAAAAATTGAGGATTATCAGGTTATTTGTAATCAATTAAAGATTTGTGTATCCCATAAGGCTTTCGTCAACCTCTTTGGCAACATCTCTGCCCTCACGAATCGCCCAGACAACAAGTGACTGTCCTCTGTGCATATCGCCTGTAACAAATACATTTTCAACATTTGTCTTGTGTGAGCCTTCTGCCGTTGCAACATTGGTTCTTGCGTTTGTTTCAACACCGAATGCCTTGGTTACATAGTTTTCGCTGCCGAGGAATCCTGCCGCAATGAGTACAAGTTCAACATCAACCTTGTATTCTGAGCCTTCAACCTCTTTCATCATAAGTCTGCCTGTTTTAGCATCCTTTTCGGGTTTGAGCTTAACAAGCTCCGCACCTACAAGATTACCGTTTTTGTCAGCAATGAACTGCTTAACGGTTGTCTGATAAACTCGTGGATCGTGACCGTAAACTTCAATAGCCTCTTCCTGACCGTAGTCTGTTTTGCAGACTCTCGGCCATTGCGGCCATGGGTTATCGGCACTTCTTGTGTCGGGAAGTTTAGGCATCATTTCAAGCTGGAGAACGGATTTTGCACCGTGTCTGATGCTTGTGCCGACGCAGTCGTTACCTGTGTCGCCGCCGCCGATTACCATTACATTCTTGCCTTTTGCGCTGATGAATGTACCATCTCTGAGATTGCAGTCAAGAAGTGACTTCGTTGTTGATTTGAGGAAGTCAACGGCAAAGTGAATGCCGTTAGCCTCTCTGCCGGGAACTTTGATATCTCTCGGATTTGATGCACCGCAAGCAAGGATTACACGGTCAAAGTCCTTGAGAATTTCGCTTGCCTTGATGTCTTTGCCGACATTTGAGCAGGTTTCAAAGGTTACGCCTTCTTCTTCCATAATGTTAATCTTGCGTTCGATAACATCTTTTTCAAGCTTCATATTCGGAATGCCGTACATAAGCAGACCGCCTACTCTGTCATTGCGTTCAAATACCGTTACAGAGTGACCGCGCTGATTGAGCTGGTCGGCAGCGGCAAGTCCCGATGGACCCGAACCGATAATTGCAATTTTCTTGCCTGTTCTTACCTTTGGAATTCTTGCGTCTGCAAGACCTTCTTCATAGGCATTTTCAATGATTCCGTATTCGTTGGCTCTTACGCTGACAGCGTCACCGTTTGCACCGCAGGTGCATGCCTTTTCACAGAGAGCGGGACATACACGGGATGTGAATTCGGGGAAGTTGTTTGTAACTTTAAGACGGTTGTAAGCCTGTTCCCAGTTGCCCTTGTAGATGAGGTCATTCCATTCGGGAATGAGGTTGTTAAGCGGACAGCCTGAGAATGCAGAACCAATCTGCATTCCTGCCTGACAGAAAGGCACGCCGCAGTCCATGCATCTTGCACCCTGTTTTTGCTGATCCTCTTTGCTGAGGGGATCGTGAAATTCGTCAAAATTTTTGATTCTTTCTTTTACGGAGTATGCCGGGGCATCCTCACGCTTATATTCCATAAATCCTGTTGGCTTTCCCATAAATATCCCCTCCTTATTTATTATTCACAATTTCGTAGAAAGCTTCAATCTGTGCCTGCTCGTTTGTAAGACCTTTTTCTTCATAAGCGGCAATTGCAGCCATCATTCTTTTGTAGTCGTGCGGAATAATCTTCTTGAATTTCGGAAGATACTCGTCAAAGTTATCAAGGATTTTCTTGCCTCTCTGTGAACCTGTTGCTGCAACATGTTCTTCAATAAGTGTCTTGAGTTCGATTATATCGTACTTTTCGGATACTTCCGAGAAGAGAACCATTTCCTTGTTAAGCTTTGTATAAAGATCTCTTTCTTCATCAAGAACATAGGCAACACCGCCGGACATACCTGCGGCAAAGTTTTTGCCTGTTTTGCCGATAACAACAACCCGACCGCCTGTCATATATTCACAACCGTGGTCGCCGACACCCTCAACAACTGCTGTTGCGCCTGAGTTTCTTACGCAGAAACGCTCGCCTGCAACACCGTTGATGAATGCCTTGCCGCTTGTTGCACCGTAAAGTGCAACATTACCGATGATGATGTTGTTACCTGCGTCAAATGTTGAGTTCTTCGGAGGATAAACTACCAGCTTACCGCCTGAAAGTCCCTTGCCAAAGTAGTCGTTTGAGTCGCCCACAAGTTCAAGTGTGAGTCCCTTTGGAATGAATGCGCCAAAGCTCTGACCACCCGAACCGTTGCAAACTACTGTAAATGTATCGTCATCAAGGTTGTTGTAATGCTTTCTTGTAACCTCAGAACCAAAGATTGTACCGAATGAACGGTCAGTGTTTTTAACATTGACTTCAACCTTTTTCTTTGTGCCTTTTGCAAGAACCTTTGCAAATTCTTTGCAGAGGATTCTCTCATCAAGTGTTGATTCAAGCTTGAAATCATAAAGGCTCTTTTTGTTGTATTCAACCTTTTCCGAAACAAAGTTTGTATCAAGAATGTTAGAAAGGTCAACCTCGGCAGCCTGTCCTGTGATGCCTTCTTTTCTCTTGATGAGGTCAATTCTTCCGACAAGCTCATCAACGGTTTTTACACCGAGCTTTGACATATATTCACGAAGTTCGCTTGCTACAAACTTCATAAAGTTTATTACATATTCGGGCTTGCCGCAGAATCTCTTTCTGAGCTCGGGGTTCTGTGTGGCAACACCGAACGGGCAGGTATCAAGGTTACATACTCTCATCATTGCACAACCGAGAGTTACAAGCGGAGCAGTTGCAAAACCGAATTCCTCTGCACCGAGCATTGCTGCAATTGCAACATCACGGCCGTTCATAAGCTTACCGTCGGTTTCAATAACAACCTTGTTACGAAGGTCGTTCATAATGAGCGTCTGATGAGCCTCGGCAAGACCGAGTTCCCACGGCAGACCTGCATTGTAGATTGAGTTTCTCGGAGCAGCGCCTGTACCGCCGTCATAACCTGAAATAAGGATTACGCCTGCACCTGCTTTTGCAACGCCTGCGGCAACCGTACCTACACCGCATTCCGAAACGAGCTTAACAGAGATTCTTGCGTCTTTGTTAGAATTCTTGAGGTCGTAGATAAGCTGTGCAAGGTCCTCGATTGAGTAAATGTCGTGGTGCGGTGGGGGAGAGATGAGCGATACACCCGGTGTTGAATGACGGGTTTTTGCAATCCAGGGATAAACCTTTTTGCCCGGAAGATGTCCGCCTTCGCCCGGCTTTGCACCCTGAGCCATTTTAATCTGAATTTCGTTTGCAGATGTGAGGTATCTTGATGTAACACCGAAACGACCTGACGCAACCTGCTTGATTGCAGAACATCTGTCAACCTTCTGTCCTTTTGTGAGAAGTCTTTCAAGGCTTTCGCCGCCCTCACCGGAGTTTGACTTGCCGTGAAGCTGATTCATTGCAATCGCAAGTGTTTCGTGAGCCTCCTGTGAGATTGAGCCGTAGGACATAGCGCCTGTCTTGAAACGCTTTACGATTGAATCAACGCTTTCAACCTCATCAAGCGGAACAGGAGTTTCTGCAAAGTTGAAGTCGAAAAGACCTCTGATATTTACAGGATCCATTTCTTCGGAAATCATATGAGAATACTTTTTGTAAAGCTCATAGTCGCCTGTTCTTGTTGCCTGCTGGAGCATATATATAGTCTGCGGATTGTAGAGGTGTTCCTCTTTGCCGCTTCTGAACTTGTGTGAACCACGGGATTCAAGCTCATCGCTTACACCGAGGTCAAGCGGATCGAATGCCGCTGTGTGAAGTTTGTCAACATTCTTTTCGATATCCTTGATTGTGATACCGCCGATTCTGCTGACTGTGCCTGTGAAGTATTCGTCAATAACATCCTTGCCGATACCGATAGCCTCAAAAATCTGTGAGCCATGATATGACTGGATTGTTGAAATACCCATTTTTGACGCAATCTTTACGATGCCGTGGAGAACTGCGCTGTTGTAATCGTCAACTGCTGCGTAGTAGTCCTTGTCAAGAAGGTCATCACCGATAAGCTCGTGAATTGTTTCCTGAGCAAGATACGGGTTGATTGCACTTGCACCGTAGCCGAGAAGTGTTGCAAAATGATGAACTTCTCTCGGCTCACCGCTTTCAAGTATCATTGCAAGTGAAGTTCTCTTCTTTGTTGCAACAAGGTGCTGATGAAGAGCGGATACTGCAAGAAGTGACGGAATTGCAAGATGGTTTTCGTCAACTCCTCTGTCGGAGAGGATAAGAATATTTGCACCGTCATTGTAAGCCTTGTCAGCTTCAATGAAAAGTCGCTTAACAGCCTTTGAAAGTCTTGTGTTCTTGTAGTAGAGAATCGGGATAACCGCAACCTTAAAGCCCGGAATGTGCATATTCTTGATTTTGAGAATATCGGTTGATGTAAGAATCGGGTTGTGAATCTTCATAACCTTGCAGTTTTCGGGACGCTCCTCAAGGATGTTGCCGTCCTCACCGATATAAATTGTTGTTGATGTTACAACTTCCTCACGGATTGCGTCAATCGGCGGGTTTGTAACCTGTGCAAAGAGCTGTTTGAAGTAGTTGAAAAGCGGCTGCGGTTCTTTTGAAAGAACTGCAAGCGGACTGTCTGTACCCATTGCGGCAATTGACTCTGTGCCGTTCTTTGCCATAGGAAGGATTGATGTCATAACATCTTCGTAGGTATATCCGAAAGCCTTCTGGAGTTTTTGCCTTTCTTTATATGAATGCTCCTCAACCTTCATATTAGGAATTTTGAGGTCTTTAAGACAAACAAGATTACTGTCGAGCCATTCGCCGTAAGGCTGTTTTGACGCATAATATTCTTTGAGTTCATCGTCATCAATGAGTTTGCCCTGAACCGTATCGACAAGGAGCATTTTGCCCGGGCGAAGTCTTTCCTTTGTAACAATCTTTGCGGGATCAATAGGAAGTGCGCCGACTTCCGATGAAAGAATGAGGTTGCCGTCATCCGTGATGTAATATCTTGACGGACGCAGACCGTTACGGTCAAGAACCGCACCCATAATGTCGCCGTCAGAGAAAAGGATTGACGCAGGACCGTCCCACGGCTCCATCATTGTTGCATAATACTGATAGAAGTCCTTTCTCTTCTGGCTCATTGTGCCGTTATTATCCCACGGCTCCGGAATTGTAATCATAACGGCAAGAGGAAGCTCCATACCGCTCATTACGAGAAATTCAAGTGTGTTATCAAGCATTGCAGAGTCTGAACCCTCTGTGTTTACAACAGGGATAACCTTGTCAAGGTCGCCCTTGAGATGCTCCGAACGCATTGTTTCCTCACGGGCAAGCATCTTGTCAGCGTTGCCTCTGATTGTGTTGATTTCACCGTTGTGAACAATCATTCTGTTAGGATGAGCTCTCTGCCAGCTTGGATTTGTGTTGGTTGAAAAACGGGAGTGAACCATAGCGATTGCAGACTCGTAATCCTCGTCCTGAAGATCAAGGAAGAAGTTACGGAGATCGCCGACAAGGAACATACCTTTATATACAATAGTTCTGCTTGAAAGCGAAACTACATATGTGTCTTCATTACTCTGTTCAAAAACTCTTCTTGCAACATAGAGCTTTCTGTCGAACGGAAGACCTCTCTTTACGCCGTGAGGTCTTTTGATAAAGCACTGCATAATTGCAGGCATACATTCAACAGCTCTGTGACCGAGTACCTCGGGCTTTGACGGAACATTTCTCCAGCCGAGAACTGTAAGACCTTCTTTTTCTGCAATGATTTCAAACATCTTCTTTGCCTGATTTCTTGCAAGCTCATTCTGAGGGAAGAAGAACATACCTACAGCGTAATCTCTTTCGGAACCGAGCTTAATGCCGATTTCAGCAGCTGCCTTCTTAAAAAATTTGTGTGAAATCTGGAGAAGAATACCTACGCCGTCACCTGTTTTGCCTTCGGCATCCTTACCTGCTCTGTGTTCGAGAGTTTCAACAATTGTCAGAGCGTTTGCCACGGTGTCGTGTGACTTGATACCCTTAATATTAACAACAGCTCCGATACCGCAGTTATCATGTTCAAACTTCGGAGAATACAGAGTCTTGTTGTTCTCTCTGACTGTCTGTTCCATTAATGATCACCCTTTCCTGTTAATCACAAAAATTATTCAGCGGACTTTTTATATACATATATATGTAAAAGGAAGTTTGCTTTCGTAAACTTATCGGTTCAAAGTGGCAATTAATGTTCTGCCGGTTAATAATCAATCATATATATGTAATTGTAAAATGCCCAATCTCTTCTCAGCGGTAAAACCGCTATGCTCAGCCTGTGCTATATCCTGCAAAGGTGAATGTGCAGGTCGGCTGATGTTCTGAAATGCCCTGCCATCGTTGATCAAGAAAAATCAGCACTTAGATTATATAACTATACATTGTGCTTTGTCAAGGGAAAATAGAGGAAAATTGCAACTTTTAAGGGTAAAACTTTCATTTTACTGTGATTGTTGTAGAAAATATGCAACTCTTATTGGTGTTTCAGCTTAATTTTGCAGGAAATTTAATAAAACTTGCAATTTCAAAACTTTTTTCAAAAAATGTATTGACAAATTCGCAAAAGTGGAATATACTAACAACATCAAAGACAGCAAGGGCGCTGTGAGCTGAGGCTTACAGTGTCCTTTTCTGTTTTTATAAAGCAAAAATCAGACCATTAAAATTTATTTTCAAAATGGATAGGAGAGAATTAAAATGGCAAAAGTTCCCGAAATTTTTGGCAGCATGGTATTTAATGACCAGAAGATGCAGGAAAGACTTCCAAAGTCAACTTACAAGGCTTTGAAAAAGACAATCCAGAACGGTGAACCGCTTGACCTCAGCGTTGCAAATGTTGTTGCGGCTGCTATGAAGGACTGGGCAGTTGAAATGGGCTGTACCCACTACACACACTGGTTCCAGCCGATGACAGGTATCACAGCCGAAAAGCATGACAGCTTTATCGCACCGAACGGTGAAGGTCAGGTTATCATGGAGTTCTCAGGTAAAGAGCTTGTAAAGGGCGAGCCTGATGCTTCTTCTTTCCCAAGCGGCGGTATTCGTGCCACATTCGAGGCAAGAGGCTATACAACATGGGATCCGACATCATATGCATTCGTTAAGGACGGAACACTTTACATTCCTACAGCATTCTGTTCTTATACAGGCGAGGTTCTTGATAAGAAAACTCCTCTTCTTCGTTCAATGGAGAGAATCAATACAGAGGCTGTAAAGATTCTTCATCTTCTCGGCAAAGAAAATGTTACAAGAGTTACAACAACAGTAGGTCCGGAGCAGGAATACTTCCTTATTGATAAGGACGCTTACGATCAGAGAGAGGACCTTATTTATACAGGCAGAACACTTTTCGGTGCAAAAGCTCCTAAAGGACAGGAACTTGACGACCATTACTTCGGTGCAATCAAGACAAGAGTTGCTGCTTATATGAAAGACCTTGACGAGGAACTCTGGAAACTCGGTATCCTTGCAAAGACAAAGCATAACGAAGTTGCTCCTTCACAGCACGAGCTTGCTCCGATCTTCACAACAACAAACATTGCAACCGACCACAACGAGCTTACAATGGAAGTTATGAAGAAGGTTGCCGAAAGACACGGTCTTGTTTGTCTTCTTCACGAAAAGCCGTTCGCAGGTGTTAACGGTTCCGGTAAGCACAACAACTGGTCAATTTCAACCAACACAGGCGAAAACCTTCTTGATCCCGGCAAGACTCCTGAAAACAACCTTCAGTTCCAGCTTTTCCTTGCAGCAGTTGTAAAGGCTGTTCACGAGTATCAGGATCTTCTCAGAATCACGGTTGCATCGGCAGGTAACGACCACCGTCTCGGCGCTAACGAAGCACCGCCTGCAATCATTTCAATGTATCTTGGTGATGACCTCGGCGAACTCGTTGATTCAATCATCAATGACAGAGAATATGTAAGCAAGGGTAAGCAGAAGATGAGAACAGGCGTTGATGTTCTTCCCGACTTTATGAAGGACACATCGGATCGTAACCGTACATCACCTTTTGCATTCACAGGTAACAAGTTTGAATTCAGAGCACTTGGTTCTTCACTTAACATTGCTTGTCCTAACTATATGCTCAACACTATGGTAGCCGAAGAACTTTCAGAGTTCTACGATGAGCTTAAAGATGCGGATGATATGGACGCAGCTATCAAGGCTCTTGTTAAGAAAGTATTCACAGAGCATCAGAACATTATCTTCAACGGCAACAACTACGCTCCCGAGTGGGTTGAAGAGGCTGAAAGAAGAGGACTTCTTAACCTCAAGTCACTTCCTGACGCAATGGAACACTTCCTTGACAAGAAGAATGTTGACCTCTTTGTTAAGAATAAGATTTGTTCGGCAGACGAAATCCGTGCAAGATATGAAATTGAGCTTGAAAGCTATTCTAAGCAGATTAACATTGAGGCTCTCACAATGATTGATATGGCTAAGAAGAACATTCTTCCTGCCGTTACATCATATGTAAGAGATCTTACGGATACAGCACTTGCCAAGAAGGCACTTTCAGATGCTATTCCTACAAGTGTTGAGGAAGACCTTATTACAAGCCTTTCAAACAAACTTGTATGTTTCTCAAAGAAAACTGCAGAGCTTGAAGAGGCTGTTATCAAGGCAAGCGACTACAGCGATGACAACCTCAAGTATGCTAAGTACTACAGAGAAACAGTATTTGCACTTATGCAGGAACTCAGAGCTGTCGGTGACGCAATGGAAACAGAAACAGCTTCGGAATACTGGCCTTATCCTTCATACGGCGAACTTCTTTTCGGTGTGTGATTGATAGAACCTCTATTTATACTAAATAACATTATTTATATTGTATAACAGGTAACACAACGGCGTGTGATTGACAGAATTAAACTGTCAACTCCACGCCGTTTTTGTTATTTTGATAAAAGGAGAGATTTATATGGCAGAACTAATTTACGGAGGCACAGGCGTCTGGTTTATGATCGGCGCATTACTCGTGTTCTTTATGCAGTGCGGATTTGCAATGGTTGAAACCGGTTTTACAAGAGCTAAAAACGCAGGTAACATCATTATGAAAAACCTGATGGACTTTTGTATCGGTACGGTTGTATTCAGCCTGTTAGGCTTCGGACTCATGATGTCTGAGGACTATGTTGCAGGATTCATCGGTGTTCCCAACCTCAATATGTTCACAGACTGGATGAACTTTGATTGGAACTCATTCGTATTCCAGCTTGTATTCTGTGCTACAGCAGCTACTATCGTTTCAGGTGCTATGGCAGAGCGTACAAAATTCTCGGCATACTGTGTTTACAGCGCAATTATTTCACTCGTTGTTTACCCGATTGAAGCAGGTTGGGTTTGGAACGGTCAGGGTTGGCTTGCACAGCTCGGCTGTATCGACTTTGCAGGTTCAATCGTAATTCATATGGTCGGCGGTATCTCGGCACTTGTCGGCGCAATCATTCTCGGACCCCGTATCGGTAAATACGGCAAGAACGGCAAGGTAAACGCTATCCCCGGTCACAGCATCACACTCGGTGCTCTCGGTGTATTCATTCTTTGGTTTGCATGGTACGGCTTTAACGGTGCCGCTGCTGAAGACGGCGCTCGTCTCGGTCAGATTCTTCTTACAACAACAATTGCTCCGGCAGTTGCAACAGTAACAACCATGCTCTTTACATGGATCAAGAACGGCAAGCCTGATGTTTCAATGTGTCTTAACGCATCACTCGCAGGTCTTGTAGCAATCACGGCAGGTTGTGCAGATGTTGACGCAATCGGCGCAGCAGTTATCGGTATCGTTTCAGGTATCCTCATTGTAGTAGCAGTTGAATTTGTTGATATCAAGCTTAAAATAGATGATCCTGTCGGCGCATTCTCGGTACACGGCGTAAACGGTATGTGGGGCGGCTTTGCAGTAGGTCTTTTCGCAACAGGTAACGGTCAGAACGGTGTTACAGGTCTTTTCTACGGCGGTGGTTTTGCTCAGCTTGGTAAGCAGGCTCTCGGTATTGTTACAATCGTAGCTTGGACAGTTGTTTGCATGATTATCGTATTCACAATCATCAAAAAGACAGTAGGTCTTCGTGTTACAAAGGACGAAGAAATGAAGGGCCTCGATATCTGCGAGCACGGTCTTATCAGCGCATATGCAGACTTTATGCCAATCGGTGTCGGTACAGCTTCACTTGATGAAACATTTGATGTTGACAGCAATGTTCCTGTAACTCAGGCAGTTCCCGTTCAGCTTGCCGGCAAGTATGATATGGCTACCGACGGCACAAAGATTACTAAGATTGACATTCTTCTCAAGCAGTCAAAGCTTGAAGCTCTTAAAGAAGAAATGGATAAGCTCGGCATCACAGGTATGACAGTATCTCAGGTACTCGGTTGCGGTGCTCAGAAGGGTAAAGCAGAGTATTACCGTGGTGTTGCTATTGAAAGTAACCTCCTTCCTAAGATGAAGGTTGAAATCGTAGTTTGCAAGGTTCCTGTAAAGGCAGTTGTTGATGCGGCTGTTAAGGCACTTTACACAGGTCACATCGGTGACGGCAAAATCTTTATCTACGATGTTGAAGATGTTGTTAAGGTTAGAACAGGCGAAACAGGCTACGACGCTATGCAGGATGTTGAATAATCCATGGTAGCTTAATTAACCTATCCTTTTTAATTCACATAAACCGAGACGCCCCGAACGGCAATAGCTGTTCGGGGCGTTTTGGCTCTATACTATATACAGTGTCAAAAATCAAAGTTTACACTATGAAGGATATTTGAATTATACAGCTTAAAACCATAAATAATAATGAAAAGACAATTTGTTGTAAAGCCCGAAAAATGTTGAAAAGTGTAAAACAAATTTGCGATGAAAATGTTTTTACAAAATTGTAAAAAATATTGTCATAATTCCTTTAAGTAAATAACAATAGGGGTTAATCTTGTAAAATAATAAGATGAATGAAACAATATGCGGTGGTGAGGTTCTTGAAAAATGCTTTGTTGATTTCACACTCTGAACAGAGTGCCGTTTCTTTGTCACAATTGCTCGAAAGCGAAGGCTATACGGAGATTTCCGTCTGCCAAACCTCACAGGAGGCTAAGGAGCTTGCAAATGGTGAGGTTTTTGACCTCATCTGCGTCAATGCACCGCTTGAAAAGGAAAACGGCATTGAGCTTTCAAAGTACTTTGCCGGAACAACCCGTTCAAGTGTTGTGATTATCGTTCCGCAGCGAAATGCGGATTATGTGAA
>ERZ791805.579-NODE-579-length-15830-cov-3.404120_pt1 | contig 15830 bp, 10 predicted proteins | sample MGYA00510306_ERZ791805 | MGnify/ENA primary metagenome ERZ791805 (study PRJEB30046, sample SAMN00791990) | human gut metagenome | study: EMG produced TPA metagenomics assembly of the A metagenome-wide association study of gut microbiota in type 2... | reverse complement strand
TGTGACCGATGACAAATTTCAAAAACGGCAAGAATACAGGGCATAAGAAATTACTCCTTGCTTCTCAAAATTGTTCAAGTTATTTTTTACCATTACTGTTATGGACTATTACTTATCTGCGTCCGCCAAATGAGCGACCGCCGCCGGAATTGCCGAAGGAGCGCCCGCCACCTCCCGAATTGCCATAAGAACGCGACGGCATTGAGGGCGAAGACACTGAAGAGCGCGAAGGGACGCTATTTCCGTAGCTACGTGAGGGGCGCGTTTCCGTGCGTGTATTGGTGCTGCCGGAATTGCCATAACTGCGGCTCGGACGCGTCACACCAGAGTTGGGCACCCGTTGGCTACCGGCCGAAGGACGATAGTTCTCCCGTGAAGGACGGTAGCTGTCGCGCGAGGGGCGATAGCTGCTGCTTGAGTAACGGCCATCGGATGAATTGTAACCACGCGACGGACGATAGGCTGTCACACGGCGGGAGGTGTCGAGATAACGACCTCCTCCTGGTTTGGGCGCCCATCCTCCCCAATGCCAATGGTCGTACCAGCCAGGATACCAGCCGGGATGCCAGCCCCAGGAATAGGACCACCAGGGGTCGTACCATCCATAGCGCCAATAGAAAGAGCTATGGTAATAATATGGACTTAAGCCCCAGCCGTACCATGAACTGTAATAAAAATCAGCATCCCAAGGCGTCAGCCAAGGGTCGTAACAATCAACCCAAAGTCCGTAATAAGGACTGCTCACAACCACTCCGACACGCGGAGAATGGAAGCGAATTAGGCGCGAAGTGTACACGCCTTCTTCGTCATATCCAGCATCTGGCACATAGGACGTGTCTGGCGTTGCTTGTCGGCGGTTGTACTCATCCACATTCCGCTGCCCAACGCGCCCAGAAGCCCAGTTGTCATTGTCGCGGAAGGCGTCTGCGCCATAGTCCTGATTTTGGATATATTCGTAGTCGGACTGCAACCGGCGTTGCTGGCGTTCCTGCAACTTTTTGGCCTCAGCGGCCTTTCTGGCTTTCGTCGGAACGAAGTACACATCGTCATCTTGCGCAAAGCTCCACGAAGCGAAGCATGTGGCAAGAATCAAGATTGCAAATAAACGTTTCATAATAAACCTCCTTTATTTTCTTAATGATAAACAGGGGGCGGACGAATGCAGAGCATCAAATTCGCTCGCTTGTTTTATCGAGCCGCCTATCTTATGCAAAGATAGTGCAAACCCATAAAAACGTCAGACCATTAAATAGTTTTCTGATTCCTTTTGAATATTATTAACGAAGCACACGGCTGACCACTCACAAGGTGAACACTTATTTAGAATTATCGGTTTTTAAAAATACCAATTCATGACTCACTTTATACCTCTCTCATTGAGGGCCTCAGCATATTTCCGCGCATTCGCAAGATGTTCCTCATAAGTCTTGGCAAAATTGTGCGTTCCCGAGAAGTCCTCTTTTGCACACATATATATATAGTCATGGTGCGCGAAATGCAACACGGCCTCGATGCTCGAAAGCGCAGGGATGGCAATCGGGCCGGGAGGAAGTCCCTCATGGCGATAGGTGTTGTACGGACTGTCGACTGAAAGGTGTTCGTGCAGAATACGCTTCAAGGCAAACTGCTTTAGGGCAAACTTCACCGTCGGGTCGGCCTGTAGTTTCATGCCTTGGTGAAGACGATTCAGATACATGCCAGCCACCATCGGTTTTTCTTCCGAATTGGCTGTTTCCTGGTCAACAATCGATGCCATGATAATGACCTCGTTGGGCGTCAGTCCAGCAGCCTTAGCCTCTGCCTTGCGCTTCGAAGTCCAAAACGCATTCGACTCCTTGTGCAAACGCGCCATCAAATCCTTGGCAGAAATATTCCAAAAAACCTCATAGGTATTGGGAATAAACATACATCCGATTGTCGTCGTGTCGTATCCCAACTCCTGGCACAACGCTTCGTCGGAAAATGCCGAAGCGAGCTGCGCAGAATCAAGTTCCAACTGCAGGGACAAGCGTGCAGCAAGGTCTCCCAGCGTGCGGACATTGGGAATGGTCAGTTTGACTGGCGTTTGGCGTCCGCCCCGGATATTCCGGAAAAGAGCCAGCGTGCTGATGCCGCCACCAGCGATGTAGCAGCCCGGCCGCACCTTCTTCATCCCCACAACGCCAGAAAGGATGCGAAACCCGAGCATCTGGCGCGGCGAAGCCACGCGCTCGAGTTTGGCTTGTATGGAATCGCAATTGTCATCACGGTCAACGCGCACCATGACTTCTTCCTTCGCAGAAGAAAAGCTGCTCAGGAAAAGCCAATAGCCAGCAATGCCCAAAATCAGGGCCACCAAACCTCCATAAAAGATGGTTCTTTTATTACAAAACTCTTTCATTTCTCTGTTTCTCTAATAATCTTGGGACAAAATTACAAATTTATCATGCACAATACCCCTACGTATGAGTAATTTTTCTTACTTTTGCACACAAACACATGCTATGTGCTTTTCTACTCATTTGTTTTTTTAACCAAACATGGAAACATACAAAGATTTCATCGGATATATAGAAGAGACTGTCAAGGCTCATTGGGATCTTGACGCACTGACTGACTACAAGGGCAGCACGCTCCAATACAAAGATGTTGCACGAAAGATTGAGAAGCTACACATCATGTTTGAGAACGCAGGCATCCAGAAAGGCGACCGCATTGCCCTCTGCGGACGCAACTGCGCCAACTGGGCGGTGGCATTTTTGGCCACACTGAGTTATGGCGCCGTGGCAGTGCCCATCCTCCACGAATTTAAACCAGAGCAGGTTCATGGCATTGTCAACCACTCTGAAGCCAGACTGCTTTTCGTTGGCGACCAGGTATGGCCGTCTCTCAATGCAGACGAAATGCCACATTTGGAAGGCATCATCAGCAATCTCGACTATGCCCTACTCGTGAGCCGCACAGAGAAACTCACGGAGGCCCGCGAACACCTCAACGAATTCTTTGGCCGTAAATATCCCAAGAATTTCAGAGCGGAGCACGTGGGATACAGACATACGACAAGCGGCGACGATTTGGCGCTCATCAACTATACTTCTGGCACAACCAGCAACTCCAAGGGGGTGCTCATCCCCTACCGCGCATTGTGGTCAAATCTGCTCTTCGCTCGCGAAGTGCTGGGCGACAAGGTGAAATGCGGCGACCCCATCATTTCGATGCTCCCGTTGGCCCACATGTATGGCATGGCCTTTGAATTTCTCTTTGAATTCATGCACGGATGCCATGTCTATTACCTCACGAGAGTGCCATCGCCAAAGATTATCTTCATGGCCTTTGCCGACATCAAGCCGGTTGTCGTGGTTTCCGTTCCGCTCATCATTGAGAAGATCATCAAGAAATCTGTTCTCCCAAAATTACAGACGCCGAGCATGAAGCTCCTGCTCAAACTGCCGCTCATCAATGCCCGCATCCGCGAAAAAATCCGCGAACAGCTGGTGGCGGCCTTCGGCGGCAGATTTTACGAAATCATCATCGGCGGCGCAGCCTTCAACAGCGAAATCGAAGAGTTTCTACACAAGACAGGGTTCAACTTCACCGTCGGCTACGGCACGACGGAGTGCGCACCGATTATCAGCTATGTCGACTGGCATGATTTCCGCCCTGGTTCGTGCGGCAAGGTGGCGCCACGCATGGAAGTGCGCATCAATTCAAATGACCCGCAAAATGAAGTCGGAGAAATTCTGGCACGCGGTGCCAACGTCATGCTGGGCTACTACAAAAACCCAGAAGCAACCGAAGCTACCATTGACAAGGACGGATGGTATCACACGGGCGACCTCGGCGTGATGGACGAAGACGGATATATCTACATCCGAGGAAGAAGCAAAAACATGCTCCTAGGCTCGTCGGGCCAGAACATCTATCCTGAAGAAATTGAAGACAAACTCAACACGCTGCCTTACGTCTCTGAAAGCATCGTCATCCAGCGCGGCGAGAAACTCTACGGACTTGTACACCCCGACTATGACGAAGCGGAACGCGACGGATTGGGAGAAAACGAGCTGCGAAACGTCATGGAGCAAAACCGGAAGGACCTCAACCAAATGGTGGCCAACTACGAGCAGCTGACACGTATCAAGATTTTCGAAAACGAATTTGAGAAAACCCCGAAGAGAAGCATCAAACGCTTCCTCTATGAAAACGTGGAACTGTAAGATGCTTCGCCCCACCAGGCGGAATGGTATGCAACAGTTACATATACAAGCTATTATACTTATATATATTACATAGGTATATAATTAATCCCCTCTAAGAAAGCACCGATAGCAATAAACGCTACCGGTGCTTTCTTTTATTTTCAGAGACGAGGTGATGCCCAGCAAACTGACAAAAAGCCCGTTTCTTTCTGACTTAATGTCTTGGTTTCTACGTAGAAAAGGCTTGACCGCCTGTCAAAAAGTCGGTAAGGTTTAAAGGATGTTACGCCCAAACGATTGGCAAAGGCTTTGCCCGAATATGGGTGTCTTGCAAAAAGACGCAAGACAGGCTCCAAACAGGTAATCGGCTACCATCAGCCGGGCATGTGCGGGGCTTCACAACTGAATAAGACAACTTAAAAATAAGGAGACTACAACTATGACATTTGACAACTTTACTATTAAAGCGCAACAAGCCGTTCAGCACGCCATTGACAAGGCCACAGGAAACGGTTCGCAAGCTGTTGGTGCCGTACATTTGCTTGCAGGTGTCCTCTCCGTCGGCGAAAACGTAACCCAATTTCTCTTCGGGAAAACGGGTGTCAACGAACGGACGTTGCAGAGCGCCGTTGACAACGAGCTCAAGAGCTATCCGCGCGTTTCAGGCGGCGGACAACCATATTTGGACAATGATGCCAACGAGGTGTTGCAGAAATCACAAACCATCGCCCAAAAGGAAGGCGATGCTTACGTGGGTTTGGAACCCTTGTTGATGGCACTGCTTGAAGTGAAAAGCACAGCTTCGCAGATGCTCAAGGATGCCGGACTGACTGCCGACGCACTGCGTGCTGCCGTCAAGGAATTGAGAGGCGGCCAAAAGGCCACATCGCAGTCGAGCGAAGACACATACCAGGCACTGGCTAAATATGCCCGCAATCTGGTGGCTGAAGCACGTGAAGGAAAGCTCGACCCAGTGATCGGACGTGACGAAGAAATCAGACGCGTGCTCCAAATTCTATCGCGGCGAACGAAAAACAACCCGATTTTGATTGGTGAGCCTGGTACTGGTAAAACCGCCATCGTTGAAGGATTGGCGCAGAGAATCGTCAGAGGCGACGTGCCTGAAAATCTGAAAAACAAGCAGCTATACTCTTTGGATATGGGTGCTTTGGTGGCTGGTGCTAAGTATAAGGGCGAATTTGAGGAACGACTGAAGAGCGTCATCAACGAAGTGACCAACGCTGAAGGCGACATCATCTTGTTTATCGATGAAATCCACACGTTGGTGGGCGCCGGAAAAGGCGAAGGTGCCATGGATGCTGCCAATATTCTCAAACCGGCTTTGGCACGTGGCGAACTGAGAAGCATCGGTGCGACCACTTTGGAGGAATATCAGAAATATTTTGAAAAAGACAAGGCCTTGGAGCGTCGATTCCAAACTGTCATGGTGGACGAGCCGACACCAGAAGATGCCATCTCCATCTTGCGAGGACTGAAGGAGCGCTACGAGAACCACCACAAGGTGCGTATCCAAGATGATGCTCTGATTGCCGCCGTGAACCTCTCACATCGGTACATTTCCGACCGCTTCCTGCCAGACAAAGCCATCGACCTGATGGACGAGGCGGCAGCAAAATTGCGTATGGAGCGCGATTCTCAGCCGGAAGAGCTGGACGAAATCACGCGACGCCTGCGCCAGTTGGAAATCGAACGTGAGGCCATCAAGCGCGAAGGCGATGAGCAGAAACTCTCCAGCCTGAACAAGGATATTTCCGAACTCGAAGAGAAGGAAAAGAATTATCGTGCAAAATGGGAAGGCGAAAAAGAACTGCTCGGCAAAATCCAACAGAACAAGCAGCAGATGGAGCAACTGAAATTTGAAGCCGAACGCGCCGAACGGGAAGGCGACTATGGAAAGGTGGCTGAAATCCGCTACGGAAAACTGCAATCGCTTCAAAATGACATCAACCAGATACAGGAGGAGCTGAAGCGCAGACAAGGCACAGAGGCCATGGTGAAGGAGGAAGTCACTCCAGACGACATTGCCGACGTTGTCAGCCGCTGGACGGGCATCCCTGTCAGCAGAATGCTGCAAAGCGAACGCGAAAAACTGGTTCATCTGGAAGCAGAGCTTCACAAGCGCGTCGTTGGTCAAGACGAGGCCATTGAAGCTGTTGCCGATGCTGTTCGCCGCTCCCGTGCCGGACTGCAAGACCCGAAGCGTCCGATTGGTTCGTTCATTTTCTTGGGCACAACGGGTGTCGGAAAGACGGAACTGGCCAAAGCGTTGGCCGAATACCTCTTCAACGATGAAAACATGATGACGCGTATCGACATGAGCGAATACCAGGAAAAATTCAGCGTATCGCGCCTGGTCGGAGCGCCTCCTGGATATGTCGGCTACGATGAAGGCGGCCAGTTGACAGAAGCTGTGCGGCGTAAGCCATACAGCGTGGTGCTCTTCGATGAAATCGAGAAAGCCCATCCCGATGTGTTCAATATCCTGCTGCAAGTGCTCGACGACGGACGTCTGACCGACAACAAGGGCCGTGTCGTCAACTTCAAAAACACCATCATCATCATGACTTCAAACTTGGGTTCTGCATTCATCCAAAGCAAGTTCGACGAGATGAAGCGCAAGAACGACAGCGAGAAGGAAAAGATCTTGGAAGACACAAAGAACGGGGTTCTCGACATGCTGAAGAAAACCATTCGTCCTGAATTCCTCAACCGCATCGATGACATCATCATGTTCCAGCCTCTCAACAAGGAGGAAATCGAGCAGATTGTCCGCTTGCAAATCAACGCCGTTGTCAAACGGCTGGCCGCGCAAGAAGTCACCCTGCATGTCAACGATGACGCCATCGAACTGATTGCCCGCGCAGGATTCGACCCCGAATTTGGCGCACGTCCTGTCAAACGCGCCCTCCAGCGCCTGCTGCTCAACGATTTGAGCAAAGCCTTGCTGGCTGGAACGGTTGACAAGAGCAAGACCATCGAGGTTTCTGCAAACGGCGACAGTTTGTCGTTCAGGAACTAAACAACGAAATCTAAAGATTTTTTTGACACTCTATATCGCAAAGGAGCGTATCAACAGACAGACTGCTTGATACGCTCCTTTCTTGTTTATCCAAGATGTGGCACATACATTTGCTCACCACAAAAATCATCATACATTCACATCAGGCAAATTATTGTAATCGCGACTGTAGCGCAGCATCTGCTCGTCATAGGCTTCGCCGTAGGTCACCGTCACATCCGTAACCTGCCCGTTTTCATCGAAAGCGGCATGATAGACGGGATTGATGAAGCCCTTGTAGGGAGAGAGGTGCAGCGTTTCATATCGCTGCAAGATTTCCTGATGCAAAACGGAATCAATCTTTACGCCGTAGTTCTCAACCAAGTCACGCGCCGCGTCAAAGTCGCCCTCGCTCTTGATTCTCTGAATCTCAGCCAACAACTCGGCAAAGAGACGGCGCAAGGCGGGATAATCGTTGATCTTCACATAGGTCTTTCCCTGCTTCTGAATGAGTTCCACAACGTTTTGGCTACGGCCTTTCTCATAAGCCCAACGGGCAATCAGGGCACGGTTGCGCATGTGGGCTTCCTCAATGACATGCCCTGGTTTGATGCGGACCATCTGCGTCAGGAGCCCGTTCATCATATACGAATAATACTGGCTTTTGTAGGCCTCTGTATTAGGGGTAAGCCCCAGTTCCACCAGTTTTTCGTCGGCGATATAATAAAGTCCGAAAAGGTCGGCACGCGCCTCCTCGATGGTCGAGCCATAAGCACGCAAGGCATCTGAATCTGTTGTCGGCAAAAGTTTTCCGCTCCCGTGTCCCAGACATTCGTGCAAATCGGTATGCAAGTCGTCACAGACATCGCCATACTGGCTGATCAACGCCCGTGTTTCGTCGTCAACGACAAATTCTCGATCCATGCCACTGCCGTGGGAGGCTTTGTTGTAAGCATCCGTTATATTGCCGATGGTGACGCTCTTCGAACCATGTTCACGCCGAACCCAATCAGAATTGGGCAAATTGATGCCAATGGCCGTTGAGGGGTAAAGATCGCCTGCCAAGATGGCTGCCGTTATCACCTTTGCCGATACGCCGCGCACCTTCTCCTTCTTGAAGCGGGCATCAACGGGGGAATGGTCTTCAAACCACTGAGCGTTTGTCGAGAGTTTTTCTGTGCGCTGCGTCGCCGCAATGTCTTTGAAATTCACATAAGCCTCCCATGAGGCTTTCATGCCAAGCGGATCGCCATAGGTCTCCGTGAAGCAATTGGTGAAATCAACGAGCGAAGCGGTGTCCTGCAACCAGGCGATTGAATATTCATCGAAGATGTGGAGATCGCCAGTGCGGTAAAAATCCACCAAGAGGTCGATGACCTTCTGCTGCGCTGAAGAATCAGCATAATCACGGGCTTTTAGCAGATTGGAAACGATTTTTTCTATGGCCTGTCCGTAGAGCCCGCCGACTTTCCACACGCGCTCTTCGAGTGTTCCCTGCGGGGTGCGCACCAATCGGCTGTTCATGCCAGTCATCACGGGACGCGGATTTTCAGGGTCTTTCTGCTTGGCATAAAACGCCTCAGCATCCTCCTGAGAAATGCCCGCGCCGTAGTAGTTGCAGGCAGAAGTGGCCACCAAGTCTTCACCGTCCTTCTGGTTGACGCGCATAGGCATAATGTCGGGATTGAAAATAACGGGACATAATTCTTCCAAAAGTTTGTCGACGGCTTGTGCGTCAGTCAGATTGAATTGCTGCGCAGGGATGGCCTTGACGGCGGCCCGAAAATCAGCCTCCGTAAAATCTGGCACAAACTTCTCGCAACCGTAATGATGATGGATGCCAGAAGAAAACCAGACGCGCTTCAAATAGACCGTCACGGCTTGAAAAAACGCGCTCTGCCTGTCACCAATAAAATTCTGATACAACGCTTCGAGCACACGACGAATCCGCAGATTATAGCGCCCGTTTTGGTCAAAAAGAATGTCGCGCCCGTGAAGGGCGGCTTCTTGCAGATAGTATATATAGGTCTTTTCCTTCAGAGAAAGTTTTTCAAATCCTTCCACCTTATAGCGCAACATCTGGATGTCGGCAAACTGCTCGTCAGTGTATTTGAAGGGATGCATGGCCTGCATGGGTTCGCAGGAGTCAATCTTTTTCATTTATTCGATTTTTGCGGTTTACGTTTTTACCTATTATTCTGAAGAGAGAGGGCTATAATTCTCCCGCCTGCATAATCCAATGCAGCCTCTCCCCCCCTTATTATCTGTCAGCGTCCTTGTATTGCATGCTCTGACACGTATTTCTGCACAGCGTCTTTATAGGAGTCTGAGATGGGAAGCACGAAGTCGGCGATGGCGACACTATTTCTGTCCACCATGCTGACGCGCTTCATGTTGACGATGTACGAACGGTGTATTCTCAAGAAGGATGTGGAAGGCAGTGTGTTTTCCAGTGTGCGCATCGACACGAGGGACACAACAGCACGCTGGGAAGAAGCCAGATGCATTTTCACATAATCCTTCAATCCCTCTATATAGAGAATGTCCTGACACGACACACGGACATACTTGTAATCGCTCTTCACGAAAAACATGCCGTCTTCCACTGGCAAGGCCGCATCTGTATTGCCGTCCTCCGCAGGGAGATTTTCGGTGACTGTTTTTGGCTTACTGACGACCTCCTTTGCCGCCTGACGGCCAACAACAGTCAAGACGCGCTGGGCGGCTGAGAGGAAATCGGTGTATGCAATGGGTTTCAAGAGATAGTCGATAGCGCCCACCTTATATCCGTCGATGGCAAATTCACGGAAGGCCGTCGTGAAGACCACGTGAATGGAAGAGGGAATCATACGGGCAAAATCCAAGCCAGTCAAATCGGGCATCTGTATGTCGAGAAACAGGATGTCGACAGGCGATGTCTGCAACGCATACATCGCTTCAACCGCACTGCCATAGGTGGCAACGAGGTTGAGGAAAGAGGTTTTCTGCGCATAGCTCTCAAGCAGCTTCACGGCCAATGGTTCGTCGTCTATAATTGCACAGGTCAGTTGTCTTGGCATAAGCAGGTATTGAAATCAGAAATATATTTTTATTTGAGAACTATATGTGGCGCCGTCATTTTCTGTTCCATAAAGCCATTCATAACGCCCTGGATAGGAGTGTTCCAGACGTTGCTGCACCTGCTTCAAGCCGATGCCGCCAGGACTTTTGTCTTTCGATGTCTTGGGATGGTTGCTGTTTTGGCAGACAAAGACCAACTGGCGCTTGGAGGAATCATAGTCCACCCGTATGCGGATGAAACTCCGCGAAGCGGGACTGATACCGTGCTTGAAAGCATTTTCCACCAAAGAGATAAAGATCAAAGGAGCCACAAATACCTGACTATCAGTCTTGACTGCATCGAAATTCGTTTCAACACTGACCGACGAGGGCAAACGCAGGCGCATCAGCTCCACATAGCTCTCCAAAAATTCGATTTCCTTTTCCAGCGTGACGGTCTCGGCCTCGTTTTCATAAAGCACATAGCGCAGCAAACGGCTCAATTCCTCGATGGCGCTCTGCGCCTCCTGCGGGGAAAACGCCGTGAGCGCATAGATATTGTTGAGCGTGTTCAACAGAAAGTGGGGATTAACCTGGTTCTTCAGATTTTTCAGTTCTGCTTCACGCCGCCCTAATTCTGCCTCCGAACGAGCCCGCTCGGCCATCTGCCACTGAACGCTCAGACGGACAGCGACTGCCATGAATGCCAAAAACGCCAAAGACAAAAAACTGCGGATATGAAACAGCATCCATGCCCAAAACGGTGGACTGAGATGTACCTTCCGACCATAAACTACCTCTGGCGGAGGCAGAAGCTGCACGTATAATTCCCGACTGAAGAGCAGCAGACAAATCAAAACGATGTTCAACAGTACGAAACGCAACCCCCTTCTCCCCTCGCCCAAAAGCAAGCGCGGAACGAAATAAAAATAATTGACATAAAACACCAAGCAGGATGAAATCGGGAAATACAAACGCTGGAAATAAGACAACCAATCAATCGACTCTTCACGCCGCCCATAGAGCAGCGGAAAGGCAAATATGTATGTCCAGATGCAAACATGGATGACAATGGCCACGTTACGCTCTGTTTTCTTGTTGTCTGTCATGATGTTCTCCCCCTTTGGTTTCTGTATGTTACGCAAAGGTAGTTTAAAGTATTCACATAACTGCATCTTCACTGCTGATTTTTAATAAGTAATGGTGAAAGAATAAATTGATTTATTTCGACAGGGCATTTGAACACCTACTTACCATTACCAAAGGCCTGACAGACACCACGCAGGATTTCTATCAGGCCTTTCAGACGGCTGGGGATTCAGCAAATTCCACACAACAAAGCACCTACTCCTTTTGTAGAACTGTTTTTGCCAACCGCCAACTTATTACATACGCTTTCTTCAAAAAAACTTATTCATAACGAATGGCTTCAATCGGGTCGAGATTGGCTGCCTTCTTTGCTGGATACCAGCCAAAGAAGATACCGGTTGCCGTACATACAGCGAAACTCAATACAACGCTCCACGGCTGGACCAAAACGGGCCAATGGGCAAACACATTGATGGCCCATGCTGCACCGAGACCCATGAGAATGCCAATGACGCCTCCAGCCAAACTGAGAAGGATGGCTTCGATGAGGAATTGTGCCAAAATGTCGATGCCGCGGGCGCCGACCGACATTCTCAAACCGATTTCCTTAGTGCGCTCAGTGACGGAAACATACATGATGTTCATGATGCCGATACCGCCGACAATGAGGGAGATGCAGGCCACCACCAAGAGCAACACCGACATCGTGTCGGAGGTGGAAGTCATCATCTGCGCCATCTCTTCCTGAGAGCGGATGGAGAAGTTGTCTTCGTCTCCCTCTCGCAGTTTGTGCGACTCGCGCAACAAGGAGGTGATTTCCTCAATGGCCTGGTCGGTCATGCCCTCGGTGATGGCAGAAGCATTGATGCCTTGAAGATAGGTGACGGCAAGGATGCGCTTCATGACGGTGGTGTATGGTGCCAGCACGATGTCGTCCTGGTCCATGCCAAAGGAGTTGTAGCCCTTCGACTTCAACACGCCGACGATGCGGAACGGCGTGGTGCCGAAACGGATGACGCGTCCAACGGGGTCCTCACCATTGGTGAAGAGATTGTCGGCAACGGTTTTGCCAATCACGCAAACCTTCGCGCTCGTCTTGACATCTTCCTCCGTGAACATCTCTCCGTCTTCAACTTTGAGTTGACGGATTTCCAGATAGTCGGGCGAGATGCCATACATGGTCGACGGCGTGTTGTTGTTGCCATTGACAAACTGCCCAGAGGAATTGACCGACGGACTAATGGCTGAAAGATAACGGGTGTTTTCCTTCAGAAGTTCATAGTCCTTGAGCTTGAGCGTCTGCATTTCTGAAGCATCTTGACGGGCACCTCCAGGGCCCTTGTCCTGCCCCGGATGAATCATGATCATATTGGAGCCCATCTCCGAGATGTTCTTCTGGATGCTCTGCTTGGAACCTTGTCCGATGGCAATCATGGCAATCACGGAACCGACTCCGATGATGATGCCCAACATCGTCAGAAAAGAGCGGAGCTTGTTTGCACCAATGGCACGTACAGCTATTTTAAACAGATTAGAAATATGCATATTTATATATAAGTAAGTATTCAGTTAAGTAAGCAGGTGTTCAAAAACAAGGATGCCGACTGGCACATCAAATAACGATGCGACGTTTCATTGAATGACTATGACAACACAAATCCATGACACACACAAAATCACAGACACGCAAATCCACAAACACATCCCTGTTCTGAACACCTACATTACAAAATACACATGAGACACACACGCACTAATCGTCTGCCGGCGCTGGCAGAGCAGCCAAAGCCTCCGCTGCCGACTGGATGTTGCAGTTGACAACGTCTTCACGGATTTTCCCGTCTCGCAAGACGATATTGCGGCTGCTATATTGAGCTATCTCCGGATTGTGGGTCACAAAGATTATCGTGCGTCCGGCACGGTAGAGCTGTTGGAAAAGCACCAGAATCTCAAAAGACGTGCGAGTGTCCAAATTACCAGTTGCTTCATCGGCCAAAATCACGGCAGGGTCATTAACCAAAGCACGCGCAATGGCCACGCGCTGCATCTGTCCGCCCGACATTTGGTTGCTCTTGTGATACAAGCGGCTGCCAAGCCCAACCATTTCCAGGGCTTTTATACTGCGCTCGCGCCGTTCCTTAGCCCCGACAGAGGCATTATACATCAGTGGCAGTTCCACATTTTCAACGGCTGTTGTCTTCGGCAGCAGGTTATAGTTCTGAAAGACGAAACCGATCTTGCGGTTTCTGAGCACCGCACGCTCCCGCCTTCTCATCTTGCGAACCGGCACACCGTCGAGCAGATATTCTCCTGAGGTGGGCGTATCCAGGCAGCCCAACTGATTGAGAAGCGTTGACTTTCCGGAACCAGACGTTCCCATGATGGTGACAAACTCGCCCTCGAAAATCTTGAACGAGATGCCGCGCAAAGCATGTACCACCTCATCGCCCACCAGAAAGTTGCGCTTCACATTCTGAAGTTCAATCACGACTTTGCGGGTATCAGCAGCCGCCATGCCTGCCTCATTATTTGAAATCACTTTTTGATTATCCATACATCAAAACGATTATTAAAGTAGGTGGTCAGATTGGCTATTTTTTGTTCTTCCTCGGGCCTGGCGCAAAAGGACTGCTTTCAGAATTGTCGCCCGCGTTGGCTTGTTCTGCGTCGGCAGAGGTAGCCTTCATTTCCACGATTACCTCAGCACCTTCCTTGATTCCGCTGACGATCTGAGTGCGCGTGCCATTGGTGATACCGGTTTTCACGGCATAAGCCTTCAGCGTTTTTCCCTCACGCACCCACACCTTGTGAGCGCCCTGGCAATCTTCGATTTTCTCCCCTGGATTCAGCATTTCCTTGGTCGGCGTGAAGCGCAACGCCTTTGTCGGCACGCTCACGATGTTGTTGCGTTCCAGAGTAAAAATAGTGACGTTTGCCGTCAGTCCAGGTTTGAGTTTCAAATCTTTGTTGGAGGCAGAAATCACCACCTCATACGTGACAACGTTGCTTTCCGTCGTTGCTTCCAAGCGCACCTGGGTGACATTACCTTCAAAAGTCTCGCCTGGATAGGCATCCACGGTGAACGACACGCGCTGTCCGACTTCAACTTCGCCTATGTCTGCCTCGTCAACGTCGGCAATCACGCGCATGTCCGTCAAGTCTTGGGCAATCGTGAAGAGCGTCGGCGTGCTGTAGCTTGCAGCAACTGTCTGTCCCTCTTCCACGGCCTTGCTGATGATGATGCCGTCAATCGGCGAAGTGATGATGGCATATCCCAAATTGGTCTGTGCCTTCGAAACAGCCTCTTTTCGCTGTGCATAAGTACTCTCGGCCTGACGGAGCGAGAGAAGGGCGGTGTCGTACTCATTGCCGCTCACGAGTTCCTTGTCATAAAGCGCCTTGATACGCTTATAGTTGGCCCGCTGGTAGTCCAGATCACTTTTCGCCCCTGCCAAATTACTTTTCGCACTGTTCAGTTCGCTCATGAGATTCGTCTTGTCGAGTTCGGCAATGATTTGTCCCTTATGAACGACGGAATTATAGTCGACATAGATTTTGTCGATAATGCCGCTCACCTGCGTTCCGACTTCCACCTTTGTAACCGGCTCAATCGTACCAGTGGCCGTCACGCTGTTGCCAATTGTTGCCTTTTCAACGCGCGCCGTTTCATAATCCATCACGGGTGCCTCTTTTTTGCCCCCCGTCAGCGCATATACGATTGCTGCCAGAACGACAACACATGCGACGATGAGCATCCACTTTTTCTTGTTCATATCTTTCTATATTTAAATTTCAAATTGACATTACATTGTTTGCATAAAAGTCGAGCAGCGCCTTGTTTAACACCGTCGTATATTTGTCTTGCAGCATGCTCTGCTTGGCAGAGAGCAGATTAGCACGACTCGTCAGCAAGTCGGAAATATTTTTTAATCCCAGGCGAAACTGCTCCTGAATGAGGTCGTAACTGGTTTGAAGGGCCTCCACGTTGTCTTTTGCTGCCTTATATTTTTCTTGATTATTGGTAGCATTCAGCCAGTAGTTTTCAACCGTTGAATAAAGCTGCTTCTGGTTTTCCAGGAGGTCGAGCTGACTCGTGACCTCCTGAACGCGAGCTTTTTCAACGGCACTCTTGTTTTGCCGGTTGTCGAATATCGGAATAGAGACCGACACACCGAGCGTTGCGTTGAAATTGGTTTTCATCTGTTTCGCATAGCTCGTCTGCGTTCCCGTCAGATGGCTGTCGCCCACGCCGCCCGTCAAACTGACCGTTGGCATATATCCCGCCCGCGCAATCTTGGTGGCGAGCTTGCTTTGCTCAATCGATGCCAGGCTCTTCTTGATTTCCGGCCGCTTGTCGAGCGCCGCGGCATAGACACTGTTTTTTGCAGGAATCGCAGAAAGAACGCTCTCATCCCCCACCTCAACATCCGCGATGTCAATGTCAGCGTTGTTGTCGATTTCCAGCAATTGCTTGAGCTGCGTCTTGTAGTTCTCAATCTGCGTTTTGA
>ERZ791805.572-NODE-572-length-16007-cov-4.458563_pt1 | contig 16007 bp, 18 predicted proteins | sample MGYA00510306_ERZ791805 | MGnify/ENA primary metagenome ERZ791805 (study PRJEB30046, sample SAMN00791990) | human gut metagenome | study: EMG produced TPA metagenomics assembly of the A metagenome-wide association study of gut microbiota in type 2... | reverse complement strand
AGGCTACGAAAGCGACACGGCACTTGCCGAGCAGCACAAGCCGCAGGGCGAGGATAAATTCTGCCCGATGACCATAAAAGGCGTGACCTTTACCGAAAAAGCAGCCGCAGGCGAAATGCTCCTTGCCGTCTGTAAGGAAAATACTCTTGCCAATCCCGTGGAAATCGGCAGCTACCGTGGTTTTAGAATTTACAAAACAGAAATTTTAACGGTCAGCACGAAATGGTTTTCGGATAAAGCAAATGCAGAGGACATTTCGATGCTGGATAAGCTGATAAACGAGAGAGCTGCCGAAGGATGGGAGCTTGCAACATACGATTATATGGCAACATCCTCACAGATAAGAGGTGCATTTGTGGTTACCTTCCGAAAGGAAAAGGCATAACTACAAGATAGGAGGATATATTTATGAAGAAATTTAGGACAATCGTATCGCTGATTGCAATGGTACTTGCAGGCGTGGTCGGATTTTTTGTCGGCTCAGCGTTGGAAAATGCCTTCGGCGGTGCAATTCTCTTTTCACTGATTGTCGGGATTGCTTGTGTGGTTTACACGGTGGACAACCAGAGCGAGTAATCACTTTCAATCAGCCTAACATTTGTGATTTTGCTGTGAGCAGACCTTAGTAAACCCAAAGCAGTTAAATACTGTCAGAGTAGTGGCGGCAACGAGTTTGTGAACTTTTTGTTTTCCTCTTGACAAAACGGGTCTACAAGTGTTAGACTATAAGCAGAGGTCTAATGGTTGTAGACCTGCAAGGAGGATTATAATGAAAAATTACAGACTTGGAGATATGGAGCTGGAGTTTGCCAACTTAATCTGGGAAAATGAGCCGATTTCCTCTGGAGGATTGGTACAGCTTTGTGAGCAGAAATTCTCTTGGAAGAAATCCACTACATATACGATGCTGAAGCGTCTTTGTGATAAGGGCATTTTTCAAAACAATTCGGGCAATGTCGTTTCTGTCCTTTCAAAACAGGGGTGGTTTACGAAGCAAAGTGAGGGCTTCGTGGAAGAAACATTCAACGGTTCTTTGCCGCAATTCTTAGTGGCGTTTACCCGCCGCAAAAAGCTCTCAAAGCAAGAAATCGCTGAAATACAGAAAATCATCGACCAAAATGCAGAGGAATGACTATGAGCGACAAAGTATTTCTCGATATTGTAAATATGAGTATTACGGGCAGCTTCGCCATCTTAATTATTATACTGGCACGGCTGCTGCTGAAAAAAGCTCCAAAGGTTTTCTCCTACGCATTGTGGTTTGTTGCCTTTTTCCGCCTGCTTGTCCCCGTTTCCTTTGAAAGCGTTTTGAGCATATTGCCGTTCAACACAACGCCGCTTTCTACAGATATGCTTTACATTGAAACCCCTTATGTGGAAACGGGTATAAAAGCAATAGACAGCGTAATCAACCCTGTTGTAGCAACTGAGGTTTTCGGTTCTACCGCAAATGTATATCAGATATTTACCTTTTGGGGAAAGATTATATGGTTCATCGGCGTTTTTGCGTTTTGCCTGTATAGCATACGCTCATATTCCAGACTCAAAAAGAAATTACAGAGTGCCGTCCTTCTTCGGGATAATATTTATATTTCGCAAGTAATCAGCACGCCCTTTGCGCTTGGATTGCGAAATCCAAAAATATACTTGCCGAGCAATTTGGCTGACGCACAGGAATATGTAATTGCCCACGAACAGACGCATCTCGCTCGGCGTGATAACCTTGCGAAGATATTAGGATATGTTGTTCTTATCCTGCATTGGTTTAACCCTCTTGTGTGGCTTGCGTTCAAGCTGTTCGTTACCGATATGGAAATGTCCTGCGATGAAAGCGTAATCAGAAATTCAAAGGAGGATATTCGCAAAGAATACAGCCGGTCGCTTTTAGAGCTTTCTATTGAAAAAAGCACACTTGGCGTACCGATGGCGTTTGCCGAGGGAAATCCCAAAGAAAGGATAAAGAATGTTATGAAATCAAACACGAAAAAAATCATTGGATTTGCAGGTTTAGGGGCGGTAATTCTAATTGCGGTCATTTCAATATGCCTTATTCCTAACCGTCCGCAGTATGCGACGGCAAAGGATGCTATTACGGGCATTCCCGCAATAGCTACGCAGTCCGCAACTCATGCCGCAATAAAGACCGCCGATGGAAATACGACTATTACAGACAGTGAAGACTTCAATCAACTGCTGACCTTCATAGAAGGTATTGAGGTCAACACGAAAGAAGTCAAGAGAGGCTCTTGGAATGACAGCGAGGGAAATAATAAAATTACATTTTACCGAGCAGACAATTCTATGGACTCCGTAATCAGCTTCACTTCTGATTATTCTAAGATTTGGATTGAAACAAACGCAACGCTTTCTTTCACATATAGTGTCAAAGACCCAGCAGAAGTGCAAAAGGGACTTGCGGCTTTCCTTGGCAACAATAGCTAAGGCAATCTTGCGTTTGTGAGTCGGAGGAAATATGCCTAATGCAAAAAGAAACGTTTATACTATGCCCTATCTGCGGCAACAAAACAAGGGTGCAGATACGGGAAGATACAGAGTTAAAGAATTTTCCTTTGTTCTGTCCCAAGTGCCATAAGCAGACATTGATAAATGCAAAGCAACTGAATATCACAAAAGCAGAAGTGCCAGACGCTAAGACGCAGAGCCGATGAACTTGTGAGATACCTCACAGCTCGTCGGCTCTTTTGTTATCAATATATATTTGGCAGCACAGCCCACCAAATAAAAAAAACGGTGCTTTGGTGGGCTGCTCTGTCACGCCCAAATAAAAATAGCTCAGCCCTCCAAGCCCGTTTAAGGTTTGGAGGGATTTTTATGTGTTGGTCTAATATGACCGCAACGCTGCTCGTCAGAAGCAGCGGATACATATAGAGTGTCACGCAGGAACGAGGATAATCTGTTAAAAAAATCCTTGCCTGCTCGTGGCACTCTTATGGTTTTCAAATAGAGATTTCATTTCTATGCCATAGGTATAGTTATGCTTATTGCCGCAGAGGTCTTTGTACCTTTGCGGCTTTTTATTTGTCGTGCATTTCTTTGATACAGGACAAGCCTGTATCTGGCGTTGGTTGTCGCAGTCCGCCTGCCAATCTGAGTTTTCAAAAAAATTCAGATTGGAGGAAACACAGTATGGCGTACAACAAAGCCAGAGAAGAAAAGAAATGGCGGCTCTGGAAAGAAGCCGAAGAAAAACAGTTGCGGAGTTTGGGTGTCAGCGAAAGCGACATAGAAACGCTCCGTGTTCACGATTGGGCGATTTTCAATTCCGACAGGCGTTACTATCAGCGTATGCAGGAAACAGGTACATACCTTGAAGAAGTCGCAGCGGATATGACACAGCCCGAAATAAAAACGGTCGAGGATTTTCTGGACAACATCGAAAATCAGCAACTCTATCAAGTGCTGATTAAGGTGGACAGGCTTACCTTACAGGCGATTTTATTGCAAATACAAGGTTATTCCATTGCCGAAATCGCTGCCATTCTCGGTATGAAAGAGGATACCGTCTATAAGCGGTTAGGCAGGCTAAAACAAAAAATCAAAAAACTTTTGGGATAGTGTCCAAAAAAGCACTTTCCCGCGGGCTACAGGGTGAGAGGACAAAACCTCTCGCCCTGTTTTCCTTTGTGTGGCGAAAACGGGATTGTTCTTTGAAAATCGAATACCCATTCGCCAAATACATTCTCTTTGTGATTGTGATGAGCATAAGCATGTCGAGAGGTACGCCATAACCTGCCATAAGGCAGAGAGCGATAACTACCTACTCAAAATATCGGGCAGCTCCCGATTTCGCCATAACCCACAAAGAGGATAATGATACTCCCGTCCAGTCACAGTCCGAGCGTGATAAAACCGTCGCAGGCAATGAGGGCGGCTCTGTCAGAACGACAGTTGGGGTGAAACTCCCGTGGCGTCAGTTCGCTGCTGACCGTTTGGCGACTTCCCAATAGCATTTCGGGGTGTCGAGGACAAATTGAAATGCTTTCTCATAGCAGCCAGACGCAAGGCGGTCATAAGAACAGAGAGATTGTTTATGCTCTCCCGACCTTAAATACTTCCTTGTGTTTGGCTGCCTACATAGGCAGAAAACCTCTGTCTAAATCATATTGGGAGGTCAAACACAATGGAATTGACTATCAAGCGTGGCGACATTTATTATGCGGAGCTAAATCCCGTTATCGGCTCGGAACAGGGCGGCACAAGACCCGTACTTATCATTTCCAACGATATAGGCAACAAGCATAGTCCTACGGTCATTATCGCCCCTATCACAAGTCGGGTACACACAAAAGCCAAATTACCTACGCACACCTTAATTAAAGACTTCGACGGTCTGGATAAGAACTCAATCATATTGTTTGAACAAATCCGCACCATAGACAAGCAACGCCTGCGAGAGTACTTAGGAACTCTTGACAGGCGTTTTATTTGTTGCGCAGACAAAGCCCTTGCCATCAGCATAGGGCTTGCAAAAAAGGATTAGCCTTCTCGTTATACGGTACAAGCGGTAGCTCATATACATTAGAAACGAGGGAGGTGTTGCGGCTGTTGTATAGAGAATTTGTTTATGTTGGCGACCCTGTTCCAGAATTAAACGAGCAGGAACACGCTGCGTTCCTTATGAATATCCAAAAGTCGATACTCCTTTCTTTGGAGAAAAGAAAGCTGCTGACACATTCTCAGCGGGAACGCTGTTTGGTCGAGCTTGAAAAGCAATATAGCAGGGAGCAAAAAAGCAGACGCCGAGCATAACGCTTGGCGTTTTTACATAGCCGAGTGAAAAAACAAATTTGCACATTCGACACCGCACACTCTTTTTTCTATAATTAAATACAGTAACAAAGTTTACTGAGAAAGGAGCTTCGCTATGATAAATAGATATGAACGCCTAAACCAAGAGCTGAAGATGGTTGAAACAAAAAGAAAGGTAGCCGCATACTGCCGTGTTTCAACGGACAATGAAGACCAAGCCAATTCGTTTGAAAGCCAGCAGCGGTATTTCAGGCAGTATATTGAGCGTAACCCCAATTGGGAGCTATATGAGATTTTTGCCGATGAGGGCATTTCTGGCACGAACACAAAGAAGCGCAAAGAGTTTAACCGTATGATTGCGTGCGCCAAGAACGGCGACTTTGATTTGATTATCACCAAGGAGATTTCCCGTTTTGCGAGAAACACCCTTGATAGTATATATTACACCCGTGAATTGAAAAAGCACGGCGTCGGTGTTATATTTATGAATGACAATATCAACACCTTAGACGGCGATGCAGAGCTTCGTCTGGCGATTATGTCCTCTATTGCACAGGAAGAAAGCCGCAAGACTTCTGAGCGTGTAAAGTGGGGACAAAAACGCCAGATGGAACAGGGCGTTGTGTTCGGCAGAAGTATGTTGGGCTACGATGTCGAGGGCGGCAAAATGACCATCAACGAGGAAGGCGCAAAGATTGTTCGCCTTATTTTCCATAAGTTTGTCAATGAGGGCAAAGGAACGCACGTCATCGCCCGTGAGCTTCGTGAGGAAGGTATCAGCCCTATGCGGGTCAAGGAATGGAGCAACACGGTCATTCTGCGAGTGATACGCAATGAGAAATACTGCGGAGATTTGGTGCAGAAAAAGACCTATACGCCCGACTTCCTATCCCACGAAAAGAAGTACAACCGTGGGCAAGAGGAATTTGTTATCATTAAAGACCATCACGAGCCGATTATCTCCCGTGAACTGTTTGATGAAGCAAACCGCATTTTAGATGCCAAGTCGCTTTCGCAGGAGGGCAAGGCGAAGCACTCTAACCGCTATCCGTTCTCTGGTAAAATCAAATGCGGATGCTGCGGCTCAAGCTATGTGGCAAGGTATAAAACCAGAAAGGACGGCAGCCGATATAAGGCGTGGCGCTGCAACGAAGCGGCAAAGCACGGAAGCCCCCATATCGACAAGGCAGGAAACCAAGTCGGCTGTACGGGCTTGTCTATCCGCAATGAGGATGCGACCCACATTATGTATCTCGTAACCAAGAGCCTTAAATACAACAGGGATAAAATCATAAATAACCTAACTGCCGTTATTCAGTCCATCATTGCTATGGATACGACAGGTACGGATGTCCTAAAGCTGCAAGAGCAGATAAAAAAGATTGAGGGCAAACGAGCTAATCTGATTGACCTGTATATGTCCAATCTGATTAACAAGGACGAATTTACCGCCACCCGTGCAAGCTGCGATGCAGAAATCGAGGAGCTTCAATCTATCATCGAAAGCGTGGATAAACAACGGGAAATGATAGAACAGCAACAGCAGCTCTTAAAAGAGATTGAGGACGCAATCAAAGAGATTGTCAGCGGCGTGGAGTACGAAGATGAGTTCTATAAGCACATTTTAGACAAGATGGTAGTTCAAGATAAGGACAACATAGATGTATATCTGAATTTACTTCCTATGAAGTGGAGCTATACGGTTGCAAAAGCATCAAAAAAAGCCGTAGCCTCTGAATGGAACATTTCAGAGGCTTCTCTACCGATGTCGGTGAGTATGGCTGAAAGCTCAGGGTACGGCATGGCATAGCGCTGGCTGAGATAGCGCAGCGACGCACCCAGCTCGCCGTCCGGCCCGCCGTACTGCGAGCAGATGAACTTTGCCAGCGCGGGATTGGAATTTTTGATGCGGATCGGGTATTCCAGTTTCTTTTCATAGACAAACATCGCTTACTTCCCCTCTCCTTCCTGCTGCCATGGCCATGGCGCGTTGAGCCAGTCATAGACGTCAGAACTTTCCAGATCCCGCAAGGACACGGGACCATACTGCTCCACATACCGCTTGCGCCCCTCGGCGCTCAGGCGGATACACTTTTGCAGCGTATCAAATGCCTCGCGGTCGTCCGGATGGGTATCCAGATACAGGTTCAGCTCGCGGATGACAAAATCCATTGCCATCAGCTCGCACAGCGGCGTGCTGAGGTCGCCGGGTTTGTTGACCATGTTCATAAACGGCAGATCCAGCCCCGGAAACAGCGTACCGCGCGCCAGCGCCATGCGCTTGTCATACGCGGGCTCACTCGCGCACTGCACGGGCGTCTGCGCCAGCGCCAGCGGCGCGCACTCCGGAAGTGAGCCCTGCTTGAAATTGCATTTGTCCACAGTCGTTCCTCCTTTTCCATTTGGGCACTCGGCCCGCACTATCCTATGCAGGCGCGGTTTTGCCCGTGCGGAATGAGACGAAAACAGGCGGCGCCGGATGGCGCCGCCCTATATGCAAGCAATATTTACTTTGCCTTTGGCAGCGCCATGCCCGTCTTTTTGAGCGTGGTGCGCAAGAAGAACAGCGAGAGGATCAGCGAGAAGATCTCCGCGATCGGGAACGCAAACCAGATGCTGCGCAGCACGCCGGTCAGAGACAGCAGGTAGGCAGCCGGGATGAGCACCACGATCTGGCGCGCGATGGAAATAAGCATGCTGTAGACGCTGTAGCCAAACGCCTGACACGCCGAGCCGGACACGATGCCGATGCCGGCAAACACGAACGCCAGGCTCATGATGCGCAGTGCGGGCGCGCCGATCTCCAGCATGGCGTCCGAGGCGTCAAACATCAGCAGCAGCTCTTTCGGAATGAGCTGGAATACGAGCAGACCGACCACCATGATCGCGACGGCGTAGACCATGCCGAGGCGGATCGTCTTATGGATACGCTCCGGCTTCTGCGCGCCATAGTTATAGGCAATGATCGGCACCATACCGTTATTCAGCCCGAACACCGGCATGAACACAAAGCTCTGGAGCTTGAAATAGACGCCGAACACGGCGACCGCCGTGGAGGAATACGCAATGAGGATCATATTCATGACAAAACACGTCAGCGACGAGATGCAGCTCATGATGATCGACGGAATGCTGATGGCCGTGATCTCACCCATGAGACGGCCGTTCGGCCGGATGTGCCGCAGGCGCAGATGCACCTCCGGGTTCTTGAAGTGGTTAAGCATCACGGCGACGACCGCACCGACGCACTGACCGATTACCGTCGCCCAGGCGGCGCCGGCGATGCCCAGCTTCGGGAAGCCGAGCAGACCGAAGATCAGGATCGGATCGAGGATAATGTTCGTGATCGCGCCGGTCAGCTGCGTGATCATGGAATAGACCGTGCGACCGGTCGCCTGCAGGAAGCGTTCGAAGGTGATCTCAACAAAAACGCCGAACGAGCACAAAATGCAGATGTTCAGGTACGTGATGCCGTAATTGACGATAGTCTCAATATCCGTCTGCGTGCGCATGTAAGCACGGATGCCGATCAAGCCTGCGACAAGCACGAGCAGATAGCTCAGCCCCGCGAGCAGCAGACCGTTGACCGCGACCTGATTGACGCGCTCGGCGTTTTTCTGCCCCAACGCGCGCGACAGCAGCGCGTTAATGCCGACGCCGAAGCCAACGGCAATAGAGATAACGATGTTCTGCCACGGAAAAGCCATCGACACCGCCGTGAGTGCATCCTCGCAGATACGCGAGACGAAAATACTGTCCACGATGTTGTACAGTGCCTGCACGAGCATGGAAATCATCATCGGCACCGCCATCGACAGCAGCAGCTTGTTCTCGGGCATTGTGCCCATTTTATTTTCGCGAAGGGTTTCTTCCGGCATATCGTCACTCCTAAAAGTATCTGCAAACAAAGTCAAACGTCACGAATGTTTATTATAGGTTGCCCGCAGCGGAATGTCAAGGCATGTCGCATTTTTCACTTGAAAACGACGTATGGCTGTGTTATAATAATTGCACCTGTGGGATTAGTTCATTGGTAGAACACCTGCTTCCCAAGCAGGATAGGCGGGTTCGATTCCCGTATCCCGCTCCAGCCGCCGCTGCAGCTACCCATCTGCAGCGGTATTTTTCTGCCATAGCCCTGAAAAAGCCTGACGCGAATCTGCGTCAGGCTTTTTCATTTATCCTGCGGCCGCCCGCTGTGCACGGTGTACATCCAGCTTGGAAAACACCAGACAGACTAGCCCCATATAGACGAAGAGAATGGCCAGCGCCGGAAGCTCATACAAAAACGGCACCGGTATCCACTTCCAGAGCAGGTTCAGAATACTGATGTCGATATCCTGGCCGAATGCGAAGAAATAGTTTGCCTGCGGGCAAACGGTGTGCCGCAGCAGCAGATCCACGAGAAACGCCGCAAATGCAGTCGTCAGAAGCGCTCCTGTGATGCCTGGCAAATCCTTCGGCCTGGGACGGTAAAATCCAAGTGTCGTCAGGCTGAACCCACAAATCAGGATAAACATGTGCGTGAGGTAATACCCCAGCATGCGCGGCAGCCACAGCGAATAGCCGGAAAACGCCGGATCCGGGAACACCAGAGCCATGAGCGCACCAAGCGGCGCGACAAAAAAGGCAAACCCGAGCAAGGAGCGCCGACGCGTCAGAATACCAATCGGGATCAGGAACATATTGATGTTGCAAAGCTGCAGCGGTAGCTCGTTGAACCAGTTGAATTTGTCAAGCCCGGACACCTGCAGAAACTGCGCATCTGCAGACAGAAATCCCTTATAAACGAAAAAGCCGATGATATTGACCACGCACAGCGTGAGCAGCACCACTTCACGCCGTTGCTGCGGCTGATTGCGCAGCAGCGCCCAGAGCAGCATGATCGTGCCGATCATGACTGCCATCAGCAGAAAGAAGCCGGCATTAAATGGTCGTATGATCATGGTGTTCCCTCCTTTTGTCGAAAATATGATCCGTCAGCAGATACATCACCACAGCCAGCATGCATCCTGCGATCAGATCGGCCACGGAATGCTGTTTGACCAGCAGCGTGGACAGACAGATCAAAGTGACCAGCGCGGCGGACGCCAGACGCAGCCGCCTGCGCGCACACAGCGGCGGCACGCGGAACGTCGCCAGATGCATGACCAGCGCCTCATAGCAGTGCAGGCTCGGAAACACGTTGACCGGCGCATCGTTGGCATAAATCAGGCGGCACAGCGCACGAGCCAAGCCGGGCCCCGCTGCGCTCGGGCGAAAATCCACACACGTAGGATAAAGCACAAACACGGCCGCGCAGACAAATGCACCCGAAAACAGCGCCGCCACCTGCCGGTAAAACACCTCTTTGGCCCGGAAGCAGGCCCAGAGCATGCACCCCGGCACATAGAAATACCACAAAACATAAAACACGATAAAGCCCGGCCAGAACGGCAGCCGGTCATCGAGCGGCAAATGCACGATATGATACCGCAGGCCGAGGTGCTGCGACACGAAATAAAACGCTGACAGCACACCGAAGAGCAGAAACCAGAGCGCATGCCTGTATTTTTGAAACCATGTCTGCATCATCCGCCCTCCTTTGTGTGGGACAGTATAGCACACTGAGGCGCCTTCGTGTGGGCATTCGGCCATGTTTCACATCTTAATTCGACAAAGTACACACAAATGCACAACAAAAGGCCCGGAGCCGATGGCTCCGAGCCTATGTATAGGAACGTATTTACAGCAGCAGGATACCGGCCCGCTCGCAGGCGGCGGTCGTCTCATCGTCCCAGACGGACGCCTGCACTTCACCGATGTGCGCCTTGCCAAGCAGGAGCATGGACAGGCGCGACTGGCCGATGCCGCCGCCGATCGTCAGCGGCAGCCCGCAAGATGCAGCTCGCCCGCCAGCAGCATCTTGTGATAGGTGAGCACACGGCGGTCATCGCAGCCGGAGATGGTCAGCTGGCGGTCCAGACTCTCGGGGTCGACACGGATGCCCATGGACGAGAGCTCAAACGCACAGTCGAGCAGCTCGTTCCAGAACAGAATATCGCCGTTCATGGTCCAGTCGTCATAGTCCGGAGAGCGGCCGTCGTGCGGCTTGCCGGAGCGCAGCGCGCCGCCGATGCCGATGATGAACGTCGTATGGTGCTCGCGCACGAAGGCATGCTCACGCTCTTTCGGCGTCAGATCCGGATAGCGATCTTCGAGCTCCTGCGCGGTGATGAACGTCACCTGGCGCTCCAGCTCCGGCAGCACCTGAAGCTGCGGATAGATCGCGCGCATGGTGCGCTGCGTCTCGCAGACGGCGGCGACAATGTCCATGACCGTGGACTTGAGATAGTCCAGATTCCGGTCGCGGCGCTCAATGACCTTTTCCCAGTCCCACTGATCGACGTAGACCGAGTGCAGATTATCGAGCACGTCCTCGTCACGGCGGATTGCGTTCATATCGGTATAGAGACCCTTTCCGGGGTAGAAATCATAGCGATAGAGGGCCATGCGCTTCCACTTGGCAAGCGACTGAACGACCTGCGCCTCCCGGCCGGTCTGCAGAATATCGAACGAGACCGGACGCTCATAGCCGTTGAGGTTATCATTCAGGCCACTGGACTCCTCCAGAAACAGCGGCGCCGAGACGCGAAACAGATTCAGATTCGCGGCGAGCTGATCCTCAAACAGGCGCTTGAGCAGGCCGATGGCCTTCTGCGTGTCATAAACGCCGAGCAGGCTCTGATAGCCCTCGGGTATGTAGGTGTTCATGCTTTGTTTTCCTCGCTTTCTGTGAGCATACGCACGAGCGCCTGATAGACGTCCTCCGCGTGTGCCTTAAAGTAGTGCTCCATCGTGCGTGCCTGCGCCTCATCGGCAGCCAGAAGCTGCATGGAGACGATCTGCCCGATCCCGTCCGAGAGTGCGAGGCGCACGTTGCACCCGCCCTCCGGCGTGTTCGTATGCTGCGCGACGATCATGGCAGCGCGGCGCATCTGCTCGGCGATCGGCTCCGTGACACGGTCGGCCTTCATGCGCACGGAATACGGCAGGCTGCTGGCGACCTCATTGACGTTGCGGCTGCCCTTTTCCGTGATGCGGTACTTGCCGCCCTCTTCCGTGATGTGCGCCGTATCCACCAATTCCGCAAGACAGTCAGAGTAGTCAAAATAGCCGATGCCGTTGTCGCAGAAAACGAGATCGGACAACGTCTGCGCATCCACCGCCGCGGGTAAATGATTCAAAATGTAGAGAATCAGGATCTTAATGTCCAGTTTTTCGTGGATGAAGCCGATGCCTTCCATTGCGCACCTCCCACTTGGGATAATATATGATTATAACGCGGAAAGCGTTTTGTGTAAAGGGTTTTCAAAAGGAAGCACATCGAAAACCGCCACGCATACACTGTTACTGAAGCGTGCTTCAATCTGATGCCAGGAGGTTATGAAATGGCAGACAAAGTGGTACCGGGACCGGTCGAGGGCAGCGCCGCCGTCCGGGAAGCGGTTTGTATCCATACGCGCAAGATATTTGATTCCTGCCGAGACAAAGACTGCGTCGAGGACCTGCGGGTGTACCCCACGGCCTGCTCGCAGGCGAAGCTGGACTGCGCCCTGAGTGTGCGCCCGCGCAGCGCCGAGCTGTTGTGTGCTGATGTGCACGTCAAGGAGATCACCTTCAACAAAGGCTACTACACGGTGGACGTGACGTACTTCTACCGCGTGCGCGGCGAGACGTTCCCCGGCTGCGAGCCGGTGTGCGGCCTTGCGATCTTCGACAAGCGCGTCATGCTCTTCGGCAGCCAGGCAAGCGCGAAGGTGTTCGCCTCCGACGACTGCTGCTGCGACCCGTGCGAAAACGGCCTGCCGATCGGCGTGGTCGAATCCGTCGACCCGATCGCTCTGCACATGAAGCTGGTGGACTGCGGCAGCTCCGTGGAGCCCGAGCAGGAGCCGCGCGCCATCCCGCAGAAGATCCTCGACGCCATGGGCGAGGAGCTCTCACTGACCTGCTGCGGCAAGAAGCTGTACGTGACGCTGGGGCAGTTTTCGATCATCCGGCTTGAGCGCGACACGCAGCTGCTCATCCCGGCGTACGACTACTGCATGCCGGACAAAGCGTGCCAGGGATCAACCGAGGACGATCCGTGCTCGATGTTCAGCCGCATCCACTTCCCTATCGACGAGTTCTTCCCGCCGGACTGCGTGACGCCGGACGAGGACTACCGCAGCCTGCTGTAAGACCGCGGGCAGCAGAAAAAATCCCATCGGCTTGCACCGATGGGATTTTGCTTTCATTTCTTGTGGACGACCTCGCCCGAAGACTTGAGGATGCTGTCCTCCGGGATGACACCGCGCACGCACGACACCGGATAAATGTTCGAGTGCCGACCGATGACCGTGCCGGGGTTCAGGACGCTGTTGCAGCCGACCTCGACATAGTCGCCAAGGATGGCGCCGACCTTCTTGCGGCCGGTCTCGATGTGCTCGGGGCCGTTTTTGATAACGACCAGCGTCTTGTCGCTCTTGACATTTGACGTGATGGAGCCCGCGCCCATGTGGGCCTTGTAGCCGAGGATGGAATCGCCGACATAGTTAAAATGCGGCGTCTGGACGTTGTCGAACAGGACCACATTTTTCAGCTCGCAGGAATTGCCGACGACGGCGTTTTTGCCCACGATCGCATTGCCGCGCACGAAGGCACACTGGCGCAGCTCCGCGCCATGGTCAATGATGCAGGGGCCGGCGATATAGGCGCTGTCAAAAATCTTGGCATCGCGCGCGATCCAGATATTCTCGCCGCGCTGCTCGTATTCCTCCGCCGGGAGCGTCGGGCCGAGCTGAAGAATAAAGTCTCCGATCTCCGCCAGCGCTTCCCACGGATAGGTCTTGCCCGCAAACAGCGGGGCCGCGATCGTCTTGCTCAGGTCGAGCAGGTCTTGTATCGTCATCATGTCATCTCACCCGGATCAGATGTCCGCTCTTTTGCATGACATCGATCACAAACGCAACGTTTTCCTCACACAGCGCGTGCGTGGCCGCCTCGACCATGACGCGCAGCACCGGCTCCGTACCGCTCTTGCGCACGAGGATGCGTCCCTCGTCGCCGAGCCGCTCGGTAACGGTCTGCTCTGCCGCAATGACCGCGGGGTCATTGAGCGTGGCGTCCTTGTCGTCGACCTCCACGTTCGTGAGCTGCTGCGGATACTCGCGCACCGGCGCAGCCAGCTCAGAGAGCGTCTTCTTGCGGTCAAGCATGACCTGCATGAGCTTGATGGCCGTCAGCAGTCCATCACCAGTATTGGCATATTTGCCGAAAATAATGTGCCCGGACTGTTCGCCGCCGATCAGATGTCCGTTGGCGCGCATGTTCTCCGCGACGTATTTGTCGCCCACGGCCGTCTTTTCATAGCCGATGCCCGCCTCATCGAGCGCCTTATACAGGCCGAGGTTGGACATGACCGTCGTAACGACCTTGGAATTGCCGAAGCGGCCCTCGGTCTGCATGTTGCGCGCGCAGACATAGAGGATCTTGTCGCCGTTGACGACCGAGCCGTTTTCGTCCACGGCCAGGCAGCGGTCAGCGTCGCCATCGAAGGCAAAGCCCACGTCCAGCCGGTTGAGACGGACGTACTTTTGCAGGTTTTCGATATGCGTTGAGCCGCAGTCGCGGTTGATGTTCGTGCCGTCGGGCTCATTGCCGATGACATACGTATCCGCACCGAGCGCATCAAAGATATTCTTCGCCATCATCCACGTGCTGCCGTTGGCGCAGTCAAGGCCGACCTTCATTCCCTTGTACGAGTGCGTGGACAGGCTGATAAGATAACCGATGTAGCGGTTGCGGCCGGCGGAATAGTCCTGCGTGCGGCCGATGTTCGCACCCGTGGCAAACGGGATCTCCAGATTGCCGTCGAGATAGTTCTCGATCTCGTCAATGACGCTCTGCTCCATCTTCTCACCGGCGCTGTTGAGCAGCTTGATGCCGTTGTCCGTATAGGGATTGTGACTCGCGCTGATCATGATGCCGCAGTCAAAATCGTCCGAACGGACGATGTAGGACACGCTCGGCGTCGTCGTCACGTGCATGAGATAGGCATCTGCGCCGGAGGCCGTCAGGCCGGCTGAGAGCGCATTTTCAAACATATAGCTGGATCTACGGGTATCTTTGCCGATCACGACCGCGCACTTGTGCTCCCGGCCGTAATACCAGCCGAGAAACCGGCCGATCCGGTAGGCGTGTTCCACCGTCAGGCCCTCGTTGGCCTCACCGCGGAAGCCGTCAGTACCGAAATATTTGGACATGGATGCTTTCCTCCGATCATAATCGCCCGCAAACTGCCGCGGGCAATTGTTTATTATAACTGCGCGGCAGCGTCCGAGTCAAGATAAACCTCAACATCCGTGTGCAGCTGCAGAAACGACGCGGGGATAAACGTCTCCGGGCGACCTGTGAGCGTGGCGTTGGCGGCTTTCGCACAGCGCGCGCCAAAGCCGACGAGCAGGATCTTCTTCGCGCACAGAATCGTATGGATGCCGATTGTGATACCCTGCTCCGGAGTCTGCTCGAGCGTGCCGAAATCTGCGGCAGCGGCCTCGCGCGTCACTTCGGCAAGTTTAGCGATATGCGTTTTCTCGTTGAAACCGGCTCCCGGCTCGTTGAACGCAACGTGGCCGCGCTCGCCCAGGCCAAGGATCACCAGATCGAGCCCGCCGGCTGCCTGAATGGCAGCGTCGTAATCCGCCGCGTGCTCGGCATCCGCGTCCGGATCCGGCGCGTGCACGGCCGCAAACGGTTTTGCCGCCATGAGGGGCGAAAACGCCGCACCGACCGCGTGCGCACCCTTACCGGCCACGCCGCAGTATTCGCACGCCTGAAAGAGCTTCGCCTTGTCAAAGGCAATGTCACTGGCAGCAAGCGCATCGAGCACTTCTGCCGGCAGATCCACAGCGGAGACGGCGATGTTCGCCTCCGGCTTGCGCGCGAGCACATCCGCGACCAGCGCGGTCAGCTCTTTTACAACATCCTGTTTTGTTCCGATGATCGTTTTCATGGTTTGTGACCTCCTATACCATCATCGCGGCCGCGCTCAGAGCGTGACCGTACCGTCAAATACAAATGCCGCAGGGCCGGTCATATACAGCAGGTTCTGCGCCCGGTCCCATGCGATGTGCAGCTTGCCGCCGCGCAGGATCACATCCGCCTCGTCGCCGCACTTGCCCAGCCGCGCCGTGACAGCCAGCGCCGCCGTGGAG